>Ga0126342_10014292_pt1 | contig 14024 bp, 11 predicted proteins | sample Cyp1metagenome_FD_92528 | JGI IMG/M metagenome (GOLD analysis project Ga0126342, IMG submission 92528) | Coral microbial communities from Lord Howe Island, Old Settlement Bay, Australia - Cyphastrea 1 metagenome | ecosystem: Host-associated > Invertebrates > Cnidaria > Coral ...
AGTATATATATAGTATATATATAGTATATATACATAGTATATATATAGTATATATATAGTATATATATATAGTATATATATAGTATATATATAGTATATATATAGTATATATATATAGTATATATATAGTATATATATAGTATATATATAGTATATATATAGTATATATATAGTACATATATAGTATATATATATATATAGTACATATATAGTATATATATATAGTATATATATATGTGTGTGTGTGATATGAGCACTAATGGATAAACCGTTGTAGTGGCTATTGATGGATATCTAAATAGGTATTTACTATACAGAACCATGGGATGATCTGATCTCCACAAGTTGGGATAGGGGAACATGACATAACCAACAATAATGGTGATATAAGCTATATGTACCCTCTCGTAATTTAACATTGCTATTGAAAATGGCCATAGAAATAGTTGATTTACCCATGAAACATGGTGATTTCCCATAGTTATGTTTGTTTACCAGAGGGTATATAATTCAACATTGTCATGGAGATAATCCAATCCGTATGGGGAGTATACATGAATATACATGAAGATTACCGAACCCTGTAATGGGAAGAGAGAGTAACCAACAATAATGGGGAGAAAACTGATATAACCCAACAAGCACAAGGGGATGCAATGATATATGATATACTACGATAGGATATGATGGGGTTTCCCACAGCGTTTTTCCCATTGAAGAAATACAGTTCACCCGCATAAAAATATTTTAAATACGGATTCAACAACTGGAATTTATCCAATTAACATAGGGATTGAGCACATAGAAATAATATGGAAATCATATGAAAGAAGGACCTAACCCATAGAACTAGAAGTTAACCGAGCAAAAAAAACAGTCTTATCATGTCTTATCTGCCAGATTCCACCAATGGTTGGGTTTCAAAAACCTCCACTCTACTTCTTGGTCAAATATCGAAAAGTCATGGGGTTTGACCGGCATTTAGACGGGTAAAAACATTGGTTAAACATGGTGAAACGGTACCTTAGATCCCCGAGGAACAAAAAGGCAGCATGAAACAATAATAATAAACCAATTTCTGGTTCCAGCGATCATCGCTGAAAAACATTCACCGTGGTTCGTGGTCGTTTTCAATTCTTCAATGGACTGGTGTCCACGCAGGAAAGCAATGTCGCCGTGTCGTATATTCATCCTTCTGATTCTCGGATTCAATGTCGACATATGAAGAGGACACATAGTCAGATTGAGCCATCAAACACATTCATATCCATACTGGTTGATAGGTATCCCAATGGTAGGTCAGAACGTGTCATACCAATCCCAATAATTAAACAGCAATAGACCAGGTACAGAATAACCATGCATAACCCATTAGACTTAGCTATTAGCAATCATTTATCAGTTGTATCATCATGATATCATTTTTTAAAAGTGGTTATCATCCTGTAAAGTTACAAAAATGGACAATCCACCTTTTCGAGATCCTTTTCCTAGGAGAAACCATGGGTTGTCGACATTCCACATCTTTTTGTAAACGTTACCCATAGCAGTCCCTATAAATCCTCATTAAGTCCCATTAAACCGCCATTTTTCATTGGTCCCAATATTTCCAAATGGCATCAGCCATCATCAGCCCACAAACCCGAGGGGATAAACGACCGCACGGTCCTCGTACTTTAGCACCCAGCTGCCTAACAGAAAGTCCGCCTCTTCCAATGGCAGCTCGTGATGGTCGCACCAGGCCTGGCGAGCCATATCCGTTAAGCCACTGGCAAAATGGGCGATTTCATGGGATTTTTTGGGAGAAATATGGGACATCTCGGATTTTCTGGTATGAGAAATCAGCACAATGGCTTGATAATAGAAACATGACAGGAAAACCATCGTTTTTCACCACCTAATCCAACAATGGTTTTCAACACCTGCGACTTCGAGATTTCAACATAGCATGCCAAGACTAAGCCAAAGCGTCAACTCATGAGTAAAATAGTGTAGAATGTTCCCTGTAGATTCCTTAAACGGTGGTTTTCAATTTTTTGGAAAACAAGACAATCGCATGACAATCGCACATCAAGAACATTGGGCAAAAAATGCTGGCATAGGGTGGCATTTGGATGAGGCGACATAGAATGACATAGATAGTTCGAAGTATCCGGAAGGATTCTGTAAGGTTTCATGTGGGCAACGCCCGAACCCAAAATGAAGGCGATGCCGCAATTGACGAGATGTCCGCGTCAATTGCGGCATGGCCTTCTTTTTGGGGGAAAGGGAAAGCAATGTTTCATCATTGTAATCACTTTTTGTCGTTGAACTCAGAGCTCTGGTGTTTCAAGGCATCCATATTCTTCATTTTTTTGAATCATTATTCCCATGGATGATTATATGATGATTTCCACATAAATATTAGAATATTCCATATTATGTCCATATGATATTTATGGAATATGTCATATTTCCATAAGAAATGATCCATATTTCATCCGTATTTCGTTCGATGATTTCCCCATTGTTTCAGCATCCATGGGGATTATAGCCCCTAGGCCAGGAATGGTAAACACCACATATAAAAATGGTGATGACTGCGGAATGGTTTGTGATTGTAACCACATTATAAAACATATAGTATTTCAAACATCTGCCACCAAATATTCAAAGCACATGTATAATTATCTATGAACTATATGCCAAAACCATGAACTAGCGAATCTTAAATGCCAAGTACACTGCACATATACAACTTCTAGTTTGGTATTGCACGCCCTTGCTCATGGCCAAAGAAAACAGTAAACGTCACCACTAAGTTTACTTTGGTTGATATATGTGCACTTGAATATTCCCCACATATTCTCACTGATTGCTTGTGAAACGCCACAAAAAGTGTGTAATTTTCCTCATTTTACGGGCGGACAAGGGTCCATGCCGTCAATCTCAGGATGCCACAATTCTAGATGATGATTCCCCATCAGTCCCAGGTGTCATTTCTTTAAATAGCTTGGGGTAAACCGTTTACCCTCTGGGTATGACATTCACAGTTCGCCATGGTTTTTCGATGGCCCATAGATTTATAGATGGTTCACCTGGGTTTACCGTTCTTAAAAATGGTGGATCTCTCCATGGCAAACTGTGAATGTCATAACCAGATGGACATAGGTATGTACCCTCTGCTTATGTCAAAATAGCTATTGAAGCCATGACCATAGAAATAGTGGATTTACCCAGCTAGAAAATGGTTAGTCATAATCAGATGGTACACGTTGAGAAAAAGAACGAAAATTTCTCAAGGATGATCTACAACTTTCCACCGCCTGCATCAGCCTTTTCAGGGCCATGGACCTTCGCCTGCCGGGGGTTTTGCTTGAGCACTCTCTGATGGACATGGATACGCTTTCAAGTAGTGTGTGGGATATACATAATACATACATAACATAACATAACATAACATTGCAGTACATTACATTACATTACACTACACACGCATATATATATAGAGAAATTGTATACATATAAAACCATACGCTGTATATTTGGGCATATCTGAAAATGGGGGAAAGGCTTTCCACAGGCAAGATGATGATTCTCTAAGCAAACCCATGGCTAGGATCCCAATTCCCCCAATGGTAAAGGTTGGGTATCATGAGGCGTGGTTTACCATTGGCTTCAAGTTTCCGAAACTTCCAGTTGTTGTGACGGTTGTCAAACGTTGTTCTTCTTAAATCCATTTTTTCTGCATAAACCCTGACATGTACCATAAAAATGACAACAAAGTTCCCATAAATATATATATATATATATAATATGTATATATCCAATTATACTGCCCACATCTATATAAATGTTCATGATATTCCGTTGCATTCCCATTGGTTTCCTACTATTCCTATTTGTTCTGTGAACACTTTCTCAAACAATTGCTGTGATGTCGCCAGTGGTGAATAACTACTCAATCAATTGTCCCACCAGATATTCCCACAGCAGATTCGCATTTCTTCTTCAAACATAATTCTTTGAACATACTTTATATTTATCCCAGTCAGTCATTTACCCAATAGGATCATACTGTACTAGATTAACTCGAATTCTTCCAAGTCCAACCAATCTTTCCGACATCCCAACAACATCATTAAATCCATAGTCATCCAACCATTCGTCCAACTATTTTCCCCCAAAAAATTCTCGGAAATCCAAACAAAAACTAACAAATTCACCCCTAAACCAAAGGTTTTTCATGGTTTTCCATGGTTTTTCCATGGTTTTCTATGGTTTTCTATCGGTTTTCCATAGTTTTCTATATGTTTTCGGAAACATCCACCAACCTCCACCGACCTGAAGGCGCCACCTGCCATAAAACCCCCTGGGGCGCCGGACACGGTGACCTTCATCTCGCTGGTGCCGTCCGCGCCCTCGGCCAGGATATTGACCTCCACCTTCCTTGGGCGAGTTCAAGAAAGTGGATCAATGGATTGGTTTTGACGGGAAAATCAGTAGGAAAACCCGGAAAACCCCATGATCTTCATGGGAAAATCTTCGTGGTTTCTGGTTAAGATTTTCCCGTGAAAACCAATCCATTGAGTGGAGGAATAGCACGGCTATGGGTATGAAATATCATAGGTATATCATGGGTATATCATAGGTATATAATGGCTATGATGGGAGGAATAGCATGATTAGTGGTATAGGTATAGGGTATCATAGGTAATTTTATAACATGTACATAATGAGTATAAAGTATGGGTATATCATAACAGCTATTTCAAGGGTATATCATGGGTATATGATGTCATCATCGAAAAAAGGATGGTTTTATAGTTGTTAACATGTTGTATATGATGGGTATGTATTTATGTATATATAGCAGGTATATAACATGCCATTGTACGTATCATACTCATACTATATGTTATAATCATACCATAGGTATATTAGATAGGTATATTCTATGGGCATATGAAATGTTACCTATGAGTAGGAAATAGGTATGTAACAGGTATATCATGGGTATATAATAGGTATATAATGGCTATGATGGGAGGAATAGTATGATTAGTGGTATAGGTATAACCGTACAACCCAGCTGGGTATATAAAAAGTATATAACAGGTATAACTTCAACTGGGATTCAAAATGATTCGAATGATTTTTTGTCTTGTGATATTGTATTGCAATTGTTGATAAGTATATTAGTGTATATTATAAGTCTGGGCACCCTCCTGTACGCATACAAAAAGATGTGGAAAACCCACCAGTTGTAGATCATTTTCGTAGGGAAACCATAAAGATTCCACATCTATGAAAACGTTTCCCCCATGGTACAATAGGTGTGAGCAACTGGGACCCTAATAATTTTCTAACGATTTTGTATGGGCATCTCATAGGTATAGTATTAAACCGGCTAAAACCAACAATAGTGATGATAGATTAGGCAAAACAATTAGTTTTCATTATTATTATATAGCATTACCTTTAATCAACTGGGATGGCAAAAACCAACTGGTATATGCCTTCTATAATTACGAGGTATAAGCACCTGGGACTTTATATGATTCTAATGATTTTCACTGTGACGTGTGCATATTTTTGGTCCAACGCCAGCCATCTGTGTCTTTCTCCCCCCATTAAACAATGGTGCAACTGGGCTTTGCAGGGGAAGGGATGAACAGGTATAGCCAACTGGGCTTTTTTAGCAACTGGCATATCTGGTTGGTGGCTTCAACCCCTCTGAAAATTATTAGTCAGTTGGGATTATTATTCCCAATATATGGAAAAAGAATGTTCCAAACCACCAACCAGATATAATATGGTTGTAACGATGGTCACGATAATGGCAATAGGAATGGCAACAGCATGCAACAGCAACGGGTATTGTAATGCGACGGTTATTGATGGCAATGGTTGCTATGAGTATGCAACTGTTGTATACATGATATCATTGGAGCCAACTGGTATAATACTGCAACATGCTGATTTTCATGGTAATGATGGCTTAGTGATGACTCATGATCAATGATGTAAAACCAGCCGGGTATCACCAAGATGCCACTAATCATCATCAACTTTGTTACTATCATTGGCGTCTGTAGCTGGGTAAAACTAAAAAAATAGTGATGATACACGATTCAGTAACACTACCACTTGAAATAACGACAAGCACACATGGTTGTAGATTATTATGATAATTCACTAATCTGAGAAAACCTGAGAAACTTTGGGGATTGCTTGTCGGACAAAACTGCTTCGTCACATGGAAATGGTCATATATATGGGGATTATTGGAACGTTCCCAAGTTATAACGGTTGATTCAGGCTGAATCGGAAATTTGAAACCGAACCTAGTTCATTGATTATTGGCTAATAAACTAATATAACTAATTCTTCCCGATCGAAAATCACTTGTGCAGGTTGGTATGATATGTATAAATATGGAGGTTACTTTTCAGGGGGGGGGTCCTACCAGCCATTTTATAGTATAAAACGGTGGGGTACAACCCCCTTGGGGGTCTATAAATTGAAGGTGCCAAACCCCCTGAGGCACTATAATTTGAACATGGTGGCCTCTAACCAGAGCCCAGAAATTAACAGAAAAAAGCCTTCTGACTATAAAATGGCAGGTGCTGACCCCCCAAAAAAGAATTCATAGAATGAAACAGCATGTTGAACATGTCGATAAAAATGAGGGATCCATGACATACGTGTTATATCTTGATATTATCAAAAATATATCATAGATCATCTTATATGTTCATATATCGATTACACATCGAAATATATCTATATATATATTATACATATATATATATATTGTTAATTATTGAGATGTTTTGGATTGTCCTAGCGTTGCTGTCTGAACCTTTCTTGACCTCCAAAGATCCACAGAGAGGTGTCTCACACAAACATCACACATGTTTTTTGACCCCAAGAAATATTCGTTTGATTTCGTCTGCATCGCTATGTGATCTGCTTCAATGAGCAGCAACGAAGAACCAACTGCGAAAATGGCACAGGGGGTGACGCATGCGGGTTGGCAAAAGCCAGGGTCTGTAAAATGACAGGGCTTGACCCCCCCAAAAGGTTTCCATAAAATGAAAGCAAATAGATTGTCTATAAAATGGCAGGGCTATACCCCCCCAAAACCATAACATAAAACGGTTTATGGAGGGGGTTGACCCCTGCCATTTTATAGAGGAAAAAGTAACATCCATGTATAAATTGTTAATGCCGTATGATACGTCTGTTTATATGATTGTAGCGAACGCAATTGCAAACCAAAGTCGGGATGGTTGTCATATTGCTAGTTGGTAGACATATCAGTCATTTAGGGACCATCATCCTGTCCAATTGACTAATTGAACGTAAAACATCTTTGAAAGCAGTAACCAAAGGATCTTTGTTGCATCATAAAAAATATTGTATATATATATATCTCTAGATATTATACACATATACAAACATCATAACACATCATCAAAAAACATAAAACATCATAAAACATCTTTGTTGCAACATTCTAATCTTTCCGTCAACACCTGCCCAACGCTACGCAGCCACAGGTCTTGTCGACCACAGGTTTGCTGTCAGCGCTGTCAGCAGCGCTGCCGGCACCGCCGCTGTCAACGCCAGCGTCCTATGCGCCAAGATGGATCAAGTCATCCAGGGCGTTTTGGGCCTTTCACAGAAATTTCGAGCTGGGATTTATGGATGTTCACCATGGAAAAATAGCCGCCCACCATGATTCTTGGGGCAGAAGTCTTGTCATTCTTGTTGTCCTTTTCAAATCCTATAGGTCATTATATTTAGACCTAGAATCTAGACACATAATATGATACAGAATCTAGATTTATTAAATACCTATACAATCTATACATATACATCTATCTATCTATATATAATAGTAATAGTAATAACAATAATATAATAATAATATATAATTTAAAAAATTGAAACCTTTCTTCACTTGGGCTTTCTATTTCTCTGCATCCTCCATGTCCTCCATGTCCCCTGTGTCGCCTGTGTGGCCTGTGCGTTCTCCTTGGCTTTCTGGGCCATTTCCTGATAGGGCCTGGCTGTCATGGCTACCAGGCTGCGTTGCGCCTTCAGAACGCAACTGAGCAGAGTTCAAAATCCCGAAATGTCATGGAAATGTCATGGAAATACTGGTTTATAGGAATTTATAGGATTTTATAGGGATTTCATAGGAATTTCTAGGGATTTCTCTATTGGATAATCTTCATCCCAAATATATTCAATAGATTTGGGTAATTAATGTAATCCTCGAACTAATCATCAACCAATAGGGGTTTAGCAGCTGCTCAACAAAAGAAGTGCATACTTGCAAGGCTCCGCTGAAATTTCTAGCTTCTTCAGCGTCAAAAAATGGCTCCACACATCTAAAAACTGCATGTGCTGAGGCAGTTATGAATATCTGGTGGCTATTTCCTCCAGTGAAGTAAGGTAGATATGCGAACCCCACCCTGTGCAGATCGTATTCCTTCAGGTTGCCCATGGCTTTCCACATCTAATTCTATCCGCTAGGCTAGAGGGTAAGCTCTCAGTGGAACCCTGAATCAATCTTGGATAACAGTTAGATGCTTCGTACATACTCATTCAGGGTTGACCCTGCAAATATCCCATGAAAAGGTGTGTTTCCGGTTATATATCCCTATCTTTGTTGATGATTGATGGTTAAATCTAGATACATCATGATATTTACCAGTTTGAAAAGTTGTTCATAAACTGGGATAGTTAACCCAACAAAGAATAATCCGATTCCCATCATTCAACGATGAATCCTCACTTTAGATGGGTTTTGCCTTTTCCTTCCCCATTTTTACTGGTGAAATCCTCTATTTCACTAACATATGGCGGTTGGGAAACTCTTAGTAGCTCCGTGGTTCCTCATTGAATAAGTACTTTTTTGGCGGGGGCACGACTATGGATACCACGATCTCTGAACAGCTCCCTTCACCACGGGATAGGTGTTTAATAGCAGGATTCCTTAGCAGGATGGGGTTATATCCCATTATATCCCATTATATCCCGCATAAACCAATCATATACCCATCATATACCCATCATATACCCATCACATACAACATTTAACAACTATGAAGCATCTTCAGTGATGAAATCCCCACATCACCGGCGTCGTTTCGAAAAAAAAAAAAACCTCCGCTCGTCGTCGGTCAGGGCTTTCCACTCCGCCGAGATGATCTGGCGATCGGTGATGATGGGTGATGTATTAATAAAACAACATCAATCTGGGTAAATTATTATATTTCACTAACCTAAATTAAGGCCATATTGGGATGATTTCCCTTTATTAATATTTCACTAACCTGAATCTTGCGGCCATATTGGGATGATTTCCCTTACTAACCATCATTCCCAGTGAGGGAGAACAGTGAGGTCGTGATGAAATTTACCCAGATCAATGGACCACTACTAATAAAAATGGCTAACATAGGCTAAAACATCATTGTTTATCATTATTATTAATGGATCATCAATAGATCATTGCTTATTATAGCCATTGATGTATTAATAATAAACAGGCATTGTTTAGCCTATAATAATAAGCTAATGTATTTTAATAATCTTTAATACACGGTGATTTAATGGCTTATAACAGAGCCATTTATGGATCACATATAGCTATTCAAAAAAAAACGCATAATAGCCGTTAAATGGGAATTTATTATGGTTATCCCATCATGCGATCATAATGGACTTAATGGATTAATGGGACCTGATAATGGGATATCGACCTTTATCATATTATCCATCATATATCCATCAAGAGCTCATGCATGGATAATGGTACATATGGTACTTATTATGATGTCATGGGACTTAAATCATATCAAATATTGATATGGTTCATCTATTAAAGCATAATAATCACTAGATGAAAATGAAAATCCATCAATAGTTGATCCCTGCGGGTATTTTGATGTATTTTGACTTATTGAATCTGGCCCATTGAGGGTGAAGGTTGAGGGTAAGCCAACTTTGAAAAAGATTTCAGCGACTTCAGCTGACTCGCTGGCTGAGTTTACACGAATCCAACTTCAGCCAGAAGTTGCTTTAAGGTGAGCGAAGATGTGAATAGCTCGCGGATTCAATCTGATCTTAGCTGGGTCAAGTTGTGTTCAACTCCTGGCTTTGGCTGATTGAACATAAACCATCATAAACTTGATTCAAGCTGCTTTAATCTGACGCTCATTTCACCATAACCATTCATAACCAAGCTTTTTAAGGATTGCAGAAAATCCACGTAAGCCCGTCAACAAATATATAGAAAGAGGCCCTAGCAACCCCACATGATGGTACTAGTTCGTGTTGACCTTCAGCTGCTTACTCTGGCGCTCTCACCATTGGAACAAGCACAGATGGGCCAGCATCTACACAAATAATCACAAATACAGATGCACACAGTAAAGTAATCCTTGAACAAATAGAAAAAACATCAGTTTGCAACTATTTCACTTCTTGGATTTTGTACTTATATGTGCATTCCTCATTTTTTTCCATTGTCAAGACTCCACATTTTTTTGGTTCACAGTCCCGCTGAAACTGCCTTGGCAGCTTCGCCAAATTTGAGATCCGGCTGCTCAGTGGTCAAGCTTTGCCTCTGGGGCCATGCTCCCGGTGCCCACAAGATGTGGTTTGTAACTGATCATAGCCCCCACTAACGAGGTTCTGGGAACTGATCAGTCAGGGTTGTGATACAAATACTCGATCTTGTTCTCTGCTTTACCTATTTCATGACTTCATCTCATTTTGCACCGGTTGAGCAGCTGCATCTAGTGTCCGAGAATTGGTTGAAAAACTGAGGGAAAAACCTTTACGTGGGCGTAAAACCATGGTGCCCTGTAGGCTATCCTTCGCCAATCCATTGAATAATATTGCAACCCGAAATGCGAAGCTCTTTTGGTGAGACATGCTTGCCTCTACGTGTGCAACATTGATGGATATTCTACTTTGCCTTATTAACCTGTGAATGGCATTGGTGTGCATAAGATGACACATGAACATGACACTTTGAGTTAAAATTGAAAATAATATTGAACTCACATTGTATAGTTAACATTATTAAATTATACTATAACCTGCAGAACATGACATGGCAAAAGCATATAGATGTCGGCCCCCGCTCCGACCCCAGCGCAGGTTGGTTCTATTCATGGCTCATCAGTACAGCAGCAGGGGGCGTTGGAGCCAGGGCCATTTCTGGTGGTTGAGCCACTCCGAACAATACCCTCTGGTTATGACTAACATAGCTATTGACAATGGCCAGTTATAGTGGATTTTCCCATGAAAAATGGTGATTTTCCATAGTTTTTTGTATGTTTACCAGAGGGTACGAGTCAGTGGGAATCAGCATCTCAAAACTGGTTGGAAAAAATAGCTGAATCCGCTGAATCAGGAACCTAAATTGGAGGCACGCTACCTACCATATCCTACCATGTATAATTCGAGGTACCTGAAATTCCCAGATTTTGAACATGAGTGACTAGTGGTTTGACATGTTTCTACCTTTCATCCTTAGTTCCGTTGGATGATGATGCCACTTAACTTTCTGTTGGGACGGGCGATTCAAACATCATCAGATTGTTGCTGCTTGTGTTTATACCCCGGTCAATCATAGACACCCCCTATTCGGTTCGCAATGCCCATGTGACATCCATGATGTTGGAGGTGCTTCAACCACGAAACTGCACCTTTGTAGTAGGAAACAATACCAGGGGTATGTTGGTTGTATCCCGAATCATGGTTTTATACCGCCCAAAAGCGCCGCTGTCCGCGCCTGCGCTCTTTGCTGAAGAGCTGGTATGCGTTGGCAGCACGTTTCGCAGCTGGCGCTGCGCCATCTGACGTCTGACTCTTGCGCCTCACGTGAAGGGGGTGACATGTTGGTTTGTCAACCCATCCACCTGTAGCTAATTGAAGTTAATTATAGCGGTTAACATCACGAAGCAACTTACAAGCAACTTAGCGGAATCTCTTAATCAAGTCTCACTTCATGAATTTGATTGGTTTGGTTGGGAAAATAAGTTTCCAATCATGGATTTACCCACCTAATATGGGGTCAGCCCTCAGACTTTCCGGTCAAGCTATTCTGGGGCTCACATTTTTGCAGGAACCCAGAGTTGAATTTATATTAAGTCACCCAATGAAGCAGCGTTCCTCGTCAAGTATGGGCCAATACGGGTCTTTCAGAAAACATGTATGAAAATATATGGCGGTTTCCATAAATGGTGGATCCCCAAAATGCTTGTTTTTTTGATGGAAAAACCCTATTAGAATATATTATAATATTTAGAATGGATGATTTTATCGGGGTACCCCCATGGATTGGAAACCTCCATATATGAAAACATGCAAGCACCAGAATGTCATTCGAAGTTCCGACAACTTCGAAAAGTGTCAACCACTGGGTTCAGCGAACACTCGAACCCCTCGGATCCTACAAGCCTGATAGAAACCAATAAATCAACGACAAGGATAGAAGTGTTATTTATATGGGAAAAAAATGGAAAAAACATGTAAACTCTTTGTTCATATATGTATATATATATAATTATATATATATATATACTAGACTATTTGGGATATACATGTATATATGTATATAATAAAGATAATTGGACACATGTTATCCAGTTATTCCGGTTGTCCCTATCTCTCAAGCCATGGAAACAACTGTTGCGCCGTGTGGGAACAGCCACAATATATATATATACATATATATATATATACATATATATATATATATATATCTGAGTAAATTATAATAATTCACTAGCCTGAAACTTGCGGTCATTTGGGGATAGTTACCCCTACTAACCATCATTCCCAGTGAGGGAGAGCAGTGAGGTCATTCAAAAAATTACCCGGATATGTATATATATATATACTGGTTGGTGGTTTCAACCCCTCTGAAAAATATTAGTCAGTTGGGATTACTATTCCCAATATATGGAAAAATAAAATTAATGTTCCAAACCACCAACCAGTATATATATATATATAAAAAACATACAGCATCTCCATGATGAAACCTTCCCTAATAAGTCCCGTTCTGATTGATGTTCGGATCTCGGATCGCCATCATCCCTGGGGGGTCTTTGAAACCAGCCAATTGTTCATCGAAATCGGGATTTTTGCAGTATGATTTAACATAGCCATGGAAAATCACAATTTTTAACAGGTAAACCATCTATAAATGGGCTATTTTCCATGGCTATGTTAAATAACCAGAGGGTACCCCCTGGGAAATTAACTTGTTGACCCTGAAAATGACCAATTTATAGTCAAAACTAGTCTTCCAACCCCGATGACTGGCAGGGTCTATGTTAATTTACTGGAGGGTAATTATTGCTATAGTATGTTGAAACACGTTTCTCCCTCTCTGCCTCTCGCTCTCTCTCTCTCTGTATATGTATATCTCCTTCTCTTGCTCTCACCAGAATTTGTTTTTTTCTTTCTGGAAATTTCTTGCATAGGTATATAATCATCCTGAAGAAGATGGAACATGGAATTTTCAACCATATTCCTAATCAAGTAAATTTTAGTGTGATGTTTTGTTGATATTTCCATACTCTATCTACTCCAGTTCAGGACTGCTATATATGCATATCTCCCACGGCACATAGAAGTATACCAATTTTAGGTATATTAAAATCACATGAAAACTCCCAATGCGCACACTGTTCTTGATGATGAATCCCACCAATTCTCATAACTGCATCGCCCTTGACATAAATTTCGACCCAGCGACTTCAGATTGCGCTTGTTATTTGCCGCGTGGGTACGGGGAACCACGCGAATCGAGACGCTAGGGCCTCATCTAGGAGGAACGATGCCAATCGATGTGGTAAACCCAATAATTAATAAACCATCATCACTTCAATGGGAATTCCAGGATCCTAAATTGGAGGTACTGTACCATATAAGGCCATATTTTGTGGGGATATTCCCTTACATAGGCCTTATATATGGTAGGTACCTCCAATTTAGGATCCTGGAAT
>Ga0126342_10014293_pt1 | contig 14024 bp, 9 predicted proteins | sample Cyp1metagenome_FD_92528 | JGI IMG/M metagenome (GOLD analysis project Ga0126342, IMG submission 92528) | Coral microbial communities from Lord Howe Island, Old Settlement Bay, Australia - Cyphastrea 1 metagenome | ecosystem: Host-associated > Invertebrates > Cnidaria > Coral ...
TATGTATGTATGTATGTATGTATGTATGTATGTATGTATGTATGTATGTATGTATGTATGTATGTATGTAATGTATGTAATGTTTTTGTATACTATATACATATGTATACATATGTAAAGATACAAAGTATATGTAAACTGTAACCCCGCGTTTCGGCATCAACCAGCACGAAGTTCAACGAGATACTCTATGGTCTTGTCCATGGCCCTCTGCTCCTGTTCCTGTTGTCGTTCGGTTGGCTGGATATCCTATTGAATTCTGGTGGAATCTTGCGGGTTTCTTAAATCAGGGGGTTCCCCAAATTAACCATGGATCAATAATATTAGGCCCGGAACCAAAAAAAAAAGGTCCCGGCTGTAGCCCATCGCCTTCCGCTTCACGGCGAACCATTTCTGGAAGTTCTGATACCGCTCCGACAGGTTGGTGAAGAAAGTCACAATCCCCTTCTTGGCCCCTGGGCGCGGCAAATCACTCATCACAGCGAGACCAACCCTTTGAAAAAGAAGTGGAAAAGCAAAGCAACATCATGTAACAGAAATAGAAATAATATATATATATATAACACACATAATATATATATAATACACATAATATATATATATCTATATATAAATAACAATATATGTGTATATTGTATATATATATATATCAATTATAGGCACTTTTCGGGTGATAGTTAAAATTGCTCCATGATTTCCATGCCGGTGTAGCTTGGAAATGTTTTTACGATGAGGATTCAGCATCCACATCCATCCACATCGCCTTCAGCAAATTCAAGTGAGCCATTGGGTTTCCCTACTATGAGTGTCTAGATCTAAATCCCCAATCCAACCCAGGTATAGTATAATAAGTCTCTATTTCAACCAGATTCAACCAGGATCATTTTGAAGAGCTCACTTCACCTCCATTTCCGTAGGAAATCCTTCAGCGTCACCGTTATCACCGTCTCAACTGAGCTACCTCGGTAGAGACCCGAAAAGTCACCAGTGATGATGTAGTCGAAGCATCTTTCACAGCAACTGCCGTGCGCTTCGTCTGGCGACGTACGGGAAAAAACGGGTAAACGGTCAATTAAAACTAACCACTCTGTGTACCTAGACCATCCATGAAAATTGGTAGAATATAGCCAAAGTAACAAAGTAATGGATATATTACAGTATATCATATCACTTACCCATACTTACCCCATTTTTCTAGGTGCTTGGAGGGTCCATAAGTAGGGATGAAAATCAGAAACATGTAGCCATCAACAATGTGAGTGCCTTGCGACTCGTTCAGCTAACTTCAGGGAACAAGAACTGTGAATACGACTCTTTAGAAACAGGGACATCTGAGAAAACCAGTTCCAACTTTCTACCCAACCCGAAAGTTTGTTTCTTTTAACAATTATCCTCTGGTAATTTAACATAGCCGTGGAAAATCACCATGTTTGATAGGTAAAACTAGGTCAATTATCCATAAAAATGAACCATTTTCCATAGCCACAAATTACCGGAGGGTATGAGGAATTCGGTTCCCAAATCCTGAAAAAAACCTAAGGCCAGTGAATCATCGAGTCGAGTCGTTGTTGTTCCTCGCGAAACACCGGGCGCCTACATTGCTACCGCTTCGCAAGCCCTTGGTCCGCTTTTGGCTCTTTTGTGTTTTCAAGCCGCTTCCTGCAGGGAAAGAACTGGAGGCTCGGACTAATGGCCGCATCTTGGCAAAACCATGGCAAAACAATGCTCAGCAAGTGAAAGGATTATTACATCAACCACTAAAACCACTAGTAAGAATGATATGTTCCCTATAGTACTTTGATTTGTTCTTGCCAAGAATCCCAACTGGATAGCAACCGGCCTTTTTTTAGCAAACAGAACTAGGTGATCCAACAATGGTTCTGATTCATGTCACATTCATGTCCAATTCCTGGTATCAGAGCAAGCTAGAAGAATCAAGCCAAGAAAGTCATATATAAACTCGAGATGGGCGCCATGTTTGCGATTATTCTCCCTGTCCAAACCATAATCAACAATGTTGGCCCTCCAAACGGGTTAAGATGTGCACAATTCACCTGTAGATATCCTATCTCCACCATAAATCCTATAGTTATTGTAGCTATGAACTAACAGAAACCTACTATTGTTTGACGGCTCCACATGGGATGACGAGGTTAGCTGCTCGTTCCAAGGTACCAGATCTCTGCATCTACTGCAGGAGCCGCCCAGGCAGGTCGGCACGGCTTTGCCGTGTACCCAGCGTTGCCGGCGAAACAAAGGCCATGGCAAGAGCCAGGCGCCCGCGGATGATTACACCATGGACAAACCCCGGAAAGGCTACCTGGTTCCATTGTGTTTATTTTTTCTTCGAATGCCCTTTTTGTAGCAAGTATTGGAGTATTGGAATGATGTAGAATGTTATGCTTGAAGCCGTGAAGCAAATAAGGGGAACAATCATCCATTTTTTAACTCAGGAGCGAAATTCCAAGCGTTTTATGTCAGGGCTGGAAGTGTTTTGTCTTCTTTTTTGGGGGCAGTTTTACATTTGCTAAAGCCGCTATACTAGTATGTGTATATATATATTACATATGATCTGATCAAACTTGAAATTCAATTTACCTACAAAACGGGGTTACCTAAGAATAGGTCAACACTGCACAGAACAAGTTGGTTGAAACACCTTGCTTCCATGACTCCACAATTTTCTCTGCATGCCTTGTTCGGCTGGAAAGGGCTTCAGCTTTGCAAATGCTCCAAGACTTCGGAGGATTCTCTGGAGTTCTCAAAGTCCAAGGTGGTGCCCCCTAGTTATAAATTGGTTTATAAACCCCATTAACTATAGATATATCACCTATAAACCAAAGTTATTGGAGTTATTTCAACCATTTTAGCTACAGTGGGAGCTGTGCATCTAGGAAACCAACAGCTATGATTGGTCAATGGTGACGTTACACCAAGCTGCAGGGATGTATGATTGGGCTGGGGAATCCGAACACAAACCAATTCCATCCAATTCCCATGACGGATCCATGGTGCTGCTATATATGGTAACATGGATCCCATCAATATACCCCCTTTATGTTAGCATATATATATATATATTCCAGCACCATGGATTCTATGGGATTGAAACATCATCCTCAGGAAATCATGAGATCAACCTTCTTTGCTTCGAAGAAGTGGAAGCCCCAACATGAGGCTATGGAAATAGTCTGGTCATCAGCACGCTCTTGGCATTGCCCAAACATGCCCAAACAACATGTTCAGTCATTTCAGCGTTATAAATCTGATACATCTCCACCAACTGTTGGCCTAAAACATCCTACAACCACGTGTGCTTTCACTATAAATGGGGATTCATCAAACTTATCACCCAAAAGGACTGGATCTCCCCAAGGGCCCTCGGTACCCACAACTATCCACTACACGAGCCATGAAAAATACTGATCCATTACAATGACCCATCAACAGAGGTAATGTCAATGGCTCAAATACCTGGCTTTTTTTTGACATCCCGAGTGGCTCAAATGAACATATATCCCCATGATGCAATCTTCAATCTGTACTCCCAATTATAGCTTAAATACATCCCAATGGTTTATTTATGTTTATTTCTAAAATATATAGAAATTATATACATCTCCCCAACGACTCGAGGAGATCCCGGCTTTTTGGCAGGATCCTTCCCGGACCTTCCCCTTCAATCTGAAAACCCCTTTGCCTTCACTTTCCTGTGCGTTCTTGCTATCGTGGTCCGGAAAGCATCCTCGGCTGCCAGGATGGCATGGAGGACATATTTACTATGTTCAAGCATCGAGGTGTAAATATGTCCTCTCTATTCAACCAGTACTTTGCCCAGCTGTAAGTCAAATTACCCATGGTTTGGGCCACGGTTGCATATCGAGTATTCATTGGTTCTATCCCTATAGGAAGTAAAGAAAACACGTTTTGGTGGTTAACATGCTCTATATCGGCTGGTTCATGACCAAAAGGTTAATATAGCATGTGTGCTGGTTAAATCCCGATGTTGATCGGTTTTAAGCTAAATCCCATATGTTGAAACCAGTTTCTAATCAATTATATCCATAATATTCAATAGTATTGAATAATATTGAACATAAACTATCCAAGTGAAAAAAAATAACACATTTCACCAATAGATCCTTATGCACATTACATACAATCAATCTTCTACAAAGTAACCCCCGTTAATATGTTGGTTTATAACCCCATCGAACTAATTCGATGTATTCCCTATAAACCCAACAGTTATTGTAGTCATAAACCAATTTAGTTTTCTAGGAAGCCCCACCTCGCAAGATATCCTGTTGAGTTGGTTACATATCCCACGTATCATCATAGATCTCAATAATATGCCTGTCAACTAGGGAGTCAAGGAACTACTAAGAGTTTCCCAACCATATGGAGGTTTCCCAAGTCATGGAGGTACCCTTAAATCATCAATTGTTTGTTTTTTTATTATGTTCACTATAAACCATCCAGCTTTTGGGGTACCCCCATTTATAGAAACCCTCAAATACCATGAGTTATTGGTTATTATAGAGAGCTATACTACCTGGGTGGTACTGGGGTAATCACCCATAGCAGGAACAAAGAACTCTAATTATTAATGGCTCACATGGGTTTGCTGAAGGTGATTTGTTGTCCCAGGTTCATCCACCATTTGGAAAATATGGACTCGGACTATGTTCTATATCTTTTGGGGGGCTAGCAAATCCAAGCAAGTCAAGGTGGGTTCGCCCAAAAAAAACACATGTCACGTGACTTCAATCGGATCACCAGCCATTTCCACCCATAGCCGCCATCTCCAGCCATCCCCAGCCATGCCCAGAGACGTGGCGGAATGGCGGGCCCAGTGCTGGCTGTGCTTCCCGTGTGCGCCAAACGCCAGGGGAGCACAACGCAGTCACTGCAGTTTTCAGCCTGGGACGATTGTTGGAAAGGTCTTGGCTCATGGTGTATGAGAACGATGATAAGAATGATATCAACATATTTAATACACCATGGAGGAAGAAAACAAAAAGAAAATAAAGAAGAAGAACAACAATGATAGTAATGATAATATATAATTATATATATATATGATAGTTGTTATATAATAATACACCATTGTTATATATATATATATATATAAATGGTCCCGTGTCTCGTGTTCGCGCTTCCCCCCATCCCATATGGTATGGGGGGTTACAACCCCCACCACCCAAGCTCCACACCCCCCACCCACCTTCCCCCACCACATCCGCAGGGGGGGAGGGATACATTGCGTATACACATACATATCATATACATACTGTATACATTTGCACATACACATACTACATACGTATACACACGCATGTGTATATATATATATATATATACACACTTCTTACATACATACACACATATATATATATATATATGTATATATATATATATTGTATATATGTATATATATATATATTGTATATATATATATTTATTATTTACACATACATATAGGGACCATCACCATCTCGGGGGGAGGGGGTGACCACCAAACGCTGGGCCATATATATATGTATAACAATTTTAATCGATGGAGCAACAATATATATATAATAAGAATTGACAAACAACAATCATAATGGAATATCATGCAGGAAGGGGCCCCAGTTCGTTAGCTAAGTTGGTCAAACACTACAATAACAATGGTGTATGATACCAACTTATAACTCGGGTGGCCCTTCCTGCAGGGATATAATCAGGATATGGTGATATAATGGGGATATCGTGATATGAAAATACCTGTAGAATCCTGTAGATATTAAAGATACTTGGAGAGTCTAGGCAATACTAATAATGGAATGACATAGTGTCATAGGGATATAACGGGGATATGTGTTTTAAGTATATATCCATTAAAACCAAGAAAAAGACGGGACTTCAATAATAAAGTGGCTTTATCAATGGGGGATCACTAATCTCCTAAAAACATGAAAAAAACTAAGATTTTGGGGTAACACATCATTTTTTAGGGTACTTGGATGGTCTAGGGAGTGATCATACTATGGATATCTATGGATCTTATGGGGATATGATGTCTTTTTTTAGGGGATATCGATTGGGTCGGTATATTGTAGGGAATTCGCTAAGCAAAATAATGGAGGTAATGGTGATGTAACCACAGACATGGTGGTAGAATTGGGATTCAGCAGCAAAAACATGGGGAAGCATTGGATTGGGGATCTAACCAACAAAAATAGTGCTAATATGTCATGGATTATAATGGGCATGTAGTCGGTATACATATCTAGAAACTGGTTCTGCTGGTTTACATCCTAATGATGGTGGTCTATTGGGGGACTAGTGGGAAATTGGAGAGTACTGGGAATCTTGTGACCATGAAAGATAAGAATATGTCGCAACTATTCTGGTTGGTGGTTTCAACCCCTCTGAAAAATATTAGTCAGCTGGGATGATTATTCCCAATAAATGGAAAAATAGAAAATGTTCCAAACCACCAACCTGTATTTTGTACATTCAGCAACAAGGACTACCATGATGGACCCCTACAATATAGGCCTGAAGATGGGAAAATGGGTGTGCGACTACAATAAAACTAGGGTTTGTAGTTCACCATAACTAAGGTTCTCACAGGACGAATAAGTCAAAGGGGAATTTGTTTCAGCGAGTCCTGTTCTGCGTGTGTCCATTCTTGACTGGGGTAACCACCATTGGACAATCCAACATTGGAAGCTTAGCGAAGCTTAGCTGGGATATGGACCAGAAAACACACAACGGATCTTGGACAACAACAATATGTGGATTTTTGACGACAACAACAACAACAAAAAGTTGGCCTTGCAACCAGGAAATGGAAAGTTGTTGACGCAACAAAATATGAAAATCGTGCCAACAGAAAATTGGAACGAAGCCAACAACTAATATGCTGTATAAGTTAAGCAACATTACATTTACAATTTGGGGTTTATTTGATGTCTTTAAATATTTACATAGCCGTTTAGCTTGAATAAACAGACGTCAACAACAAAGAGAACGGATGATTTTGTTTAATTCCCCGTGCATGTTACTAACATAAGTGACATGTTCTTCAGATTCTCCAGATTCCAAGTATTTCATCCAACAAAGAAAACTTGAGGGCACCGTTGTATATTTTTCATAGGGCTTTGGTTGCAAAGGTAGGTTAAATCCCTTTACATACTACCTCCCACATTGCATCGTATCTATTGGAGCTATGGTATGTAATGATAAATACACCTATCCCATCCCATTACACTACTCCGTTGATAGGTATCCCGCTAATTTTGGGTGATTCTAATCCCAAATCAGTCAGGTATGTATATATTATAAACCTATCTTGACAATCCATCAACAATAGTACCTCTTGTGGCTCACTTGGTGATATGATGTGTCCATGTTCAAGCCCAAAACTAGAATCTACATCTTTAAATTACTAAGATTTTTCCAGGCAGAGAAGCAGCACAAAAAAACAGTCTGACGCTGGAGCAGAGAGAGTGTGTTCTTTATTAAACTATATATATTTGATTATGCCCGTTTCCTGCCCGTTTTTTTTTTACCATGTCTAATGTGTCTGTGTTGTTTTATACCATCAACGGCCTGATATAAAACAAATGGTTGGACCGAGGCCGATCCCCGCTTCGGACTACACGTCGGACACAGCCCCAATATTTTTTGGCCACCGCACCAATGCAACCTTTGTAGCTACCTTGTAGAGGCAAGAGACAATCATATTGTGGGTCAAATGGGACAATCATATTATGCTATAGTCATATTGTGAATGGACAAGCCAAGAGGCCATCCTGCACCAGTTGGTAAGTATTGGGAAGTATGAAACAACTTATAAATAATGGGATTATAATGAGATGAGCCATTTACAAACGGTGCAGGGTTTCTTCCATCCATAGTATTATGAGAATATGGTACTTCCCAAAGGTACTGATAGAAGCCATAAGATAGGATGTTGTAGATGATATATACCTCATATTTCCAAAGTTGCAACTGTTACGTCGATTTGGGAAAAGGTTAAAGTATATGGTGATAATGGTTATAACATTGGTAATCACATTGTGACCAGCAACATTCGGACGAACGAATAATGGGAACATGCGGACCAACCAAAGGAATGAATATTGGCACAAGGGGTTACCCTCCGGTAAACTAACATAGCTATGGAAAATTACCAATTGGTAGATAATTTACCTATTATAGATGGTGATGTTCCAGTTCGCTATGTTAAATTAGCAGAGGGTAATGTATAGCTGTAGTAAAGCTGGGAACATTCAGGGATATACCGGGGATATCAAAGTCCCATCGCAAGTCGTACTCAGAGTCAGAGTTGAGTGAGGGATACTGGGGATCCTAGCAGCCACAGGAGACTGACTATTGCACCACCAACATCGAATTAAACCAACATCAACCAACCATAATTACCATCTGGTAAACGAACACTTTGCTATTGAACATGGCCATTTTAATAGTTGATTTAAACACAAACAAATGGGGAAAACGAGAAAAAAACATGGCCAGCTATCCCAAGGATGGATCTACATGGCTGGACAATCAGAAGCCATCTCTCAGGAGCAACTCTGGTGCCTACGTCTACGTACCCAACATAGAAGTGCTGGTTAAGGCTGGATGTTTATTCCCCCAAATATGGTAACAATAGGTAACTTAAGACCCATCCCCATATTTTTTGCGGTTTCAGGTGACTGTGCACATGCCAATTAAGTCCAAACGCTTCGGAATGTTTTGCACACAGTGAGACACATGGTCTACTACTGATGTCCGCAATTCACGGATAGTGTAAAACAATGGTGGGTGGGTACTTAGATAACAGAATTATGGGGTTATCCCGCTTGTATGCAATTGTAACCAATTGCAATTTTATTCGCACCTTCGAGATTGCTGATGAATTTGAGTGGCCCCTCCCCGAAACAGTTTCGAGCCATGCGATGCTGAAACGAATCTCTTTTTTGGCGTTATGGCTTAATCGAAAACAACACGTCCTCGAAGAAAAGAAACACAAGCATCAACATACTTACTTAATCGTAAACCGATGTGTTGAAGAGGAATGAAAAGGATGTTTGTTGCAATCCTTACTTGTTGTTTATCAGCATAAATGCTTTGTTTGTTGCAAACCATGGTTTTTCGCAATCCAATCATTTGGTGTCCCCGCTGCCACGATCAATGCTGGAAACCTCATGGACCACCTCAATGAAGGCTTTGCGCAGTGGCTTGTCATTGAAATGCTGGGGATTTACTCCAGTTTACGGACATGACCTGTTAATTCGAGACTTTGCGGACTGGAAAATCAACATGTTTTAGTTAAATCATATTAGAATGTATTAGAATCAACATTGATCAACTATAACTTTCTACATGGCAAAGTGGTTGGTGGTATACCTACCCCTCTGAAAAATATGAAAGACATGGGCCATCACCATGGCACTCACCACGCTTGAGTTCGGTTTGGCTCGTGGCTAACGATATGATGTCCCAGTAAAATTGGGTTATACACAAGTTGCATGTGTATATACTGTATTTATATTAATATATCTAAGAACATGTATAGTATAGACATATAGTGTAATAACATGTAATATCACTTATAATGACTAAATCACTACTAACTGGGATGCACATCGATGGGGATACAGAAAGAGGGAACCAACTTGGAGCTTTCAGGACAGGATGAGTCTCCAAACTGAGGTTCCCCCGTTCGCCGTAGATATGGCTGGCTGTCCCTATTAGAAAGGCAATAAATGGGGGTCTACACTATTGCCATAAATTGATCCCACAAATAATTTGGGTATATACATGTATATACCGTATACCGGTATATCCCATTTCAACCGTAGAAGAATAAAACGATGATTCAGCTCGCGCAGCCACAGTCAGTCACAATCTCTGAGCTTCCCAACGCATTTTTGAGGCTGAGAACATCAATTTACGTTCTCAATAAAAATGTTCGGCGATGTTTTGTATGCGACCCAGTTTAAAGTTTAACTGATGATGATCAAAACGGGTTTTGAACTTTGTATTGGCTTGCTTAAGAATGTAGTGATCTAGAAATATCTCGAAATCAAATGATTGAAAAACCTGTGCGTTTTCTGCAAAGTTGAGGCGATCAAGGCCCCAAGTGTGGTATGAGTCCACTGTTTTACCCTCCAACGACATAGCCATAGCTACAGAAAATCACTGTGTTTACCAGGTAGATCATCTACAAATGAAACATGTTTTATATACAAAGATCAATTTGTCAGAGAATATATACCCTCTGGTAAATTAACATAGATCCTGGCAGATAGGGGTTGGAAGATTAGTTTCCACTAAAAATTGGTGATTCTCAGGGCCTATGTTCATTTACCAGAGGGTATATAATACTCTAAGCCGGGGTCCCAGAGATGATTTTTGGACCAACCGGATTACTACTCTGGTGCCATAGCCATGGACATGGTGCGATCCTGCCACTGCCACTTTCCTTTGACCTACCTGAGAAGTGTAAGAGGAGCGGGCGAGCTTTGTTTTGAAGCTTGGGGCGCCATCAATTATGACCTGCCTGTGAAAACTGATGGGGCAAGCATTGAGACATTTACAGTAAATGCCGTGTCTTCCAAAAAGAAGCCTTGAGATCAGGATCATGAAAGAAACATTAAGAAACTTCATACACATCTTGTTTTCCCCAGAGTCCGAGCAGGTTTGATCAATACGTGGATTGCACTAGGTCCGACATGTCTTCCCACGTCGGACATGAGTTGACGTGGAGATGCGTCATGACCTATGACCTTTCTGAGCAAAACTTGAGGACACATTGCCAGTATTCTCATCGTATACCATAATTTTCCGTTTGTTTTCCCATCATCCTCCCATTTTCTCTATCAACAATGATTTGACTATCATCATTTTCAATATAAAAATGGCCTCGACCAAAAAAGGCTATGTGTGATTATTTCTGGTTGGTGGTTGACCCACCCCTCTGAAAAATGATGGGGTTCGTCAGTTGGGGTTACTATTCCCAAGTGAATGGAAAGTCATAAAATTCCATGGTTCCAAACCACCAAGCAATTAAGTCATTGGTTAATTTATAGTTGATTTACCCATTAAAAATTGTGATTTTCCATGTTTACTAGTTGGTCATTAATATGTTGGGACGAGCAAATTTCATGCTGGGTCATCTCCGTGTCATCTCCAAGACACCTCCACGAGTGCTATGTGTTCCAAAGCACCAACCAGATGGTACCCTCCAGTAAATTAACAGTTCGACCCTGCCAGTCATCGGGGTTGGAAGACTAGTGAAACCACTATAAATTGGTCATTTCCAGGGTCTATGTTAATTGACCAGAGGGTATATAACATTACCAAAGGTGATTATATGTTATCATTTATGGAGGCTCAGCACCAACCAGATTTCTTTATATAAAGCAATGGCTATTGACATTTGATCAACGCTCCGATCACCTCTAAGGATTTAATTCTGGGGTACGATGTGGGGCACCCGTTAAAAAAAAAAAAATCACTAAACTACAGGTTGGAATAAGTCCAAGAACTATGATGATAGCTATAGATTATATATAACTATAGTTAATGAATTGTTAATGATAGTAATTAAGCATGTTAAAAACAGTAAACAATAGGATCCATCATCCACAATGACTTGTTTTATGGGGGTACAAACCATCAACCCATATGGCTAGTTTATGACAGTGTTTTACCAACATGACTACAATGCAGAGTTTGTTGGTACATGTCGCTTTTCAAACTCATTCAGAATCTCAACATGGGTCAAACAAAACATGATGTTCATTAAATTTTTACACAGTATCATATTATCAAATAGATGGTATATCATAATTTCCATTAATATATCAAATCATTAACCATCTATCAAACACAAACATACACAGAAATGATATGATATGTATCACTACCAGCTATTCAACATTAGGCCAGCCACCCGAGTCATGATTGAAAAGAGACAACGAGTCTGACGGCCTGTTCTGCCGAGTGGGCGTGGTGACAGTATCTGTGACGTAGTTCACCTGTCAACCAGCAAGCAGTTGAGATGCCTTGCTCCAGGGAAAGCTCATGTGCTGGTTCTTGGGGTGTTTCTATGTAAATTTGCTGGAGGTTAAGTTAAAATCATTTCTTCAACCAACATTTTGTTGGCTCAGAATATAGAGGTTTTTTCATAGATCAGAACTTGTAGGTATAGAACGGACAGCACATACTAAATAAACACAACACTATGATCTGGGAACCAATCCACTGATAAAATAATGTCAATATTACAATATTGTTTGTTTTCAAATCTTGGCGTTTCTTGATTCTTGATTGGTAACGCTCTTATTCGTTGGCAAGTATGAAATTACAATTAATTTCATGTGTAAAAATGTATGACCAAGCAAAACATAGTGATGTGTCCGTTTTTTCAAGATGAGTTTGTCTAAAAATAGAATATTCCTCTAAATCCACTGAAACATGTTCCTCAAGATTTGTTTTCTTGGGTCGTATACGCAATTTTCAGACTCCCATATGTCATAGATACTTATACTCCAAGTAGCCAACAAAAATATGTCGACATACCAACATAACGGGCAAATGAATGTAATGTACACCATTTTTCTAGGCACTTGGAAGGTCTACAATGTGGGCCCCCCCGTTTACGATAGCTAAATTGGTTGAAATAACTCCAATAATGATTTTGGTTTATGACACCTGTAATATTCATGGGGGGAATCTAAACCAACAAACATCACCAGGGTGGGGCCACATTGTATAATACATATCTTACACAACAATAATGGTGTATATATATATATATATTCCAGTATTGCAATAGCTAAGACAAATACCATTGAATGGTGAATGTTACATTCTAGTATGGTGAATATAAAGCATTATCATTAACCAATACTTCCCCGTTTATATTATCATTAGCCACTACTAACCATAAATATCCATAAATCATGAAATTTTTATCCACTATTAACCATTATTAACTATTAATGGGATTACTGTACCAAGTTGATTCTCATTCATAGTGGGATAGTTAATATTAACAAATAATGGGTATTAGTTTTTATGGATATTTCTGTGTACCACTATTAACCACTATTAATGGGATTACTGTACCATGAATCATGATTCTCATTTCCAAGTTGATTTGATCCCCACAGTTCTCCTGTCCTCGATTGCCATTCCGCACCTCAGCGTCTCTTCTGCTTGGAATCGGAATTCCGACCGTTTGCACCTGAGCAAACGCACAGCCGGAACAGACGTTTCCTAAAGGCCATTGCCCCCTGGGCCATTGCCCCCTGGTAATGGCCTAGCAGTTTGCTATGGGGAATGGACATCATGACCCATATCATAGTTGATCATAGTTGATTTCCATGGCCACCTGTTAGTTCATCAGATGGTAGTTTGGTTGAAGTTGAGTGGACTCTAATCTCTTACACACTGGTAAATTGCAAGTGAGGCACCGAGGATTCTGAACTTCCTTTGGCATGCGAAGCCTGAGACGTTTCGAATCCAGCCCCTTCACTGAGCCTAGTTAGATGGGGATTTCATGGGAACTGGTTGGTGGTTTCAACCCCTCTAAAAAATATTAGTCAGATTGGATCATCATCCCAACTATTGGGGAAAATCAAAAATGTTCCAAACCACCACCAACCTGGGAATCTAACTAGGGAAAAGGAAAATGGCTATGGGGAGATCACGAAGATTTTAGCAACCAATAGGGTGATTGAACGTGATTTAATTAATGGTGATCATGGTGGGCAATTATGGGAACCACCCAATATTTTCATGGGAACCATAGGGATAGCATATCAGCAAATCTATAACTTAAAGATATATAGCCTATATAACGTATAACTATAACCCACTTAGTATGAACGGTAATCCCTTCCTCCTAATACTAAACCCCCCCCCCAATACAAAACACGGCAGGTAGTTTTTAGTATTAGGGGGGTATTTATTATTAGGGAACCAAATCGAAGTCATGTTAATTAATTAATTAA
>Ga0126342_10014294_pt1 | contig 14024 bp, 9 predicted proteins | sample Cyp1metagenome_FD_92528 | JGI IMG/M metagenome (GOLD analysis project Ga0126342, IMG submission 92528) | Coral microbial communities from Lord Howe Island, Old Settlement Bay, Australia - Cyphastrea 1 metagenome | ecosystem: Host-associated > Invertebrates > Cnidaria > Coral ...
GGTTGCATGTCGGTGTGCAAGGGCCGGGATGAAAGTGAAATTGTAAATGAAATCAAGGACCCCCCCCGTCCATAATTGAAATTGGCTCTGGCCCCCCTCCATGCCACTTAAACCCGTGCCCATCTTTGACCATTCGAAGGGTTGGGAAACGAAATGTACCTTTTTGTTTGTCAATAAAGATGCCATGCATTCAAGTACATTCAAACCTGAAGGGGAGACTTTCGTCATTTGTCATGATGGAGGAAAGATTCACAGCATCAGACACCACATACCACTTGAGGCGGAATTCGCCTACGACAGGTTTTTCTCCAAACATGCCATGCTGCAGGCTGGATGTGGGAATTATGGAGGCCTACCTTGTAATTAATCCCTTGCCCTGGCATTGAACCCCTTAGAGACCGTGGTTTAATATTGGATCTATGGCCATTTTGGGTCCTGTCCATAGGGAGTTTGAGATTGGACGAGTCCATTGGGTCATGAGAACGCTGGCTGGCCCCAGGCATGTAGCCGTTGAAAGGCAGAAGACACCCACCTAGATATGAAGATAGACGTCGATTTCTCATTCGATGTACAGTATAGTATCATATAAAATCATATAAATATATACATATACGTTATATGTATATATAATATAAATATGTATTAGATATAAATATATATGCACCACACACTCATGGCATATATATATATATTTCACACACACACACATATATATATGTACACATATTGTGTATGCATGTTGGCGGTTGATGACAGCTGGTTTTGAAGCATCAGCTACTTTTCCATCACATTCCATCACTATCTAGGATTTCCTCAAAATGACCAATGCCTCCAGATTCTTTTGGGTTGAAACCGCCCATGAATCATCATTTGATTCGAAGCAAATTTGATTCAATGACCCGGTTCCTGGGAAACTTTCGAGGAACATGCTGGTGACTATTCTAGGGCTTTCCTGGAGTGATTTCACTGGTGTGTGACTATTCTTTTCTAGGGTTTCCTGGAATTGTTTCCCATCATTTTGGGCTTTGAAACCACCAGGCGCAGGATGAAGCCTCCCTGAGATCGTCTATCCAGGAGGTGGGGCCCATGAAGGACTTCAGATTCGCAGATTGCCAGATTGTTTTTTTCTTTTTTCTGCTATTTTTATTGGATAATTTCACCAGATATTTTCATTTTATTGGAAGGCTAGGTAGGTAGTGTGTATAGAAAATTGTCTCTATTTTTGGTTGGAAAGTATTGGGAAAAGTTGGGGGATTTTCGGTGAGTACTACAAACTGACCCAACCTTTTGTCGGGATACATTTTCGCACCATGCCAACAAATCATGCCCTGTCGGGGCGTCGCTGGCTAATTCCAGCGACATTTCCGTTCTGCTGCTGGCACTAATCAGATTGGGGATTGTTATGGTTCAAATTTACTGTATTTATTCCCCAAATCGCGCGTTAGAATTGGATGGTTCTAATATATATATATACCTTATATAATATTCGTAATATTCCTTAATCACTGGATGGTTTTCATATTCTATATATATGCCGTATGATCTTCGGAAATGGCAATTCCCAGTTGTCAACTTTGTGGAGGAAGTCAAGAATCTTGAGCCAATCGCATTTCATATATCTTAACACCATTTCATGGTCAGTATTCCCTCAATTTAATAGGAATAATCGGAATAATTGGATAATTTTCATATGTTTTAATTCCAACACAATGACCAGCCTGGCTCTCCATTGCTGCCACCATGAAAATCGCAGGCCCGCGCGGCCGGCGTGGAGGCTGGAGACCTGGCTGAAGCTGAAGCGAGACTGAGGCAGTCGGCGGCCATGGCGATCCACTGAATCACTGGTGGCTTCGCTGGTTTTTGATGGAATTGGATGGGAAAATTTACAGGACACCCTTATATTTGATGGGAAAAACATGGAACAACCATGGTTTCCGGTTAAGATGTTCCCTTCAATCCAGTGATGGTAGTTAAGAAATGACAAATAATAAACAACCCACCAGTCATGGGATATAATGGGTGTTCAACCGGCATGGAGAGTGAAGCATCTAAAATGGGCATCGAATGGGTATATAATGTTGCCCAGGGGAAATACGTAATGCACCACCAGCCAGAGCACCCTCAAAATTCGATGGCAAACCACGGCAAACCCCTAACACCGGGATGTTTCTACCTTTCAAATAAGATGGCTTGTTTCAAGCTGTTGGAATCTGACTTCCAAAAGTGGATTCTTGATGGTTGATACAAGCAATGCTAAAACCCAGCAGCATTTCTGGGTGCTCCAGGACTCTCACGGCAGAACGTGAGTTGGCAGATGCCGGCGCCCTGCACCTAGGGTGTGGTGAATCTATTCTTAGGGATCTTGGGGTGATGGGAGCAATAGATGTTAGCTAGTACTTTGTTCCGATTGGGAGTCCGGATGATAGTATGCCTGGATAGTTTCTTTTTAGGTGACCGTGGTTCCTCATTTCACAAGCCACCGAACATGTTCCAGTCCAAGTATTGTGTTTGTTGACGGGGGCCCTGCACCAAATGCAAGTAATGATTTGTGGTGATTCAGGCCTTCACTGCACGCTATAGCTTTAGTTACACAGTTGTGGACCCACAACTTTGGATGCCGCATCCCCTATGGAGTACCGTAAATAAAGTGCCCACGCAACCACGAAGAGTGCCAAACCCTGTCCGTGGCAGGTGCAGTTGATCATTTCAACTTGAAGGTTCTTTGGAAAAACCCAAGGAAAGAAGCATATGTTGGAAGATGACAGGTTGTGTGGAAAAGATCTTGCTATTTTTTTGTCATCAATCACTGGATGGCAGCATCGCAATGGAACATCTTGTAAGGAAACCATGGTTGTTCCAACAAAGAGTCGGTCCCTTGGACGCTGGGCCCGGCTGCGATGATGCCATGTCTGGCCCTGCGACGTCGTCGAAAGCTGCTCTTCTCCATGATTTGGAGAAGAAACGCCAGGAGCCGTCGGAGCCGTGGAGATCTTTCTGCAGTTTTCTCAGGTCAGATTTTGGTACCCTCTGGTAATTTAACATAGCTATGGAAAATGACCACTTTTAATGGGAAAATCCACTATTTCGACTGGGCCATTTTCAATAGCTATGTTAGTTTACCAGAGGGTAATGGTCATAGGATGTCATAGGGATTTTGGTAAGGATCATCCCCCAAAGGACCTGAAAAAATCAGATTTCTGCGACATCAAATTAAATGGTTACAGCATGTTAGAGCATTCTCTATAGCATACACATTAATACACATGAGTAATGGTTGAAGTGTATATATACCCTCTGGTTATTTAACATAGCCATGAAACATGGCCATTTATAGATGGTTTACCTATTAAAAATGGTGATCTCCCATGGCTATGTTAAATAACCAGATGGTATAATATAAATATATATAATCTGAGGGAACCAGCCCCAAATATCAATTCTAAATGGTTGATATAGGAGCTACATTCTCCAGGTGGGGCCAGGCCCTGGCTCCAAGCCTTTCTGAGCCTGGTGGAGCCTGGTGGCCAATTCGTAAAGCAACATCAATAGACATGTGGATGCAAGAAGCAAAGACTAAATATATAAATAAGACCAAGTGACTAAGGGATACTAAGGGATATTGATATCACTGATATCACTGATATCAATTGATATCAATTGATATCACCAACGAATTCAACTTCCAACTGAAGGAGATTTGTCCGCTGCACCAGAAAAGCGCTGTGCTCCAGCCTTGCAGGAGCGAGAAAAGCTGCGCCAGAGCAATGCCAAGGACTCACGGGTGGATTTTAAATGACCCGTGCATGATTTGATAGCTGTCTTTTTGCAGGAGTTGGAGATAGAAACACGTTCGGTATGGTAGATTAGATAATGGTTTATCATGATATGATGCGATATTTAGGTGGCCTGAAGCCTCAAATATCCTTATATTGGTTGGCTCTGTGTGGGAATCATTTAGTTATTTTTGAAAATGCTTTCTTGTGAAAAATCCAGGGCCCATTATAGGGGGCACTTGGAAAGCAGGGTCCTAGAATTAGTCTTTTAGTATTGGATCTATTTATATCTATCTATCTGTCTGTCTGTCTGTCTATCTATCTATCTATCCATCTATCCATCTATCTATCTATCTATCTATCTATCTAATCCTATCTATCTATCTATCTATCTATCTAATTTGTATTAATATTTTGCGCAATTATGTTTAATATTAGGGTGACGGGATTCATATCCTTCCAGATTTTACCCGTGGACTCTGGCTTTGCCACAGATTTCGCGCACGGAGGAGGCTGCCGAGGAGACTCATAAACACAGTGCAGCCCTGCGCATTCAGAGCTTTGTTCCTTGATTGGGGAAGTGGCTGTTCCGGAAGTTGGAAAACTTGAGCACGGAAACTATGAATTCTAATTTTCACTCTATTTCAATCTCTTTTCGAACAAAAGAACGTAGAGTCATGCAAGAGGAGTCTAAAAATCATATATATATATATACTCGTAGGTTACAGACACACACACAACCCTTCATTGACATGTACAATGTACACGACTGATTAGCATGCACACTTGTGCACTCCTGCACTTGTTTATCATACATACTCAGCATAGGGGCACTGGCTGCATCTATGGGGTTGAGTAACAGAACGGTTATAATTCATCCGGTCAGACCACCTTTTATTATTTCCATTGGGCTTGCGTTGTGGTTTGCAGTTTGCATTGAATGAATTTGCAAGCTTTACAACCTTGGGGTTGGGTGATGATACAGATATCACACACACATAATAAATAAACAAACCAGTGAATAAACGAATTGGATTAACTCACTCTCTCCCCTCTCACGTGTGTATATAATGTATATCATAAGAGCCGGATCATTTCGATTCTGATATTAAGTTTTGATTCCAGTTCTTCAGAATTGACTACTAATATTAGATCTGATAATGATCTGATAATAGAATCATAATTTAAAACAATGATCATAACAATATTTTTTTAAAACATTTTTTATGATATATAATATAAGGGCAATGCATCATATAACCTGAGTATTTCGTATTCGTAGGTGCATGATGATTCAAACACTGTTTCTTAGTCTTGGAACAACAAAGACCGAAAATTTCATGTATCGAGCAGCAAACGCAGTCGTTTTTTTGTGCAGCTAATTTTCAACTGCAATTGGCAATTGCTTGCAAAACTTTGATTTGGAGTAGGCAGGAAGTGAAAACTGCTGGAACAAAAAGCTTTGATTTATTATTCTAAAGTTGCAGTTATGATTCATCTGTTTCTTTTCATCAAACACACAATAGTAAGACAGTAAAAAAAAAATAAAAAAAACATAATGCAAAAAATCCAGATAGTAGCAGCTTTCATGCCATCCAGCCCGCTCTGAAGTGGCTGGATGAAGCATCCAAATAGGGATGGCACGCTGCAGCTTCCGCAGGGGTAGTGGATGTATGTTAGGACTTCTTAGTAGAGATAAACCCAATTTGGAGCATTTTTGTGGTGCTCCGTTTGTGCTGTCCAGTTGTGGTCACTGTTACAGCCCCGGGGATTATCCGAATATATATATATAATTATATATGTATATCCACATTGCTTATTAGATTTTCATAGGTTTCATAGATTTTCATTATCCGTCACCAAATCGATCACTATAGTTCCACACGTGTGCCCACAATCTCCATTACCCAAGGCTTACAACGGTGCGGTAAACCGCTGATAACCACCCCCGATTCGAACAGAAACGGGTCGTAGAAACTCATCCTCAATTTGAGGTTTCTGGCATTCGCATGATAGTTCCCCCAAAAGACCCCCCCGAATAGCAGTTGGTGAAGATTTGCACTGAAACAAACCCCTCAGTATCAATTATATGATCATCATCCCAGTTATACGTAATACCTAGGTTTTTCATGTTTTTTCCCTAAGATATCAATAAATATCACCCCAAAATCACCGAAAATCACCCAGCATCACCGACATTTTTCCCGAGAAATCACTGAAAAATCACCAAGGTCCGGAGCGTCTTGGCACGGAGCCGTTGGGCAGAGCTCGAGTGGAAGAGCATCCAGCCGCTGGGGCGACATGGATTTTTTTTGTTTCTATCATCTCTACAAATTCTATCATTTTATATTTCATAATGTATCTATATGTCTATATCATTTTCAGTTGTTGGTATAATCTCTAATATTACTGTTTTTTTTGTCGGTACCTCCTTTTCTTGCAACTGGGGTAATCTTGGATGATTCTTACCCACCTAGTACGTGGGATGCACATCCGAGAAGCACCCTCAAACATAAGATTGGTCATAAAATGTCATGAGTCATGAATCTTCTCGAGCATGAATTTAATTTCGGATTCTAATAAGTCTAAGTGGTTGAAACTTGAGACAATACTACAGGTAACAAGTGTAGTCAGCAATTCAACACTAGTAAACCATAGTAAACGACACTATAGTACAAATAATAATACAATGAAAAACAATATACATTGATGAACAATCATAACCACTTAACCAAGGTAAGCCGTCCCAATTTTATGAGAAATGGGTGGCATAAACTTTACCAATTGGATCCAATTGGAGGTTCACGGTTGGGTTTACCTGGGTCAGTGGGTCAAGTTGGTTAGTAGATGTTCATAGGCGCTGATGAATTAAAAATTAACAACAGATCTTCGCTGATCATACTGATCATCGTGTGTTTAACGATCATATTTCCTTGAAACGGAACAATGACAACAAGGTGATCCAACGAACGGGAGATCAGGGGGAAACCATTGCCACATGTTCGATGCTTGGAATGCCCAGATGGCTCCCCAAGCTTTAAACGAGAGATAAAACATATAAAACCTAGCAAAACTTAGAAGACAGAGTGCTGATCCAGAAATGCTGGAAGTGGAACATCAACAGGAACACCGTATATTTCACGGTAAACGAAAACTGGGTTTCTTGTTTTAAACCAATCCAGCTGGTGATCGGAGATGACTTCTAGGGATTCTAGGGCTGAAAATGATTAAAAAGGATCCCCAGCCGCCAGTGACCGGCCTAGGGCATACCTGCAACCGGCGTATGGTGTTGTCTGAAAATGGGGGATACACTGGGATAACTGCCCAGTGGACTTGAGCCCCGTTTTTGGACATCCAGATCTCAGGAAACAGGTGCAAGACCTTCAGACCCTTGCGAAGATTGTGCAGATGAAAGGCGGTTGGACAGGAAGATGAGGGTACTGAACTGGACATATCCGGACATGAACGTCTAAAGAATATTAAAGAATGATGTTGGATGCGAATCATTTTGAAAGGACAAACAAGAACTGAAACTCAATGACAGCTGTTTTATTTTTCTGTGCATTTCCATCAGCGCTCACGGCTTTCCAAATGCATCGTTGCTGTTTTATCATAGGGTGCACCTTGAGACCTTCGGTGGAATGCCCTGGCAGGCCAGCCATTCTTGGCACCAGGAAAGGTGCTCTTGACCCTGATGCGCAGATCGCATTGGCAGGTGCCTACCCGGGGGGCGTCGGGGCCTTTGGTGATGACATTAACATATTGTCCCAAAACTTAATAGGTTAAATAATACAGGTGCAAGTCTTATCATGTCTTATCTTTTATTATGTTGTAGATGTTAGTACCCATGTGTATTTGGCATAGGTATCTTGACTTGATGCCTGTAGCGTAGCCGTAGCATAGCACGACTCCAGGTGTCGAAGCACTTGGCCTTGCGAAGCGCTGATGATCTGGCTGAGGTGCTGGGGATGGTGGGGGAGTGGGTGGGGGTGGGTGGGGGGTTGACGTTGGCATATTTTGGTCCCGTGATCTTTCAGTTTTGGTCGTTGTGCCTTGATGTCTTTGAGAGAGAGTTTTTACGGATCACACCCTAGCTCATCCCCTTAACTACAGGGGTGGGGTAGTGGCCCGCCTGTCCGCCTAGTGTTGCACCCAGGTATTGAACCCGGGTCTGACGCATGAGGGATGCGTCTTATCCACTAGGCCATACCGGCCCTCCCTTAGATGTCTTTGATGTCTTTGATGTCTTTGGTGGTGATGATGATGATGGTGGTGGTGGGCTCCCCGTTTGGCTGGCACCAACAGATGAACCATTCCTGGCCTGGTTTGTCGGGATGGGTATATATTCAAGTTGCTTAGCATTGTAGCCCGTAGCCCATGGAAAGGAGGCTCAGGGTCTCTCCGGACAAAAATCCCTTGATATCCTCACTTTCCACATGAAAGCCAAAATGAGTTTATCGTCCACTTCTGGACTTCTGCTGGGGTAGTGAACCACGGGGCCCATGTTGGCAAAAAGCCAAGGATTAGCAGTATTTTGATGATGGTTTATAGCACCCATAAAAAATGTAAAATTGGGGGTGGATCAGGTGCTGTGCGCCTTGTCGGGCTTCGTTTTGGATGCCTTGCGCGTGTCACACCGCGATGTTCATCGAAGTATTTGTGTCCGGCTCAGCTGGAAAAATGAAACCCCACACTGCACCACAAATGAAAAACACCAAGATGCAGCAGATTTTGCCTTCACTTTTTGTTGATCATTTTTCGCTCTAAACCTACGATTTTCCCATGAATGTGAACTGCCAGAAATTTTGATGTGAAAACCAAAGTGCTCACATGCCACGCCTCCCAGAATCAATCTGGCCTCTTGAATGTTTTTTAGCTCAGGCTATTTGATGACAGATGGTATGGAGAAGTCTGCGCATTCACCAGTGTCTTGATGATGCACCAGTGGCTTTACCTCTAGAAATGGCAAATGTCCATTCCAATTTCAGGGACACTTAGCTACCATTTTTCCTTTTTTCCAAGGAGCGAACTGCATCCAAGGCGGCGGCCTGGACGCTGTACCGTTTCTGCGCCGCTCTGCTGCAACTGGCCACGACGGGGCGCGGCGAAGCGCCCGCGGCCAAAAGCTTGGCGCAGCTGCTGGATGTGGCTGCCTGGGGAGGTGAAAACTGGGTGATTGTGGGGAAATTGACTTTGTAAAATTAGATGGACATTCATAGAGTATCATAGGGTCATATATTATATTGTACCAAGTAGTCATATAACTTGATTATCGATGAACATTTTTCCATCGAAAATTCATGTGGTCATATATAATATAATAATAACAATAATAATAATAATTCCACCCCTCTCATATTATTAAACACCCCCATTCTATGGTCCCAAATGAGTGTAAATCCCCTACTAAACCATGAGATTTCTTGGGGGGTGTCTAATATTAACGGGGAAGGGATTAGTTGGGCAATGTTGGGTATGGAAATGAGAGTTTGGATATTCATATGTAGTTTCCTTGTGGGTTCTGGCAGTTCATGGAGGCTTCAGAAAAAGCCATGGGGTACCCAAAGAGGAATAGAAGTCGGGTGTTCCAGGATGACACCATGCAAAAAATGTCAAACAGTGGGCAAAAGTAGTCGGTCTACAGGATGTTCCGTTTCCACTGTACAATTTTCCACTTGAAACAGGGTTCCCCGAACCCATTACAGGTAGATACTTGCCACAATTGGCGGAAATGAGTGATGAACTTCTAAACATTCTAAACTAGATTTTGAGGAGTTGGGCAGCTGCAACCCAGTCAGAGGTGATACTTTGTTGTCCTAACATAACTACGGAAAATCACCACTTTTAGTAGGTGAATCAACTATAAATGGACCAATGTTCATCAATTGTCAATAGCTATGTTAAACTACCAGAGGGTAAACAATTACATCCCATTATGTATATCATATATATATAATGTAATACAATATAATGTATACTATATATCATATACATACATATATATATATATATATATCCCCATGGTTAGAATCCGTTCAACGACCAGAGGGAACCCTTCACTGCAGATGGATCCGCTCAAGACATCCCAGCCATCAGCGCCTTTGCCTCGTTTCTCCTGCAGCGCTTGGCGGATCCGCAACGGTGTCATGGCAATGGATCATCTGCTTGAACCGCAGCGGGAAAAATGTTGGTGGAAGAAACAACTATATATATATCATATATATATAAACTATATGTATATATAATAATAATATATATATATATAACTAAAACATACTAAAACTTTTCCAAAAGTTCTCGCACACTAATTATTAGTATTATTGCAAGTCGTATATTAATATTGTGATTATGATGATTATTATATAATCATATATGATTTTGATTTTGAACCATTCATCATTCATCAGTGCTACAGACAAGCGCTGCATTCATCAGTGCTACAGGCTTCACAGTTGGCGGGTCTGTGCCAGCGGCTGCGCCTGGGGCCGCGGTGATGCCCCAGAGAAGCTACAGCAACTGGTGCCGGAGCTATGATCTGTTACGAACATCACACACGCTGGCGCATGTATGTATGCATGTGTATATATAATATAACTATATATATACACACCTCTGTACAGTTATACGTATGAATTATCGCCATCACATAGATTCGTTTTAATTTATTTGCGTGGTACATGTACACACACATATATATATAATATATATAATATATATATATATATAATATATATATATAATATATATATATATATATTATGTGTATATATATATATATATTACATTTATACATATATACACACATATATATGTATATATAACAAATATGTGGAGGACAGAATCTCCAAACACATCCAAAGGGGCTACTCATATTCATGTTCGTGCGTATGGGCATTCAGAGTGCATATTTACATAGGGGCAAGCAGATGCATTTTTTTTGCACATGCGCAAAGATGTGTACACTACATTTCTGAGGCCTATTCTTGGGTTGCAAGCAGCAATTGCCAACATTTTATGTCATTGGGCCACGGTGGTCCAGCCTTGGAGAGCTGTGCACTTGGTCATTTCCCTAGGACTTCCCCCGCCTTGGCCAATAGCCGTCACATCATTTTATATCCTTGATTCAGTTGAAACCAAGCCAGGCCCAAGACTCAACCAGTCGCTTTCTTGTCCAACTAAGGTGGCAGTGCAAGTGGCTCTGCTTCGCCTTGGTTTTCTTTCGCAGGACAGGGTTTTTTTCGACTGTCGAATGGTGCCGGTAGCTTTGCAGAATCAGACTTCTTGGCCGTCCATAGATCCTAAATCAATCTAAATCATTGGTTTCCATGTCCAAGTTGAAAAACTATTGATCTTGGTCCTTTCAAGGTAATGAATACTATTATACATAATCATAATCTAAGGAGCATGATTGCAAGAGCAAGGTTGGCTCTTGGCCAAATGACAATATGATCAATATGAACCTTGGTAACCTTTAAATAGTTGATGTAAATTGTATGATGTTGCATGTTTTGCCGTGGCGTCCATTTTAGGACTTGCAGGGCCATCTTGACATGATGCTAAGACTCAAGAAGTGATGAACCAGCAATGTCAGCCCCCCAAGGCTGAACCCTCCCTCGAAATCATGGTTTAGTAAGGGGTTTACACTTATTTGGCACCATGGAATGGGGGTGTTTTATATTGGGGGGATGGGATTACAATAAACAAGCTCAAGCCTTGGAATCAGAAGAGTTCTGGCATATTCGATCAGAATGGAAGGACGACCCTGAGACTCGCAGCACCTTTTCAGCATGTTTATAGCCAACCCCTTTTGGCACCAACCATTTCATGGTTTGACAGGGTTTGACATTTTCGGGGGGTCCAATTTTGATCCACCCGCTGCTTAAAAATGTACCCTGCCATCTGTGGCTTCGCAGGACCGTGGAAACGCAGTGCGCGGCGGGGTCGCTGCAGCCTTGCAGGCTGCACTGGCAGTGCCACGGGCGGCTGGGCCCTTGGGGAGACAGTTTGCTGTGCTGCCGCGGAAGGAGAAAGTGGCCGAGGCAGGGGATTTAGCCAGCCTTTGGATCGCTGGGGTTACCCCCCAAAAAACACGCTCACAGTGGATTGTAATGGGGGGCCCCCGGGCCCCAAAAATCAGAAGATCCTGGTATATCCTGGTAGTGACTGGAATTGTGGGCGAGGGAGGGTGGCAAGATGGACCCCAAATCATAACCCACCCCCAATGACTTACCAAAAGAGGTAGTGGAATGCGGCATAAACCATCCAACTGGAGGCTTTTCTCTCGTTGGGTTTGTGACTGCAAGAAAAAGCAGTGCAACCAGCAGTTGGAAGCGGTGAGTGGTGTGATCGCCGCACCCTGATGGGGTGGCTCAAATGATTGAACCTTCAAAGGAATTAAATTCCGTAATTACCTCCCCCAGAGCCCGTGGTTTGTTATTTTTTCTTTCTTGCGTTTTTTTTTGGGTGGGTGGGAATCCAATCTAATCTTAGGCGGATGGGTTTCCAACGCGTGACATGACAATCCCTTTCGCACGAGCAAAGGATTTGGTGTGGTCAGATGTGCTGGCACAGCTACCACAGAAGTATCAAGAGAGCGGACAGCATCGACAAGGCCAGAAAGGGATGGAATATGTCGCAGTCCTGACGTTTGACACTAAATAATCATTGAACATCATGGACCGGTTCAATGGTTATCAAGTCCAAGAAATTCTGATTTCCTATCGTCTTCAAGACATGTCCGTTTCCAGGGAATAGTGCTTGCGCATCCATTGCTGCCCTGGAGGTTCTGCGAAGGCTTTGGAGCAAGAGTATGCCATGGCATATGCTGCAGGCGAAGAGTGGGCAGTGGTTTCGATTGACCTCGTCGTTAGCTTTAAACATGTTTCGGGCGGGTTTCTCAGCCACCAACCAGATTCTTGATGGTTATATCATAAGTTATAATTGGTTGGTGGTTTCAAAGATTTTTTTATTTTCCATTTCATATATGGGATGTCATCCCAACCCCATTGACGAACTCATATTTTTCAAGATGGTTATTGCACCACCAACCAGATATATAATATCTTGGTTTACCCTATAGATTCTTGATGGTTATATCATATATCATAAGTTATAATATCCCCAATGAACCTTGTTGTATTAATATCAGCCTATCCTACGGCCGTTGAAGCCATCAACCAGTTGATCTACAGTAGAGTCGCGACAGGTTCAGAGAAAAGCACTTTTGAACTCCAGTGGGTCTCACTGGAAGTTTAATCTTTGAGTAGGGAATAACAAATCCTCAAAGACAAACAAATGATATCAAATGATAATCAAGAATCAAAAATCATGAGACATACAACGAAAAATCATCGAAAAGCCATAGCAAAATCCACCAAAGCCATAGCAAAAGCATCCAACATCCACCAAAAAGTTTCAGAAACATGCACCAAACCCAACAACTACCCTCTGATAATCCAACATAGCCATGAAAAATCACTATATTTATATTCCGCGCTGCAGAGAGCAGAATTATAGGACTAACGGTCATCAGCCCAAGAAATCGACTTGCATACTGTGATGCAACCAGATCTGTGGTACAGTAGATGCACCTCAAAGATGACAGGTGGAGTTCGCCTTTTGCCTGCCAACTTCCAACTTCCATGCAGCCACCGGAAAAGCATTAACATCCGGCTATAGGCTTTTGTAAGCCAGTACGCCCAGCTAGAAAACAACATGAATTTGGGCACTTAAGCCCACAGAAACGACTAGATAAACCTAGAGGAGGAAAAGGCTGCCGGGGGCCACCTCCAATCTCAAGTCGTCGAGCTAAGGGACCAATCCTCGCAGCACTGGACGGCTGCCAACCACGGATGTCCCCGTCAAGTTTTGTAGGTTTCCAGCCTGTTGTGCAATGCCATTGTCTCCCAAGTTGACAACACAAGGAGCTTAGTCATTTGATGTTCTGTCTGAACTTGTGGACCTGGAACTCGCGAGCATTCTGCCAAGTTCATTCCAAAAGCATGTGGATAGGAAGTTTGGAGCACCCAACGATGACAAAGACAAACACTGCATTCAATGACAAGATTGCCAGCTTGGTGCTGTGCACCGCCCAAACGTACGCATTTTGAGTATCCAGCAAATAGAGCAAAGAGAGCCCACCAAACAAGTCACGAAAGGTAGCTCCAGAGGGGCTACCTTGAGTTTTACTTTACGAAGTAAAGGGGAGGGCGGCCAGCCCCGTTACCTGATTCTTCAGGAGATTGCTAGTCA
>Ga0126342_10014295_pt1 | contig 14023 bp, 14 predicted proteins | sample Cyp1metagenome_FD_92528 | JGI IMG/M metagenome (GOLD analysis project Ga0126342, IMG submission 92528) | Coral microbial communities from Lord Howe Island, Old Settlement Bay, Australia - Cyphastrea 1 metagenome | ecosystem: Host-associated > Invertebrates > Cnidaria > Coral ...
AATACAATACAATACAATACAATACAATACAATATAATATAATATCCTATAATATAATATAATATAATGTAATATAGTATAATATAGTACAATACAATATAATATAAATACAAATATAAATATAAATAATATATATAATATTATTATATACATATATGTATGTATTATCGCAATTGAAATCCATTGATCTTGTTTTACCAATCTCAGGATCAGTCCCAAGGGCCCATGAATTCCCGATGTTGATGGTCCACGGCAACAATCAGATTCTGGGTTGATCAAAATAGAACCTTTGGTTGATCCTTTTTTACTGATCAACAACTCCAAGACCCCAAATTATAGTCATAACTGTTAACATGTTATTAGAAATATAGAAAAAAACAAGCTATTAATTTTATTATGGGGTAGCTACCCCCATCATAAAATCCCAACTACTATGACTTTGCCGAAAGAATGTTACCATCAATTGATCATATTATGGATATGACATTTTTCACCAGTATCGATAGTATACCTATTACAACTGCGTACTTATCATGTCCACAATAAACCATACTCTTCTATGTAAGAACTGGATTATATGAATGAGTCATTACTGTTACTACCATCATTGTCATTACTATACAATAATGAAACCGCTCCAGGGGACTCCTGTTAGTAATGACAATGATGGTAACTGGATTACTACCATCATTATTCTTATTACCATTACCCTCTGGTAAACTAACATACCTATGGAAAATCACCATCTTTAATAGCTAAATCAACTATTTCTATGGGCCATTTTCAAATAGCTATGCAACAAATTGCCAGAGGGTATATCCCATTACATCCCATTAGATGAACCATCAAATCACCACTTTCAATGGGTAAATCCACTCTAAACCAACCCTAGGACGCTTACCAGAGGGTATATCCCATGAATATCCCATTAAATCACTATAAAATCCCATTAAATCACTATGAAATCCCATTAATATCCCTCAACCCCAGGACGCGGTTCATCTCCTCCTGGAGCTTTGGTCCTCCGCCTTCTTGGGCGTGGCGGCGCTGCACTGCGCCGTGCCGCTCCAAAGCAGCGCCGCGAACCGCTTCGAGGCGCCGGTGATCTGCTACGGCGCGGCCCGGTGAACAGAACGGGGGCGGCACGTTGGGCCTGGGAAAAATGGAGATTTTGGATCATTTTTTGGGAACAAAATGATGATTTCCCGGTGATTGGGGGAAATTTGGGGTTTTAGCAGCTCAACTTGGGATTTTGTCCGGGGAAAATGGGGATTTTCGCGGAAAGAATTAGGGGTGTAAGCAGCCGAGGCAGTATCTTTAGCAGCAAAAATGGAAGTTGAACCAGCCAATACTGTGATTTACTGTATCTAATAAGATGGGTACGACAATCAAAGTGGTCGGTTGATGGGGGATAAAATTTACAACCAAGAACATGAGGATGCACGGGTAAAATGCATATCGACAGCTAATCTATGGGGGTTCACCAGGAAATGATGGGGAAGGAAACCAATGAATAAAAGAAATGACAACATAATATGAAAATAGAGTGTGTTCTTGCTTGCTGATGTAATTACCGAGGTAATGAAAACACATATCAAAATTATCAAACCCTTAATTGAGAAGGATTAAAACATGTCACAAAGCTTCTGTTGGTTGAGTAAAGGGGAGTATCCTGCCCCATATGAGCTCTGGGTCAACTGACAGACCCCCAGGGGCTGAATGTCAACGGCGCTGTTGAGCATGGGTTCCATTTTGATGGCGAAGAATCACAATGTTTGTTTTTTTTCCCCGGACTCCTCCCCGTTTCTATCTATATTATAATTATATACATATGTATATATATATACATAGTTTGTGATTTATCGACCATGGTGGATAAAGACGGAGGTTGACATTCATGATTTCCCCTCTTACAAACCATTTAGAATAAGAACTTCCATTATCATCCATTATCTATGGAGCAAGGAGAAGAAAGATTCAATTCCCATCTTCGCGTGATTCTGCTCAGGAATTGCGGGGTCATCTGAGTGGTTTCCTGACCGATGTATCACCTAGTCGTCCCATTCCTGTTAGCTCTGTAGGGGCCAATGGCGCGAGAAAAGTTGGGGGCGATGAGATAGGGACGGGCCAGATTTGGGATGTGCGTATAGAAGCCATGGTGCATGATGTGAATGTAGGATCCACAGCAAGAAGCCATCCCCAAGTATCAACCTTTTGGGGGCCAGTATAAACTATCACAGTCCCATAGCAGAAGCACCTATAATAAACCACAAATTGTTGGGATAATCTGAGTAAGGCGGCTGGTGAATGGTTGGTTTCCAGCGATCAATCCTTTTTTACAACAAGAATCAATGGTGATAGAACCAAAGAAGTGAGTACACTGAATGGTTGATGGTAGATACCATATTCATTTTCAACAAAAATATGATATACATTACTGTAGTCATCTACACAAGAGATATTTTTCCTGACCCTTGGTAGCATTGATCCAACATGTGGCCAAGGATCACTTTTGCCATGACGGGGTCAGAGGAGTTGGTGGCGCAGATTAAAGCTGCGTTATCCAAAAGTTGCACAGCTCAAAGGGGATGGAACAACGATGGCTTCGATGCTTTTTTTTTTAGGCGAACAGGTTGACATGTTCAAAATGATCTGCTGAATTCGAAACATGTCGGAAGGTTCACAGTTCAACAACAAAACAAAATCGATTTGTGTTGATGTGTGGAACATGCAGACGACTCTGGGGATGTCCATAAGCAGGTGCCATCCATCCTCGGACTCCCATCAAAGACTTTTTTACAGTACTGTACCCCAATGGCAAGGGAACCAGAAGTGAATAGATCCGGTTCGAAACCAGATCGTTCTAGGGATTTGATACAGGGGAAAAGGATTCTATATCTATTGAAACTTGATTAATTTGTATTACACCCCAGTTTTGGAAGGTTACGTTTCCGTTTAGAATTATCCCACTGGGTATACACCCTATTACTGGTTTGTGGTTGGAACATTTTTCATTTTTCCATATATTGGGAATAATCATCCCAACTGACTAATATTTTTCAGGGGGGTTGAAACCACCAACCAGCATAAAGATGGATATTGTATCATCCCAGCCGCGCTGATCCTAGGCTTTGGAATCCCACAGAGTGATATCTTCGTTTCCGTGGCCACACAGATCCCAGGGCAGCGGCGGTTGCAGGCGCGGTGCCTCGAAGTCTTAGCGAAGTTGGAGTACAACTAGATGAACTACAGTTCGATGATGTTTGATGGGTCTACAACTATATTTAAAATCTATTATAATTAGATGGGATGTACTATAATTTGTAAAATGTCCTCAGCTCAATTGGGACTGTGGTAGATATCTCTATAGTTAGATGGGTTTATGATGGTTGATGAACTAACTTGGAACTGGGGGAACCAGCTTGTACCCAAAATCATCCATTCTGGCAACATTATTGGGATGTTCACCACTGCCGTCGTTCCCAAACCATGGGGGTTGAAAGGCTATTGAATTCTTGTCAGATGGGTCGTATCCTGGTGTTTCTAGGGTCTTGCTATCTGAAGCAACAAAGACTCAAGCCGTACATAATGTCATACATTCCTGTGCCATATCATGCAATAATTTATTATGATCCTATAGCACATGTAGATATACTAGCATACCAGAATGTGTATATATATAATTATAACTAATTATATATATATATATATATTATGATCCCGTAGCACATGTAGACAATCATACTGACAAAGCTCTTCCCAGCCCTTCCTTTGTTCTGGTCCGACTAGATGTTCTGTGAACAATGGATCCTGATCGTGGCGCACACCGCAATGACTGCCAGCCAAGAGAAGGGCAGCAAGCGGACAGCATGGATGGACTATAAGTACAAGTCATGCAGAATCACCCCAGGCCATCTACCGGAGGGGACTGGTCAGGCGTTCTGGACGTACGACACATCATGTGACATCGAGGCTGATGCTTCATCCCTGCCCGTACATCCTGACCTGATGGGCGCAAGCGACGACCGAGCTACCACGGTCGACATCATGACAGACGCAGATGTACGCATGGAGACCGTGTTTTCAGATGTTTGTGAAGGATATTGATGGATGTTGATTTGGATGGGGCCAGGCATTGCAGCAAGATAATGGTGTAAACCAACAAGATCTCCCAATAAGTGCTGTTGCAATGAGGCTTTTCACAGATTGCTTCCCCATTTTGTTTCGTGCGGAGGATGGTAGTGAAATTGCTGTTGAGCTCAAACTCAAACAAACTGTTGTAGTCTTAGATGTGCCCAAAAATGCTTACAGACGGTAATCCGGAACCTGCACACTTTGTTCATTTGTACTTTGCTAAACCAAGATAGACCAAGCAGGAATGCTATTTGACCCACTCTTATCACGAATGGTCAACTTTGACTCATATCACTGCGTTGTCGGTGATCCCTCCACAAATTTGCCGCGAGTCAACTTCGAATTGCCATATGATCATATAATATCATATATGTAATATATGATTTGCTGCAATTGGGATTGGCAACACCTGTAAAACCTGCAAAACCTGGTTTTCTGAACCTATGCCACTCACTACTAATCTGCAGTTCTTCGAAATGACATAACAAAACTCTACAGCATGCGATGTTTTATCAGAAACTCCTTGATCTAGCTGTATATAAACAATATAAACAGTTGTATATACAAAATATAATACATCTGATGTTTATATAAACAATATAAATATAGACAAGATTAGACTTAAGTTGCTATATTTATGTGGGACTCAACCTATGCCGGACAGGCCGACGACAGCGACCAGACAGACTTCCGCATCGCCCTGTCCCTTTCACCCGGGGAGGCATCGCCATGTCACCTGGGTGAAGCCCCAAAAAAACACCAGATGAAAATTGGGAGTGTCATTAGTTACCATTAGTTACCAATGGTTACCAAGTTTTGTTGGGAATGATATATGGCATATATGGTGTGTGATGACATCTATATAATAGTCTATATATATGGTTATTTCCACATATATCTAACCATATCATTATCGACCATATATCCACTTACCAGCTGTAAAGCCGTGCAACCACCAAGACCAGAGACACCTGGCCCAGTTCGATCTGCGACAGGCCTCCCGGGTGTTGGCGGAGATGGCTGGAGGTGTCAGTGGCTTGGCTTTCACAGCTGGTTGAGTCTCAAAGCCGGGGTTTCCTAAAATTGGTTTCGACATGTACATGGCTTCTTAGGATCTTAAGTCGTTCTTTAACCTCAAAAATAATTTGCGCAACAGTATGATTTGCTTGGGTGTGACATCTGGAAAGTGGGTATCACCGGTATCACCACCAAATGTCAATTTCAAGATAGACTACGTTCATTAGCCAGCGGATTTAAGGGGTACCCCATTCTCACACATGTATGCAGGCTACCATTTTAGCATGTCAAATCCCAATTCACGCGGCGATGGTAGTTCAATCCAGTATCAGAAGCCAGCCGATCATGGGGATTCAAGCAGAAATTGGTGTCCAACCGGGGTGTAGATGAATCCATCCACACGTTACGTTTTCCCAGCAGAATCTAGATTTGAGCAAGCCAAATCATGGGATATCATGGGTCTATTTACACATCAACAACTATGTTCAACAACGGTCTTTGAGCACCAAGATCCTGGCTGAAAAGGATCCACGTCCCGGCTGGTTTTCATCTCTTTCTGGGGTAATGATATTTATGGGGCTGGGCCAAACTGTGTACCCACAACAAATGGTTGAATCAAAAAATATGTTATCGTTTAGGCGGGCCCCTACACTGCATATTGATCCCGAAATGGCAATGGATTCCAATGGGCCTGCCTTCCACTAGATTCATGGAATGACACCGAAAACACACCATGAAAGGAAAACATCATGTTCTTGGACTTCCATGTGATTTGTTTCGTGAATTTGCCCCCTGCAGGTGTGTTCGATTTGAAGATGGAAATTACAGATGTGGCAGCACCTTGGTCCAGTTCTGTGAGCGATGGCGACCCCCAGCAGTCCGTGAAGCAATGCAGGAAAGCCAGTAGGATTGGCAATTCAACGTTATAGATGATGTGAAATCATAAAGTTGGGTTGGTGACATTGTCTGACAGGAAACTGGAAGATCCATGTATGATTTGAGCATGGTGGGATGTTCACTGATTCAGTGTTTCACAATTGCAGTGATGCTTGATGTTACTTCTCAAAACAGCCAGTCAGATTTGAACAACACAATGTGGATGGACTATCAAGGAGAACTGCTCACGGAATTATCCATGGACCCTTGAGGAGTTTGTTTGTGGCTTAAACTTCAGGTTGAAACTCGTGCAGCATCTGTTCGCACGGTGAGGACCGGCCAGCCGAGTTTCTTCGAAGATTGTTCAGGTATAAAAATATGGTACCTTCATGTACCTTCCAGAAACTGACAAAATATCAGAAAGCAACATACAGAGACTAGAACTCCATCTTTGTCACAATCCTGAAGCATCCAAAATTGCTGTGTAGTCTAAATGTCATGTGGGGTCCAAGATGGGACACCATTCAACATTGTTTCCGATCACAGGGCCAATGTGATTTTTGGTGTACCACATTCTTGGACAACCCCCAATGGAAGAACTTCCACATGTTCTTAGTTCAATCCTTTTCATGGTACCATCTGGTTATTTAACATAGCCATGGAAAATCACCGTTTTTAATAGGTAAACCATCTATAAATGGGCAATTTTCCATGGCTATGTTAAATAACCAGATGGTAAAACATTGTAAAACCCCAAGGTAAAAACCGCCATTTTTCATTGGACCCCCCAGCATTTTTAAGTCACACTGAAACCGCCGTTTCGGTTCCAGGAGCGATGTGACTTCGACCGCTGCAACGGCGAGAGTGCTGGCAGAGGATTCAGATGGATCGCCATCCACGAACTCGAGCCTTGCATGGTGTAGGCTTGACATGCGGGGGAAATATGGAAGCCCGTACAAAATGGGGATGGCTTTATTGAGTTGTGATGAATTCTATTCTATTTACTGTAGGATTGATTGCCATAGTCTTTGCGATTTGATTTGGGAACTATTGCAAGGATTGTTTATTTTCTAGGATTGATATTCCCTATGGCTCCAAACACCTTCTGGTTTGGGGTTCTTCACCTTCTGAAAAGGTACTTGGAGCATTAGGGATTGTTATATTGTGATTGTGATGGGCATCATTTTAATTAATGGGACATATTTTGACTGGCTGCCTTCCCCGAAAAAATTAAACACCCCCAAGAAACCACGATTTCGTAGAGCATTTACACATACATACGGGACCTGTCAGGGGATTTTTAACATCCGGGGGATGAAATTATTTTTTGTACATAATCATTAACATTAAACAATATGATATTGATATTATATATATATATATCAATTTAAGTCAAATGATTGGCTTATCATCAGACAATATATAATATGTTGTCATTCATATCATTGGTGATTGTACCTGTTTCTAGCATTATCAAGAATATTACTTCCACGAATAGTTATATTATGTATTTGTTTTAATGGTTGTTATTCCCATAGTATTATTGTGATTTTCAGCGTTATCATTGTTATTGTCCTTGCTATTGTTATTGTTCTTATGATGAGCTATCAGCAATTACGCAGCCTCGGGCATGGTCACTTTATGGTGATCCGGCTGGACTGGAATGGTTGTTCTCCCTGAAGCAACGTTTGGCCTCCAGGGATTGTGTTGAACAGGTTGCCTTTGTTGTTTGTTGTTGCTTTCACTTCTCTTTTGGAAGTGATTTGCCTGCATGTTTGGCGTTTTGATCACATGGGCAAATGATGCACAATCGTACTATATTGTACGACAAGTGATACAGTACTACTTGAGCAGATTGTGCCAGTGGGTAACGGCAATTAGCCCTGAACAATTGTCCCATCCCAACATTTGTTGGCTTCATCTCATGTTTTGAAAATGTGTGTTGTTTAACCCCTCACTGTGGCTGGTTAAATCATGCATGTTGGTTTTGTTTTGTATCGTTCCCTGTTTGTTTAGTTTAATGCGATTTGTTGCTGGTAAAGTCCTGATTTGAAGACTTTGTTCAATAGCAACTTTCTTGTTTGGTACCCATGTTGGATCCTTGCCGATAGGCGCAGCTATCGCCAAGTGACAGACTTGAACATCACAGTTCCCACGGAAACAGCGCTGGAAGATTTTACTCATTTCGTCCCTTGGACAATGGTGATTTACCCTCTGGTTATTTATTATAGCAATGGAAAATGGCCCATTTATAGATGATTTTCCCATTAAAACCTCCATTTATGAGGGATTGTCCATGGCTATTTTAAATAACCAGATGATAATGGGAATCTAATTTTAATAGGATTTTGCCATGCCCGGTTGGGAAGTTGACTTGTAAACTCATCCAACTGTGGATAAGCCTAGCTTGCCTCGTTATAGACCAACTTCATTAGCTATGTTGGGGGCTCCACGTTGGACTTTGTGGGTAAATTTGAGCGATGTCATCGGCCAACATCACCATGACTTTTTGTTAGGGGCAGTGAAGATATCTTTAAATTGAATGTGACGCCATATATATATATATTTACCATATTTACCATTTTTGGAGGGATGAACATCCATTCACCATAAATTTTGGAGTGAAGAGAAAGCTCCCAGCATTTTGGCCCATAGCCATATAATTGGAAGGGATTTGAAGTGTCGCCAAGAAACAAGGGGATTTGCCGTTACCCGAAAAACAAATATACGTGCATATGACCCGAAAAAAATGGTTGCGTACGGCTTCCCAGATATGAAAGTATAATATAGATGTGGCAAATATGTACATATCAAAGTTTGAGCTGAGCGAACTAGCACATTCGGGTAAGGGGTGGTCCTACAACATTCCGAGCTGGGTCAAGGCTATAAGGCTAGAATTAGAACCGGCAATAGTCAAGAAGGGAATCATAGGGCTTTGCTTGTTATAGCCCTTGGATAGAGAATTTGTCAACATAATGCCAGGAAGATCCGGAAGGTTAAATGCCAAGTTGGTCTTGGGAGTTTGCTCCAATGCTCGAAAAGTGGTGCAGTTTGGCTCAATTGGAGAAACTGGTCCGGACGGACTTTGGAGTTTGTCAAGATATGCTTCAAGTTTCTGTAGCTTTGCCAAGCGGTTGCTGTGAGGAATTTTCGATTCCGCAGTCCTCCAAAGTAGGGGACTTAAAAGTTCTGGCACAGAAATCCTTTCAACGTGGTTTCTTGAGGCTTGTGGCTGCAGACCATCGTGCGTTGGATCCTACAGTGTCTCTGCAAGCTGCGGGACTCGAGGACGGAGACCACTTGACGGCTATTGTCCTGGAGGCAAAGCTAGCGGCAGCAGCAGAAGCTTTTGCATTGTTTTGCTCTGGAGGTGACCGAGTTGTCACATGGGGCCTCCTAAACTATGGTGGTGACAGCTCTAAAGTCCAAAATCAGCTGAAGGGTGTCCAGCAGGTTGAAGCAACAGATGGTGCATTTGCTGCGATCCTGGCTGATGGGTCAGTGGTCACTTGGGGCAAACCAGACTATGGTGGTGACAGCTCTGAGGTCCAAGATCAGCTGAAGGGTGTCCAGCAGCTTCAAGCAACGAGCGATGCATTCGTTGCGATCCTGGCTGATGGGTCAGTCGTGACTTGGGGCGAACCAGACTCTGGTGGTGACAGCTCTGAGGTCCAAGATCAGCTCAAGGGTGTCTACAAGGTTCAAGCAACACAGTCTGCATTTGCTGCGATCCTGGCTGATGGGTCTGTCGTGACTTGGGGCGAATCATCTTTTGGTGGTGACAGCTCTGAGGTCCAAGATCAGCTGAAGGGTGTCCAGCAGGTTCAAGCAGCAAAGCGGGCATTTGCCGCGATCCTGGCTGATGGGTCTGTCGTGACTTGGGGCGAATCATCTTTTGGTGGTGACAGCTCTGAAGTCCAAGATCAGCTGAAGGCTGTCCAGCAGCTTCAAGCAACTTGGTGTGCATTTGCTGCAATCCTGGCTGATGGCTCAGTCGTGACATGGGGCTCTCCAGGCCATGGTGGTGACAGCTCTAAAGTCCAAGATCAGCTGAAGGGTGTCCAGCAGGTTCAAGCAACAAAGTGTGCATTTTCTGCGATCCTGGCTGATGGGTCAGTCGTGACTTGGGGCAAACCAGCTTTTGGTGGTGACAGCTCTGGAGGCAAAGATCAGCTCAAGGGTGTCCAGCAGGTTCAAGCAACTCGCCATGCATTTGCTGCGATCCTGGCTGGTGGGTCAGTCGTGACTTGGGGCGATTCAAATCGTGGAGGTGACAGCTCTGAAGTCCAAGATCAGCTCAAGGGTGTCCAGCAGGTTCAAGCAACAAAGTCTGCATTTGCTGCGATCCTGACTGATGGGTCAGTGGTGACTTGGGGCGAACCAGACTCTGGTGGTGATAGCTCTAAAGTCCAAGACCAGCTGAAAAGTGTCCAACAGGTTCAAGCAACTGACAGTGCATTTGCTGCGATCCTGCCTGATGCGTCAGTCGTGACTTGGGGCGACTGTTTGGAGGGTGGTGACAGCTCAGCGGTCGCACCCCAGTTTGCATATGTGTAACTGTGTTGCCGCAAGGTCGCCCTTCGACAAAACAGTTTGAACTTTGAACAGTCCAGGATTGACCTGTTAGCAAATGCAGTGTCGAATCCAATACGTGCTGACCCACAACTATCGAGGTGTCAACCTTGAGTTTCGCCTTCACCATTAGTATCCAAGTGATGTTGCCAGGATTCGATTGGCCGTTCTCCTACTTAAGATGGAGTCTGTATAGATTTTTGCTGGCTTACGCCTGACAGCCGGCCACCAGCCAAGATGGGAGGGAGGGGCCATGCAGAGCCATGTCGAAGCCAGGGTCATGGCATGGCCTCCTTTGAAGGATTGATGTCCTGTAAAAAAGAGGGTATGCTATCACACCTGATACGGCGAGGCCAAGGATAGTTCAAACATGTTCAAACCTTAAAGCAGCATGGATTTTACCAACAAAAGGGGCACTGTTGGCTATGCCCCCATCATTCTTAATTGACCCCAACTTGCTTGCAACCCAGTCGACCCATTTCTATCCCTTCATGTAGGCATGTTTCCAGCAATGTCCGCAATTTTGGGGAAGCCGTTTGTTTTTGTACAAGAGGTAAAATATGCATATTCGTACATATATATATACAGTGTATATATATATATACAGTGTATATATATAATACATTTATTATGTATATAATGTGTATACCCTCTGGTGAACTAACATAGCAATGGAAAATCACCATTCTTAATGGGAAAATCCACTATAAATAGCCATTTTCCATTGCTATGTTAGTTCACCAGAGGGTATATATATATATACTGCATACACATGTGGTCAGGCCTTTTTTTGTAACGTTGTTCCCAAGTCGTTCTTTGATTCTGCTATACTCTTTGAGTGGATCCCATGGGCAGTCCTCCTTTGGGGCTGGTTTGTGGTCATGAACTTAGAATCCCAACACCAACCACTGGTTGGGTGATTTTCCCGTGGGTTTTCAGTTGTGCTGTACATCTCATCCCTTCCCATTCTATCTCATAAGTTTCAGATTTTTGTGGATGTCCAGAAATTCTTTCACATATAGGGGAATACATTGCCAGAAAACCCTGGAAAACCCATGATTTAGCAGAAGTTCCCATGTCGGTTTCGCTTCGTTGTTGAGGTCATCTACACAGCATCAACCTTGGTGGAACAATCCACTCCCGTGGAGCACCTGATCTTCGATGCCACCGCCACGGTGGGTGGCAACTTGCCCATGGTGATGGTAGACGTGAAGATTGTGAGGTAATCAAACATAATATGCAATAGCAATGGAAAGCCACCAATTTAGTCAATTTAGTTCGATTATTGTCCCATTGAAGTTTCATGAAATTTATAAATAGGGGATGGTCCGTTCTTCAAGGTTTTACTATGCTTTACTGGTGTTTGTTTTGAATCTAAATTGCCTACATTGTTAGTGTTTAGATGTTGAACGTTTTGTTGGTACGTTTCCTGGTGCCTCCAACAATGGGTGGCAACGCAAGGCCGCAAGGCAACGCGATATCCCAGGAAGACCGTGACCTTGTCAATGCCCTCCTGCATGCAGAGATCACTCAGCAACAATCAGAAGATGCCCGAAGTGAGCTCCAATCAGAGCTGTATTGTGCCAATCAGCAGTTGGCTGAAGGGAAGAGAATCCGTTGAAGATGGAACAAAGAAAGCAAAGACCTCCGGAGCCTGCTCAGTGGTTTAACCAGGGCTGTACCAGCCAGGACAAGGAGGTCGAGGAGGAAGAATAATATGACGATGACAGTAATGTGATGTAATTTGCTAGTGCTGGATGTGGATTTATGTTGTTTAATAAAGTGTAAGTTGCCCAGGTAGAGAAAGAAAGAAAGAGAAGGATAGATGTGAACGATAGCAGTGACCAGAGACATAGTGTGTAACACCACGTCTCTTGTAAGCAACGGTTGGCCTTCTTTTCCCGTTTTGTTTGTCACCAGTTTTGCTCATAATTCTGCCGCATTCTGCTTGGTATCATGTCGCAATTTGTTCTATTATTTTATGCTATATGGTTGGTATATTGACAAACAGCATATCCCTATAACACACACACACACATATATATATATTATTATATATCATACGTAGACAATAATTGTGTTTCATGACACTCCTGACTGCCCGATTCGTGGACAATATGGAAATAGCAAGGGAAGTGGCCATACCTCCATCAATAGCATCACACGCCTTCAGGCATCGGCTTCATTGATGATGTTTCTTGGCGGCGATGGATCATGTTGCCCTGATTCCCTGGTAGATGGTTTCAGAGATGGAAGATGAAGATGGTTTGATATTCCCAACATTATCGGAATTTATCATTTTATTTGAGATAAAAAGATGAATATACCTGGAACATCATATACCATCATGTACCCACCATTTTTGGATATTTTTGGAGCTGCTTGTATTTGAGCCAACTAGAGAATAGAGGAGGCAAGCTGGTATATGCCATAGTCGCACTACCATAGGCTCTACAGCTACAGCGGGGTTCCACTTACTTTCAACCCTGGTTGGTTGACCCAAAAAGGGATTGTGTGCAACTAAAACAGTAGCTGCAATTCAATAAAGAGCCAAAAGGGCTATCAATCGAGGGTTCACATATAATGACTGTTGCCATGTGAGCACACTCAGTCTTATAATTATTTGTTTATTTCTGTTCATGGATAAGTCCTTTTCTGTCGAAATCATCCATATCCACATTCCATTCCTGGTTGATTGTTTCTGGTGCTTGGATCCTCAGATCCCACAAACATAATTTGGTTATGTAATCCTCATCCAAAAATTGTGGTAAATCGTTGGCACACAATACGTCACATGAACGATCCCAGATATGTTTGGGTAAGGACCAAGGGGCACTGACGGGTCATGGACTCATACACTTTCCATACAAGAATGGAACTTCCACCATGAGAGGTTCAGGAAGGCCACCAGAACGGAGGTTCCATAGATCGGATCATCCACTGTTGCTGGGAGTAGTAGATAAATGGTTGAGACGGTTAAGAGGTTCTCGAATTCGGATTAGCCACTTGCAATGGGGTCACAGGTAGAATCATGCTGATGATTCCTTCGAATTCCGAGAATGCGTAGATTATCATTTCTTAATAGACATAATAAACAAAATATTATATTTATAATATGGTATATATATATATATATAATAAACATAATATATTGTATATGTATATATATTCATACATAATATGATTTATATATATATATAATATAATATAATATAATATAATATCATACAATACACTATAATATAATATATATTAATAATTTAATATAATATAATATGATATAAAACAATACAATACACTATAATATAATATAATATAATATAATATATTTTAATATAATATATTTTAATATAATATAATACAATATATTTTTATTTAATATTTAATATATAATGGAATATAATATAATACATATGTATTGAAT
>Ga0126342_10014296_pt1 | contig 14023 bp, 11 predicted proteins | sample Cyp1metagenome_FD_92528 | JGI IMG/M metagenome (GOLD analysis project Ga0126342, IMG submission 92528) | Coral microbial communities from Lord Howe Island, Old Settlement Bay, Australia - Cyphastrea 1 metagenome | ecosystem: Host-associated > Invertebrates > Cnidaria > Coral ...
CGCAGAGTGCACGCACGCACGGGCTTGGCGGGCGCACGGCGCATGCAAGTTCTATAGATGAGAAAGGTCTTATATATATCTTTAAGGCAACTTCCGCCCCGCCTCGTGCGGGTACTACTGGTAATAGCTAATGGATGATAGTAGATATGAATACATATTTATATATATATACACATCCATATTTAATAGATATAATAGATAATGGTGTTATATAATTTCATATATATATATAAATATATATAATCATTTTATACATATAATAGATTAATTATAATCTAATCACATCCATGTATATATATATATATATACATCCATATAATGGACTAATATAATACATACACATCCATCGTCTTAAGATATGACGACTTTTTTGTTCCGCTTCTCCAGGTTTAGCTGTTGCCAAAGAGGCCGGCACCATCCGCATGGACAGCGTCCCCGCGCTGGGAGAGCCCAGGGGAAGGGACGTTGGCGCGGTGGATTTTGGGGAAAAATTTGGATTTCTGAAGGATTTTTGTGGCTTTTGGGTGTTTTTCTTTGGGATTTCATGGAATTTAAGAGGGATTTTATGGAATTGGAATGGGGATTTAACGGGATATAACCAGCAACGTATGATTTCATGGGGATGTACTGGGGATAAAATAACTCGATTTCCAGAATGCTTATACAACTGGGGTTGGACATGACATAATTGGGATAGAAAGGAAGACTTGCATGGCATATCATGGTGATTTCATGAGATTTAATACGACATTAAATGTGGATTTGGTGGGATATAACCAACAAAATGGGATTGAATGGAGGTATCCTAGGGATTGCCCGATGCATTGTATCCATACATAGGATCAATTTCTACGACCTGGCGACACGACACACATGATGTCTTGTTGAGGGGGAACTGTTTGATTAAAAAAACCGAGCTGTTTTCCGGTTGGTGAAGGGAATCCAATCAGAAAATTTGACTAGAGATTGTGAGTCTATGACAAGTACAACAGAGGGCTTTGGCCTAATGTGAAAAACGTAGTGGATTTGCCCGGAAACAGGAGGATTTGCCAATTTATGGCCATGTTCAGCCCGAATGTCTTCTCAGCATCTTAGGGGATTTAGCCACAATTCTATCGGCATCAAATACTAGGTAAGAGGGACAGTTTCGGTGAATCAATATGTCTAGTGGCATGAAATGAGGTTCCAGTTTTTCTTGAGACAATCCCAAATATCAATGTGCACTGCCGACATGGCAATTAGGATTGTGGATTCATCCAAAATATGATGCACATTTCCAGTTTAGGGACCATGAATTGTCATCAATTGCCTAGATAGGGAGTTGGCTGTAGGGGAAGGGTGAAGTATGGATTTGGCATTGAAAAAACATATTCAAGATACTGTAAGGCTGTAAGGTTTAGGCAATATTTTATTCAAGCAAGATACTGTAAGGTTTAGGACATGATCGGCATCACATTTTTGCGTCTATGAACGCTGCCTTGATGCGTGAGGCCCTGCAATATGAGGAACACACGGGGCTGATTTTGATTATCTCTTGTACCTCACCATCCCACATTGAGATCATTTGAAATGATCGCAATTTCATCACCATTTTCCCGAAACAATCTCAAACGGTCATTTGGGTGATCAATTTTTTATGTCATGCCATCCATGGGGTCCATGGGACAGACTTTAGACTTGTCAGTATTTTCACAATCTCTAATTTTTGGACCCTCTGGTAATTTGTTACAGTTTGCGAACTTGAAAATGGCCCATTGATCATAGAAAGTTTGTTGACTTACCGCACTAAAAGATGATGATTTTCCAGCTCGCAAACTGTTGGTTTACCAGAGGGTACCCAATTTTTTTTCGGAGCGAACTCCAGCCATTGGACGAGGCACGCGGAGGATGTGAAAGGATTCGATGGCGGCGTGCAACGGCCAATGGGCCACTTGGACGGTGGTTTCGGGCCAGATCCGGCGTTGAAGGAATCTATAGGGAGCAGGAAATAATGATCTTATGTTATCTTAATGATATAATTTGATATATATATACCATCCCTGCAAATAAATGATTTTTCATGGATGCCTCCACTCTGACTCGCCATTGATTAGCAGAACGCAAGGGACCAGTGTTTTATTCGCTAACGGTTAGACGTTGAAACAGTTGAAACCATGCCCAACATGTTATGGCTTTAAAAAAGTCCACAGGCACAGCAAACGTGCTGGCTTTTGGGATATTGACCTCTAAACATTCTCCAAGCTGATCCGGGAAGTCTCTTCACAGCTTGAACACCATCACTGTACTGCAATCTCACGGATTCTGAACATAGTGCAAGATTTACTGACCTGGAGGATATCTCAAAAGTCCCGCCTAAAGACCAAACCTCATCCATGTTTCCCTAGTTTTGGCTAAACACATTACTTAGAAATTAGATAAAATTAGCCTTGCCAATGTGAAACATTGCCGTTAACACTAACTCGGGCAACATTCCTGAAGCGCCGCAGCTCAGTAATATGGTATAATATGGTAAACCCAATGCCAGTGTCACCATCCAATTCACAAACCAAGACAGGAGGTCATAATAGACATCCCAGTCACAGAGGGTACCTAGACCCTCCAAGTACCTTCAAAAATGCTGTTTTACCCAATTTTGCGAACTAGTACTTTGACCATTTCTTTTTTGGGCTATTTGGAGAGTCTACCCAATCATCAAACCATCATTTATTGGATACCCAATCATAAAACCATCATTTTTTGGGGGATGGTGACCTTCATGGTGAATCCCGCCCCACCGTTTTGGCAGATCCAAGGCGAAGAGCTGCCGAAATCTGCATCAGCGCCAGGGCTCACAGCTTTGCAATTCAAGTCTCTTGGCGTTTTTTGTGCGGCGTTCGTATTGCGGAGCCGCCTGCGAAGCGAAGCGGCGACTGGGTAGACTGGATTTTCTCATCAGCTTGTGGAGAATCATCCAAGAAACGTCGATGTTGATGTGTTTTTTAAAACAAATGGAAGTAGAAGATGGGGAGAAGTGAACTATTACCATCTAATTATATATCCATGGTTATGCACAGATTCTTGTCATTGTCATATACTATGATCATTCGCATTTTTGGTACGTATATTCCCATGTCATATATCACATTCCCATTTTTTTACCGGGTACATTCCATATTATATTCTCATGTTTACCATATATCTTCTCTCATTTACTGTATATATATAATTAATATATAATTATATACAATTATATACATATATATATATACAATTATATATATATAGGTTTCCTAAAATACGGTTACGGTTACTCCCAAATCATCCGAATATGATCAGTGCGAAAACCAATGGTTTGGGGTACCCGTAGCATATATATATATATACATGTATTTGTATTAATATCCAAAATTGGTTAGTAACAATGGGAAACCTATATATATAGTATATATTTATTTATCCCCATGGTTCCATGGTTCCAGCCTACCTTGCGCTGCAACGTTCAGCCGCGGAAATTTTTTGAGGCGCGAGTTGGCCTTCAAAGAAGCCATGGATCGACATATCGCTGCCATGGAGGCGCATGCAGCCGAGGCAGTTGCCGAAAAAGATGCCTGGGACTGCCATGTGAACGATGCTTGGACCTGAGGCTATTTTTTTTCGGTTTTTAAAGTGATATGGTTTCAAAAAGTGTATGTAGAATTATACATATATAATCATATATACATATATACATTATATATATATACACATACAATTTAATCATATATATATATACACATACATATCACATATCTATACATGGTCAATCCTACCTTGGATCATGATTCCTGCCGAAAGTTACCTGGTGGTAACCATCCTCGTCGCCCTTAGAGTCGTGGTCCCGCGACGGAGATTGCCAGTTGAGGATTAATCTGGTTACTGTTCATTGTTATTTAACCAATAATCTATTACAGTAATGGTGCATAGTGGTTTAAACACGTGGTTAAAAACGTGATTCATAGTCAGTAAGGATAGATTAATAGTTAGCCAGACAATCAGATTAACCAATGGATTTAATTATCATGTTAATTGTCATCTGGTCAGATAATAATATGATTAATAGTCATTATATAACCAGCAATTTGATTACTATGATTGATCTGACCAATAACCAATAATCCATTACTACTGGTTAATAGTGCTGTTTTGTGATTAATTAATGGTCATTAATAGTAATTAATAGTTATTAATAATGGCTAATGATGGTTTATGATGGCTAGCAATACACATGGGGGTTTCCTTAAATGGGATTACCCCAATAGCTGGATGGTTTACAGTATGTTTATAATGAACAAACTTATATAAGTGCAATGATTTGGGATGATGACTGGGGGTATAATTATAGTTTGGGCCTTCGTAGTTCATAATCCGCTTGGATAACCCATTGGTTAATAGGGGTTAATAGGGGTTAGTAGTCATTAATAGTGATTAATCATGGCTAATAATGGTTCACAAGCATATATGGGGGTTTCCTTAAATGGGGTTACCCCGATACCTGGATGGTTTATAATGGATCCCCAATTCATTATGAATAATCAACAATATAAATTAAAACTAATTATTGATATCGCCAACTATTTGAGAATGGAGGTATTCACCAAGGACTGTCTGGATGTCACGAATTGAGACATGTGTCGTTTTGAACTGGTCGAACTGATCCAATTTAGCAATCTGAGATCAAACTGTCGGGAAGAGCTAGGCGATCTGAAAATATGTTGAAGCATCTTAGCCTCCAGTAAATTAACAGTTCGACCCTGGCAGATAGGGGTTGATTCATATGAATTTCCACTAAATGATTGGGTGATTTTTAGGCTCGAGCTGTTAATTTACCAGAGGCTAAAACTTACTACCAAACCATCTATTGGGCACAACTTCTTAGGCTTCTGACAATGGAGAACTTACCTATGGGCAGATGAGCAGATGAGCACAGCAACGGAATGAGTTGCACCGGGATTTGGACTCCACGCCCACAGCAAAATCCAGGCCTCTAAACAGCAGCAACAATAGTGGAGATCCAACCGCTTAGACATGATGAACCACCATTTGAAAGGTATTGGTTTGTGAAGCATCCAACGTCATTCTGTTCATGTTCTTATATTTTTTTTTATCATTGTTATCATTATCCATGATCAATAGCTATTTTACCTATTATCATCTATTACTATTAGATTTATTAGACAAAACCGTTCTTGTGATTGCAGACCTATTATATTTTTTTTGGTGTGTGTGTGGGTGTTCCGCAAACTCACGAAAACGGTCATTTTACATGGCCTGTACACGGCTGGCTTTTGGAAAATTTAAGATCATCTGTCAGGACTTATCAGAAAACTCGCTCTCGCCGATTGGTGACACTACAAGGGCTGTGTCTGAAAATGGGGAATAACCCAGTTTATGACTTTTCAAACGGGGAGAATGATCAACTAATTATCATCTGATCATCAACATTGATCAACTGATGATCAAATGATGATCAATTATCAACCATCAACTATGAAACATCAGGTGATAGTTGATCATATCCCAAAAGGGGAGGTTGATGCCAAACTGATCAAGTATCAAATTTGGAGATACCCGATTTTCAGAGAAAAACCATAGAGACATATGCACAATTTAGTGCCCTAATTCAAAAAAGGATGCGGGGTATCTGTATCCCACTTCCAAACATCTCTGGCTAGACCTGAATTTGGTTGGCTTAGGATGGCTCATGTAGAAATCACCCAGCTGACACTTCCCCCCTGGCGCATCACACCTTATGACGTCGCTGGCGCCAAGGAGTGCTTGCTCCAAGAACGGGATGAGATCCAAGCCAGGAAAGAGAGGAGCGGAGCATCGTCCAACGAACCGTAATGAAATCCATGTCCCATCGACGGTGCTGGATGTTTACCGAACTGTTTACCTACTAAAAATATGCTCATTTCGAATAGCCATATGGGAAAAGTCCAAGCGCATCCTGGCATGCTGCGCTGCCAGAAATCACCTGAATCTGCACTTCCTGAAGCATCAGATGGCTATGGGTGAGCAAAAGCGCAAGGAACAGAGGCCCGATGGGCTGTGAGGCTGCCTAAGCCAAGAACATTTGACCTATAGCGCCAAAAACCTCACAGTTGTATACATTTTTCAATATGTTTGGTCATTCCAAAATGGAACATTTTGGGACCAACGAATCCACTAATCGCACAATTACTTGGAGAGTGAAGCCTCTGAAGCCTCAAACACTGTAGATGTTGAGCTCCTGAAGCTGTGATGCCCTAGGTATCCGACCTTTTTTTTTGGCAGCCAACTACAAAAATCGGTCAACTCCAACTTTTCATCCAGGCATTTTCGACCGGTTCTTTCGGCCGAAAATCTTCGTTTCCGGTCACAGGAAAGAGGATATCGAGGCCGCCTCGGCGCACGACTTTCCTAGTTTCTCTGAAGTGCACCCGGATGAGATGAAGGACTTCATTAAGGGCCAACAGGACCTGCCGGGCCTGTCGGGGGTACCCGGGTAGGTAGGTAGCCGGGTCCCGTCAACGTAGGGTGCGTTCATTGCGTTTTTTTAAAACCGTGTTTGATCTGGGTCATTTTTGTTCCATAGTTCCAGAGTTCCATAATGCCATAGCTATGGCATGTCATGTTAGTTTACTGATAGGTTCTTTGATGTTGATGGCAGAGGGTCGGCAGCTTCGCGGTCTGTCATGGCTTAGGATATCCACAAAATCCGAATGGTTGGTCGTCATGTTCCCATTTGAAATTGACTCTAAATTGGAAAACCAAAGGTACAGCCCATTTTCAGACTTACACGAATCACCAGAATTGCTGGATCTTGCTGCTTCATATTTTTTTTTGCTTTCTTAAGTCAGAGGGGATCTCCAGTCGTCACCATGGGTTAACCTATACTAAGTCATGGTCTAATGCTAGATGATTTGGTGAACCCGCCATGACAAAGCGGACACCTCCATATAGTGGATTACTATTCATGGTTAGTAGTAATTAATTCATAGTTCATAGTAATCGTTAATCACTATGAACTACTATTTCACTATTAATATCTATGAACTACTAAGTAGTTCAGAGTTGTTAATAGATATTAATAGTAGTTCATAGTTATGGTCTACTACCTATTATTTATATCACTTCGCACATTTCGGAAAGGCCATCGCTTCCGGCTCCGCGTCTTCATTTCAGGAGAAGGTGCGGCAGGCACTGGATGATCAGGTGAGAACGAACAACACCTTGCGCTACTTGCCGGATGACGAGATGTTGCATGGGTATGGCGGTGCAGTTGAGGATTTTTGATTGGATCATTGGACATGGGATATTGATGGAATATGAATGGAATAGGAACGGAATAGGAAGGTTAATAGCCTCTGGTAATTTGTTACAGTTCGCGAACTGGAAGCCATGGCCTGTTGATAGATGATTTACCTATTAAACATGGTGATTTTCCATAGCTATGTTAAATTACCAGAGGGTAACCATGGAGATGTTAAACAATTGGCATAACCATGGAATTTAAACTGCCATGTGGGTTGGGAATAACCCCTGTAACTATGGTGAAATCTATCCACTTAGTTCACTGGAACTGCACTTCCAAGAATAGGTATCACCTGCAGATGACTTGTCGCAAGGATCGGACTTGAAACCATGGGTGATGAATTGAATAGATTTCATTACGGGGGTAGCCACCCATTTTTTTCGAGAATCTGCTCGTAAAATGGTACCCCGAAAATTCAACAGCCCAGCTGGTTATTCCTCCTGAGTTCACACTATTACAGTTGCAATTGTTCCCTTGGATGCACTGGAAGATTTGAGTCAATCATTTGGAGGTGTCCGAAAATTTAGGTATATACTCCCAAATGGGTATGGATCAATACCTATTAATAGCATTTTTAGGGGAATGAACATCCATTTACCAGCTATTTTGATGTTCACCAGGGGTACAAGGTTTTGACACACTCCCAAATCATCCAAATCATCCTGCTATTTTAGTATTGACACCTATGGTTTTCCGAGATGTTATTCTTGGAACCCCTTGGATCTTGGCTGAAACTATAACTGGGTCCCCCCCTTTTTTTCCGGTGAGTTGGGAATTTAAAAAAAACACGTTTTTTTTTTTTCTATGGGTATAAGTAGCATTAACTATCATGAACCATAGATATCGGAGAAATGTGGCCCCCCAAACGGCCCGCCCTTGCGATTTCGTTGCCAGGAATCCTCATCCCCTAACAGTTATCATCCCATAGGGACTCAAGCCATGAACAAAACACCCAACGGTTACCCTCTGGTTATGTCAAAATAGATTGAAAATGACCATAGAAATAGTGGATTTTCCCATTAAAAATGGTGGATCTTTCCATAGCAAACTGTTAGTTTACCAGAGGGTAATTGATTGCTATGGGGGATTATAGTATCTACTACCTGGTATTATTGTAACAATGATAAGCCATAGGATTGGGAAACCTATCAACCAACCGGTATAATGAGATGGGACAACGGGGTATTTTTAATGGCTCATATGTACTCATCATATCTTTTCTAGTTATAGGATGTTATAGGTACAATATACATAACACGAGATACCTAGAACATCCTTGAACTACATAACTATCATTGACCATACATCTTTTTGTAACATATTGAAAGGAGTGGCCCAGTAAGCCTTGCAGAAAAATGCCTAATCAGCAACAACCTGTCCTGAGAAGGGGATTCCGGGATGCTAGCTGCATGTTTACAAGGCTATGAAGAAGTTATCCGTGATAATTTGGTGTGATTTAGCAGGTGATGAACGAATCTTCATAAAAGGAGTTGTTGCTCAACATGGGTTCCGCGAAAGATAAACATGGAGTTCGGGAAAGATTCGCGAAAGAAAGACTTGTATTCGCGAAGAATGGCCGTTTGCAGATGAAGGAATTTAGATCAACCGCCATGTGATCAGTTGATGATAATTACATAAATTTCTACTTTTTATGATTTATAGATATCATCAATCCTAACTGGATCATCCCAGGGAACCTCGCGAAGCAGAAGGACCTAGCGCTGGAGCTAAGCCAGTTGCAGGCATGGATCATGCACGGATGTAATATTTGAATATGTTTATTTATAATACGTGTACACATACACATTCCTAGTATACATATATATATATATACACATATGTATATATGCATATAAACCTGATGTATGTCTTTATATACATATTATGGTGTTTATACACATGTGTGCCATGCGAGAACAATACACTATATACTTCTTGCCAAATGAAGGACCGCCACCAGTGACCACCTGGCTGACGACGGATGAGACGGGGGCGTTTTCATACTAGGCTTACCAGTTCGTTAAAGCGAAATGGTGGTTTCCTAAATGGTGGCACCTCAAAATTGATGGTTGATTTCATCGAAAATCATATTAAAATGGATGATCTGGGGGTATCCCCCATTTTAGGAAACATCCACATATATTTCGGCATATTTGGACAGACCAATTGAAAAAATCGGTGACAACTGGTGTTTGACCGAACCTTAACCTTGAACACATGGAAGACATCCCATATCATCCCATCCTAATCATCCACAGCCGTTTTTCGGGACCCCAATTCGCGGGACCCCGGGACCCGGCCTAGATTTCTCCAGGCCAACCGAGAGGAGCTGGCCATGCTGCGGAAAGCTGATCGTGGGGACGCCGAGGATGCACTAAACATCTGCAGTAAAGACAGTAAAGATAGATGAGCAGCGTCAAAACCCCCCAAAAAAACATTGGTCTATTGCTAATCAAGCCGTCCTCCATTGGGGTTCATTGCACTGGATTTTCCTCCCTGTTTGGGATTGTTTGGGAGGATTTAAAGTGTCCCCTTGCTGTGGTTGGTTACTGGGATGGTTTATGGCATCCGGTTTGTCACATAATTGGGGTTCTACTCACTTGTCGAAAGGGGATCAGCCAACAATCCGTTATTGAAACAACTATAAACAAACCAGCAGAACCAATTTGCAACGATTGGCAGGCTTTAGCCGCTGCTCAAATGAGCCATGAACAAAATAACCCTGTTGATTCGTTACTATACAGGATTAGCAAAACCTGATTGACCGGAGATTATGAACTAACCCATAATTTTGGATTAAGTACTCTGGGATGGGATAGGGTTATTTTTGATGGCCCAGATGATTTTACTCAGAAACTCAGGAGTTTGAGCGACAAACATAGGAGGTGCAGACAAAGGATGACAACAGGGATATCAACACGGAAAATTGCGATTTGACTCAGAAAAAGGGTGGTTGGGGAGCACCATGCTGTTTTAGGAGAGGACAGCTGTGAAACCAAGAACGGTAGGGTATTTTGGCATGTCCGTGAGCATAGGAGAGTTGACTTCAATGAGCAGAAAATTGATTTCAATGAGTAATTAAAGGATAGACAATTGGTAGCAACTCACTTGCGACCTGTGATAGGCTAGATAATAGGCTGGGATTTACCATGTTTTACCATAGTTTACCATATTCTACCATGTTTAAAAATTCACTATTTTACCATATCTTACCATGTGGAACACCAGCTTTTACCACTGTTTTACCACATTTCTACTGGCAATATCTTCGTCATCTTCCCGGGCTTGGCGGCCTTGGATTTTTCTAAGGCGCGAAGAAGGCCTTCGATCGCGAGTCCTTGGCGACGGCCTGGAATGCAGATATTCGCATGAAGAATATCTGGAAGGCCATCGACGCTCACGCGGAAAAGATGGGATGATGGTTGCGATGTTTCACTAAGTCATAACATGTCATAACCATACACAACCATCATCAATCATCCCACTCATGGTAACTTATAACTGGATGTTTTTTGGATCATGTTGGCTAATTTTTTTAGTTGGTTCCCAGATTTCATGGTGGTTGGGTTACATGCAAATTCACAGATGTTACGTTTCATGATACGTATCCTGTACATCCTGTTTCCTGTGCTTGGATAGGAAAAAACATGAGATGGGTTCCCAGATGGTTTTTCGATGTTTTTGTGTGCAACCGGGGTCAAGCTGCCGCCCAGTCCGAGAGTTTGAACCCCCCGGTCCCCACCAAGCAACTTTGACAAAGCCGGGTCGACCCCACATTTTCGACACAGGAGATAGCCCTGATATCAATGCTTGCCATTGCTGACATATTCAAGATATTCCAAGATCACACATCCAAAATGACAACACACGATGGCAAGTTGGCACTGTTCTGGATCCTTTGGGTGATTTTTCGGTCAAGACAGTGAGCACATGGGGTAGAATGACTTTCCGCAGCAAAGGGTGTTCAAGTTACGCCGTAACATGTATCTGAAGATTTCAGATCCTGCAGACCGAAGCTGTTGCGAAGATGTTTCAGTGATTTTTTGTGCTGAGTAATTTGATGTAATTTGTACATTCAGAAAGCTAAGTGGATTACTCTCTGTGACTGATTCCCCATCCATGGAACATCTGTCTAGAGTCGAACGGGCCTAAAAGACCTCAACCAGGGATATGTTGCATCCCCAAGTAGGGCCTATCATATCCCTGTTATATCCTATTAACAAAATCATGAAATCACCATGTGTTCATCACCTCCATTATGTACCAATCCCAGTTATTCAGTAATTGATATCAATCTCATTGATCTGGCTATAACTAAATCACCGAAAAAATCCGAACAAAATCCCACGACAACAAAAACCGTGGCTAAGGACAACCACGGTAAAGTGTCCAAGAAGGAGCCGTCCAAGGTAACGATGGACTGCCGATCGGTCAAAAAGGGCAGATGGATTGATATCTTATATCTTAGTATCCTATACATATATTATACTAAGGTATATATATATATATCTCAGAGTATTGTTATAGCACGATACGATCAATATATATATATGTATATCTGTCTTAATTGTTATTTATCTTATATCATATCTGTATAATATGATAGTATTGTAACAGTTGATCGACATCTTATGTCTTTATTACATTTTATATTGTAGATTCTTATCTTATAGCATGGTAGGTACACATATTATTATTATTGTATCTTATAGTAGGATACGTATGATACCACAATGTTATATGAGATATGTTAAGATATCTTAAATATATTCTTATATTCCATTGCAACTATTATGCTATCCTAGGATCTTCTTTTTTATGTTCTATTTGATATACGGGTACTATATTCCATTTTTCAGACGTATTATATAATTTGATATATATATATATATATATATTATGTGTGTTACATATATATATATATATATTTGTATACATAATATATACATATCATATATACATACACATGATATATCATTGCATGCCACTATAGATAGATACACTATAATGTACATATATCTTGTGCTATGTGCAATATACAATATTTAACATATGACATATAACATATTAATACATATTATATATACAGTATATACACCAATATAACATATATATATACAATGCACAATGTACTGTTATTCTATATGGCTGTGACAGAAAAGGTCTGATGTTTAGCCTCTCGGGACTGATTCGGTGGGATGTTAGTTGTGAGTTGAAAGCATAAGTTTTCACCTAGCCAGGGTTGTAAGTCGTAAGCCCCGGCTCTTCTGGCTACAGCATAGAAACTTCGCCATCTTTTCAGGTGCCCCAACAGACATCTCCTGGGAATAAACAACCTTTTAAGAGTGGAATCAATATATTTTGGGGCTGGAACCGAAGCAGGAGCCGATCAATTGGGACTTGGGATTTTCTGAGAGAAACATGAATAAACCATCCTTTCTTTGCATCATCTCTATTTTGATTGCTTCTTAGTTTCACTTGTTTCTATGATTTCTGATATGTCTTGATATGTCCTAAGATAAATCATCAGTGAACATTCAAAAGTCATCTTTTTCCGAAGATAGATCCAGCAAAAATCAGAATCAATATTTTTCAATTCATTACGCACCTTTTGTTTTTTGTCAGATCTTGAGTTCAGAAACTTGTGAACATTGAACTGATCATCTGTCAGATAGCCATCAGTGTGGGGCCATTTTGCTCGTGAAGGATTTTCCTAGGTCTGTACTGCTGAAGGGCACACGAGGTCTGTAGATGTTATCTGTCAGATATCTGAACTTGTCAAGTCGTTGAAACTTGTCCCAACTCGTTGACTTCCTCCGCGTCAGGTGGCGCTGGGCGATGACCTGCCTCCCTCCCGCGCCGGCTCTACCATCTCGGCGGGACGCATCATGACGGGTGTCTCGGAGAGCAGCTAGCCGTTGGGGGGATATGTTATAAGTTGTATATAGGATATATCATGATATATCTAAGATTATATAGGATATATCTGGGATTATGTGGGATATATCTGGGATTATATGGGATATATCTGGGATTATATGGGATATATCTGGGATTATGTGGGATATATCTGAGATTACATGGGATATATCTGGGATTTTATGGGATATATCTGGGATTAGATGGGATGTATATGGGGAAATAAACCATAAATGGGATGATATTGGGATTACATATACAACATATATATATATGGTTTATATGATTTGTTGTCCATAAATTGAGGTAATCATCTATGTTTATGGAAAATCTGCTTCTTAATGAAGGTTATGGATGTTTCAATGAGATATGATGGATTTATGGGATATAAATGGATACAAAGCCCATTGAACATATGAGATCATTGGATGACACATTGGATGAGATCATTTATATAAACACCAACTATTTGATTTACGTGGACTATTAAAGTACTGGTAGAGATTGTTTCAATGGTTTTAATCATCAAACATATGGGGATCAAAATGGATTCAACTTATAAATGATGGTGTGTATATAAAGATTTGTACATATAGATAGATAGATAGATAGATAGATAGATAGATAGATAGATATAGATAGATAGATAGATAGATAGATCGATCGATCGATAGATTAGATAGATTAGATAGATTAGATGGATTAGATGGATTAGATAGATTAGATAGATTAGATAGATTAGATAGATTAGATAGATTAGATAGATTAGATAGATTAGATAGATTAGATAGA
>Ga0126342_10014297_pt1 | contig 14023 bp, 14 predicted proteins | sample Cyp1metagenome_FD_92528 | JGI IMG/M metagenome (GOLD analysis project Ga0126342, IMG submission 92528) | Coral microbial communities from Lord Howe Island, Old Settlement Bay, Australia - Cyphastrea 1 metagenome | ecosystem: Host-associated > Invertebrates > Cnidaria > Coral ...
AAAGAGCTTGGCGAAGAGAGTTGGCAAAGAGCTTGGCGAAGAGTTGGCAAGGCGGAAGTGGAGGTGGAAGTTGATGCAGACATGGTCGAGGAGAAACTAGAGGGGGAGGAGGAGGAGGAGGACGAGGAGGAGAACAGCTCTGATAAAATCTAACAACCCTCACCTGGCACGTGGGGAAAAACATCGACTCAGCAAGTCTTGGAACTATGCAAAATCATGGCATTTCACCCGTTCAGCATAGTTTAAAGATGGCTTCCCCAAACTTCCCCCATGGATGAATCAACATCTTTGACATTTGACCAATAGTTCGCATCAGTTCTGTTATATAACTGACATTCTTTTGATTTCCAACTCCATCAATTCGAACTCTTAATTCGATTCAATTTCGCCGCATGTCAACCCCAGATTAATAAACCATGGTTTATTAATTATGGAGGTCCTCCACAAATAGTCATAATCTGTCACAATCTGATACTTACATGGTACCTTTCCAAGTAAAATCATGAAACAGCCATTTTATTCATCCGGGGTTGACATTCGGTCATTCTTTCAACACCGTTAATGCGCCATTTCACCGTGACTCCACTGTGACGCCACTGTGACGTCCACTGTGCTCCGAGAGGCGCTTTGGCAAGTCCGTGGGCATGTTGATGTAGCGCACCAAGCGTTCCTCGGTCACGGCACCATGACGTGGGACCTCTAAAAATGGTGATTGGCAGATGATATAATCCCTTCCTCCTAATACTAAACCCCCCCTATTAATAAACACATCAGGTAGTTTTTATTATTAGGGGGGTATTCATTATTAGGGAACCAAAGTCGAATTCATGTTATTCAGTAGTTATATAGGAGGAAGAGATTAATAAATTTAAAACCTTAATAATATTTTTTCCAATCTCAAAATCAATTAAATTTCCTTATATAAAGCAATTAACATATTTCCCAAAAAAGGATTTCGAAGCGGACCCTATTAATAAAATTAAAACCGTAATAATAAAAACTAGTTTGTTCGATTTCAAAATCAGGTAAATTTCCTTATATAAAGCAATAAAAATATTGCCAAAAATTGGATTTCGAAGCGGACCCTATTAATAAAATTAAACCCTTAATAATAAAAACTAGTTTGTTCGATTTCAAAATCAGGTAAATTTCCTTATATAACGCAATTAAAATATTGCCAAAAAATGGGTTTCGAAGCGGACCCTATTAATAAAATTAAAACTTTAATAATAGAAACTAGTTTATTCGATTTGAAAATCATTTAAATTTCCTTACATAATGCAATTAAAATATTGCCAAAAATTGGATTTCGAAGCGGACCCTATTAATAAAATAAAAACCTTTATAATAAAAACTACATTGTTCGCTTTCAAAATCAATTAAATCTCCTTATATAATGCAATAAAAATATTTCTATTTTTTTTGGAATCTCGAAGCGGGCTAATAATAAATTAAAAGCCCTAATATGAAAAACTCAAAATTTTCGGACGGATCCTAATAATAAACACACCGGGGTTAACTAGTTTTTAGTATTAGGGGGCAAAACCCACAAATGGTAGCTTTATTTTGAATTTGTTTTCTAACGGGGATCAATTAAAAGCCAAATTGGCCAATCTGAAATTTTCCGAAATTGGAGATGGACCCCTGTTTTTTTTACCCATTAATTCCCATAGTGAGAAGGAAACAAGATAAATGGATACAAATGGAATCAAATGGAAACATTTGCTTAGATCATCTGTTGATCTTCAGAATTCCTGATCAACCCGAAATGTCAGGATCTACCCGGGTGAGACGTGCCGAATAAGAAATATAAGTAGTAATAATAAGACATAAGTAATGATTCAACACTTAAACAACAAATCAGCATATATAAAATAACTAATTAATTAGAATAATGAATCAATGCATTATTTTTTTGCGTATTTTCCTTCTAGTTTATTCTATTATATTCTGACCCACCCTTGTGGTTGGTGAATAGGATGGTTTCCGATGGGAATTCACTGGCGTTCTGCCGCCAGAGGCTCTAAAGAAGGCGTTACCTTTTGCATTTCCAGCAGAACATGGCACAAATCCTCAGGTGTCGGCACCGTCGGAGCAAGCCGTAGTTCAACCGGGAAGGCTTGGGAAATCTTGGGAATCTGTGGCTATGATTTGAATATCTGACATGAAAACTAGCTTCCAGTTTTGTGAACATTATATATATAATGTAGATGTATATATATATATATAAGATTAAATATAAGATATATTATATAAGTCACGCTCAGATCTATCATTAAATTTGGCTGATACGTTGTTGAAATCCCCCCGTTGGAACTCAACCATCTACCCTCTGATTCCCTGCATGGGAAACATGTGGCACTGGGATAAAAATTGAGTAGCTGGAAGATGAGCTAATAAATGATCTTTTCTGGTTGGGATGATGACATTCCCAATATATGGAAAACTAAAATTCATGTTCCAAACCACCAACCAGTTTTTAGATATGATCATTCCAGGGTTCCATGTTCAATTTAAGCAGTGTGATGAATGTCAACCTCTTTTTGTTATTTCTTGATCCTACATGCGTAAGATTACCCTCCGGTACTTGACCATAAGTACGGAAAATATTATCGAACATGGCGACTTACCTATTCAACATGATGAATTTCAATAGCTATCTTAAATTCCCAGAGGGTATCATCCTTTATCATCTGGGGATGGCTAAGAACTATGAGTAGCTATTAACCATTGTCATTGACCATTGCTAACCACTACCAATCACTGTTTATTGTTAATAGCCACTGGTTAGTAATGAATTGTTGCTAAGCATTGTTGCCAACCATTACTCACTTACTATTACTAAGCATCTTCTTGTTCATTAGCCGTTGTGAACCCATCATTGATAACATTTAATAACCATCATTAACCGCTACTTAACCATTATCAACCATTATGAATCATTAACATTTATTAACCATCATGAATTAACCACCACTAACATTTATTGGCCATAATTTACCGTTAATTAAAAATTAAAATATGCCATTCTTCCATGCTGCTCGACTTCGCGACTTCGGAGGGCGAGATGCGGTGGCGGCGGCGCCTGCGGCGTTGAAGACGCCGATGTTGGTCACCTCGCAGATGGAAAAAATGACGTCATTGTGGAGGTTTCCAAAGAGAAAATTTAGTGGATTTACCCATGAAATATCCATGGTGATTATCCAACTGATCATTGATATACTAATATCATTGGATTGTAATTAACTATGATTATATAATAATCCATTAGCCATATGTAATCCATTAACAATCCATTTCCATATGATGTCCATATGATTTCCTCTATCATTGGATTGGTTTGAGGGAAAATTTACAGGACAGCCCCATATTTAATGGGAAATCGATGGTTTCCTGTAGATTATCGGTTACCTAATGGTTACCTCATGGTTAACAATGGTTGACAATTACCGTTGCTCTTCGACATTGCCACGTGTTTTGTTCACAGGGAGTTTTCGTGGGCTATGATGCTATTTTTGTTGGCATTCAGCATGTGCAGGCCTCCTTTGAAATGGAGAGCCATCAGAATCAAAGGCTGCAAATGGCCAACAACGCCGTAGGGATCAGAATCGATGCTGCTATGTTGCTATGTTCCTAATCATTCATCCTCACATTTTTTCTCCATCTCGCTATTGGTCAAATATCCTATTCTCGTTATTGAATGGTATGTGGTACACGGTATTCCCCTGTTCTATTCTTAAGATCGCTGCTAACCCATCAAACCACTTAACAACAAGTCATTGCAACCGCTTCCTAGCCTCAGCTTAGATGGGTACGTCACAAAATAGTGCGTAAAACAAAACACAGTGTTTCTTCATCAATCATCCATCATGTTCCGAATAGTTTTCCCCTTTTCCCATTTAAAATATTCAACAAGTGGTTCATTACCATTATTTACAGATTTTCCAAAAGGCTCATCAAAACCTATGAAATGACATAAAATTACCATATGACTGGGGGAATCGCCATCAAGCAGCTATGACCTAAAGGCTACCGGTTTGGGTCACCGTTAAGCGTTAAGCCCAGGCGCGTAGAGAGCCAGCTCCAGCTCACCGTTGATGACCTCCACACCGCCCCAGATGGTGTACAGCGAAATCGACAGCATCGTCCTTCGTTTCGGCAAAGCCAAAGATCTGGAGAAGTTATGGTCAGAAACTGGATGGATTTATGTTGATGTTGAGTAATATAAATCACAATGCAATTGTATAATTATTGTATAATAGTATATAGTTGAGTAATAGTAATGCACTATAAAGATGGTTAGTTTATGGACCATTGGAAAAATCGGGTCGTTTGGGGATGTTTCGATCTCTGGCCAATGAAGGTTGCTGAATTTATGAGATCGGGATATAAAACATATTCTGGTTGGTGGTTTTAACCATCTTGAAAAATATAGTCAATGGGAAGGATTATCCCATATATTATGGGAAATAAAAAATGTTTGAAACCACCAGCCAGTATTAGTGGAATGTGGGGTTATGGTTATGGGATTCATGATGATACTACGGAGAGACTTTTTCTCTCTCTCTCTCTCTCTCTCTGTGGCCATCAGGTGATGGTGATGTCCATGTGATGTCCTTCATCCACCGATTCCTCTAGGGGAGTGACATTTTGGAACTAAGGAACTAAACATGCAGGAAACCATCCTTTCATCAGATTTTTTTTGGAAGAAACATATGTTAAGAGTTCAACATATATGTTACCATGGTTTCCTGGTGTTTCCCTTGCAGATCCAAGGCAGCTTTCCAACTGGACAACGTCCAAGGCTCAACCACTCCACGAATTTCGCATTGTTGCCGCCCAGTTGGAGGCTTGCCTGGGTTTCACCCAACGTTCCACCGAACGGCTGGCGATGGCAAACACGTTTGGCTCATCTGGGAACAATATAACGCGCATGATACCACATTGTCTGGTTGGTGGTCTTAACATGTTTTAACCATCTTGAAAATATGAGTTCGTCAATGGGAAAAATTATCCCATATATGAAATGGAAAATAAAATTCATGTTTGAAACCACCAACCAGTTGTGTATATAGTCAATGGTTATATTGTGAGGGATATATTGTTCCTTGATACACCAAGATTGTTCACATATTGTGATAACAATATACGCTAAGGATAGGAACTCGAAATTCATAACATAACAAACACGAACACTCATGTTTTTGGCCGCAAAAAAAAAAGGCATTTGCAAGAAACATGTCATGGCAAAGCTTTCACTGCCAAAGACTTCGTTCTTGGCTGGTGAAAGCTTCTCCTCCTTTACATGGCCAATCTTGGATACTAACCACAAAAAAAATGAGCTGCTTAGATTGGTTTGGACAAACATATTCATAACTGGGGGGTACATTTTGCAGGGCGGCCTTCCCATAACCAAGGTGCAAGGATTGTGGCATTGTAGGCGCCAATCTTCTCCAGAAACTTTTCCTCAGGCAATGGCTGTTCAACGGAACCCAAAAATGTTGCCCTTGATTGGTCTTCTGACTAATTATAGAGGGATTGTAACTTGTGGAATTCAAACACACAAGAAAAGGCCAAGCGAGCCAGAGTTGATGAGCTGCCCCCCTTTTCACATTTTTCGCGGCCAAGGCTCTAGCACCGAGGAGCTCTTACCTGAAGATCCACAGGATCAAAAATGGGATGATAAACTGAAAAAAACCTGGTAGATGAGCCAACCAAGTTGGGGATTCAACAAATGGTGATCAGTGATCAGGGATCAAAACTCGGGACGAGGATGAAATCCCGCAAAATTGTCCGACATTGAGTTTGTGATTTATTATGAATGGTTGAAGTCATGACGTTGCTTCCCAAATGCTTCACGTTACCCCAAGAATGACGCAGTCTCAAGAAAGTACATGTACCATTTCAAAGGAGCATGCGGGTGTATCAACCAGCGGTTTTGGGGGCATGGTTTGGAAGTCCAGCAGTTTCCTGGGCTGTGCTAATTCTCAACTGCAGGCACCCCACCCTGGCTACAGTAACATTAGATACCGTTCAAATGATTGAAGTGATTGTGAGTGGGACATGAAATCATCATATCTTAGATCTCATGTCGCATTTATAAGGGTCCTTTGAAGGTCGGGAATTGTTTAGGGATGTGTTTCCTATGATATAACGTGACCAATGTTTAGCAATCGTGCATCTACCAACCATTTACCAACGTTGACCCAGTAGTCATGGCAAGCACAAGGGGGTTGCCCTCCTACATTCTTGTTTATGACTGTGCTTACCCTCTGGTTATTTGATGTTATTTGACAGTTTGCTATGGAAAATTGGCCATTTAGTTCGATCATTTATGATGCTCCTGCGGGGCGATTTTCCATTGCTACATTAGATTGCCAGAGGGTAATCTTCATGACTATAGTCACTATAGTCTAAGAAAGTCAGAAACAAGAGCCAAACCTAACCCGGTTAGGGAGAACTGGATCGACGAAGCTTGGGCTTCTGGTCAATAATCCCATCCCCAATCAAACCCGAATAATCCACGGGCCCCTGTCAAACAATTATGCCACAAAACAGGGGGTTCTAGGAGGGCAATTTCATTCTAATATGGGGGTTGTTACTGACAATATATAGCAAAGTCATCCAGGTACTAGAACCCAAGAAACATGATCCACCTCCAACTGTACAGTCCTCCGGTCTGTCCAAGAGACCAAAATCCGAAATCAATCGGAAGGTTCGAACCGTCTCCCTGGTCGCCGTTGGTGGGTGCGCCATTTCAGGGATTTGCTTTTTTAGGAACCCCCAAAATAAGACATATATCCCCTTTTTGGATTCCCCTAGTAGTGGATTGTCCAATTGTCCACTGGGATATTATTCCAAAAGAAATCTTCAGCAAATCCCAGATCTTCCGAGGGATCAACAGATTGACCATCCATGACCTGCATGGGAACTGGGTGGGATTGGATTTAAATTTTAAATTATACCAAAACCATCCCCAATGGGAGGTCTATATGCCATTATATACACAGTTCTACAATGTGAGGCCCCCAAGATAGCTAAGTTTGTTTTTAACTCCAATAACTATGGTTTATGGTACTTATAACTATAGTTACTGGGGCTTATAAACCAACTTATAGCTGGGGGGCCTCACATTGTACCATTATTGGGGCTACCATTTTGCTGTTGCTGATATGGCCCATAGTTACCTAATGTACCTAATATGACACTACACCTGGCTGGCGCATCAGTATGTGAGCGGCGCATACAGCGTGTTGCTAAGCGTTCCCGAAGGCGTTTGATTCGTTTGAGATGTTCCGAACGTGGTAAAAATCATTAATGTTTGGATGGTTTCAGAAAACGCGGAGGATTCTATGTATATAAGTATGCATGATTTATGTTCCTCTTGCATGTTTCAAATCACCAACTTCTCCCTGAAATAATTCACAAATTTGCACAAGGCTGATTTTGTTTGTATCATGTCCCCTCTATGCTGGTTGGTGGGCTTAACCAATCCCAACAATATGTCTGTAATCCTTCAGCCAATCATTCCAAGCACGCTCGAAATGCAATAATTAAGGACACACACACATATATATATATATATATACACATTTCGCACACATATAATATATATCTGAATATATATATATATATATATATATATCATGATTTATAATTGGATATAATTAGTATCCCATTGATATTCCATGAGTTTCCCTTTTAGATCCCCTTCTATGCCCTTGATCTCCCCTTGATCCCTTCGGCCGTTGGGAGTTTCTGCCAAGTTTCGTGACATGCGAAATCAGTTCGCTTTCCTGGGACGTGACGTTTTTCGGACGACGTGACGGGGATTCACCAGGGAATGGGAGTTGAAAAAACACCCTCTGGTTATGTCAAAATAGCTATTGAAAATGGTGATTTATAGTGAGTTTTCCGAATTTCCCATTGAAAATGGTGATTTTACCCATTTAGTTCGTGGATTTACCCATCAAAACCAGTGATGTTCCAGTTCGCTATGTTAGCCCGTTGACCGGAGGGTATCCACAATTCGAAGAAGTGGGATATGACTTCGTGATATTTCAAAGGACACTTTAAACATCTTTCAACTAAGTTGCAGATACAACGTCTTTTTCACTTAAGATCATCTTGATCCTTGCAACTTTGCAACATGTTGATCGCCGGGAAGAAATGAACACTTTACACGAGTATGTGCCAGTTCTGTTTAAGGGTGAACTGTAACCCAGCTACTTCCTACTTGCATTATACTCATCATTAGAATCTACTACCAGTATTGCTGTGGAATTTGTCTGACACACCCGTTTTGAGGTTTACTGGGGATACCCCCAGTCATCATCCATTTTAATGGGATGTTCCATCATAAACCATCCAGCGAGCGCGGGGAACCAGCCTTGTTCTCTGCCTCGCGCAGGTTCTTCGTTTGACTCTGCGCACGGAAGGTGAGAAAAATGTACCTCGGGTAGAATTTAGAGGTACTCGGCTGATGGTACTGCTATAGGTCTTCCATACTACTCCAGAAACCCTATGGGACCATGGGAATAGTGGTAGCATCAGCCAGGGGTCCCTATAAATTCCATGGACTTGGACTGTGTTGGATCATCTTCTTTCTTCTGGCCACCCCATGTTTGTTGGTGAGCAACCCAGTTTCAATGGTTTCCAGATGTTGGCTGATCCAAAACTCATCAGCACCCAATTTCCGGCCACAAAACTTCAAGCAAATTCAATCATCCGGGTAAGATGCCCCCCAAATCACCATTTTTATAGGTGGTATGGTTACCATTCCCAGTCAATTTATGGTGGTAAAAATTGCATTGTTTTGCCCAAATTACGAATTTTCTGATTTTTCTGCAAGAGAAACATGATCAACCCCCAGATTCAACCCGAATGGGCTTTCGCATCTTTCGCTCAGGCACGTGATACCAGGGATCAGTAGGGCAGGACCCAGGCCTGCCCGATTGGAAACAGTCGAAGAAACCGCGCACTTTAAACACGCACAATGGCCATCATAGTAAATATGAACAACTATAAGTTTTCTACATCCAAAAAAAGAAACGATTTGTGTCGAAAAAACTCAGCAACTCAGAAAACACCAAGTGTCGAATCTATATCAAATAGACTCCCTGAGAGTTGATTCATATTCTGTACAAACACCGAGGTATAGATCCCACCTAGCAGCGTGGGCCGCTTTCCCATGAGCGGCGGCACGAAGATTTGGAAGGCTAAAATGATCAGCAGCTTCCCGGCCTAGGACTGTCTAACTATAGGCTTATTCATCACTTTCTAGTTGGGTATAATCGTTGGGTAATATTGGGAATATCATGGGAAATACCTATAATTGAGCGGTGTTGAAAACCTTGTTGCGAGTTTGTTATATTCGAAACATGGCTTTCACGGAGTTTTCGCGCTACTTGCGCGACCACACATTTAGCTTTCACGGACGCTGCGTCCATTATATGTTTGCTTTCGCGCGGCTTTCGCGGACAAGTGTCCGAAAGTTCTAAATCATGTTCAAGTTTATGTTTTTCCGCAGCTACTGTACTTGACACCCTGCAACGGCCCTGCCATCCTGCAACGGCCCTAAAATCCTCAACGTCTCTTACGCCCTTGCCATCCGTCATAGATTTTGGGGCTCCAGCCTTGCTGGCTCTGCTTTGGCTTTCGCAGAGCTTTCACGGTTAGAACTTTTACCCCCTCTTTCGCGGACGCTTTCGCGCGTGAGGTTTTTACTTTCGCGGAAGTAAGTTCATTTAACGTTAATTTATATGAAATATTATAAAATCATGTTTTGGAGGTTTTCGACGCTGCTCAATTGGCTAATTGGGGATGCCACCTGTCAAACTTGCAAGAAACGATGAAGTCCAAAAAGGATCAGGACATGATCTACACAAGATGGAAATTTCCATATCTAAAAAAATACCAAAATGGAATATTATTCCCTAAAGAAATGTTAAATAAGGGTTACATATGCTAGTTGGTGGTTTCAACCCCTCTGAAAAATATGAGTTCGTCAGTTGGGGTGATTCTTCCCAATATAAGGAAAGTCATAAAATTCCATGGTTCCAAACCACCAACCAGTAAATAAGGTTTACACCTGGGTCAGGACGTTTTTTTTCCCCCACCAAACTTCCATCGGTTAGGGCCCGGCAGAGTTCATCAAGTTCACGAGGTGCATGTAGCCTGGCCCATGCTTGATGACCCGGCGAAGTGGGACCCAAGATGGGTCATTCAGAAACAGGGAAACTGATCAACCGGTGAAAAAAATATGATGGTTAATACATTTATAGTAATTATATATGATTATATGAAATTATTTATGCATGATTTAATCTTCGTAGATCTTATAGTTCATGCAGTTATTGGTGATTATATATGATTATATACATGTATAGTCTGTCCAGTCCAGCTTAGAGCGACCCGATAAAACATAGAAAACAAAAAGCACAGTAATAGTGACAAATGTGTTTTCTTTTCTTGGTGGGATCTAGCAACACATGCGATTGAGACGACTTGGTTGGTACCTGACATGCCCTGAAAACGAGCCGCACCACAATTTGTCAAAGACTTGGTGATTAACAAACGACAACAACTGCTGGTTGGTGGTTGAAAACATTAGTCAATCGTAATCATCATGATCGAACACAGGGTGGAAAATACTAAGCATATGTTGAAAACAAGTGTCAAAATTGGTTACCATCAACCGACCAATAAACATGCTTACAGTGTGCTTGTTAGTGATTGCTATTGTGATGTTATTAAGTTAACAGTTACTTAACCCCAGAATTAACCCCACAATGCTGAACTACTATTTCTACTACATTATTAAAGCAAAAAACAATGCCCCCTTTTTCTATCCTGGGTAAACATGGCAGATACAACTGCCCAACGTTTAACACGAGCATGGCCGGCCGTTCGTGACCAGGTTGGGTACGTCGTACACCATAGCCATAACGATCTGACCTGAGATGGCCATGATAAACGTGGCTAACATTATAATTTACCATGTTTAATAGGTACATCAACTATAAATAGGCAATTTTCAATGGTTTTTTGTATGTTTACCAGAGGGTAATATATATATATAGAGCCTCATCATGGTGAACTTTTCTGAAATATGTGTGCATCATCATGTGCTGGCGAAACATGCCATGTGCGAACAGCAAAACATTCCAAGAACCCCACCATTGTCGACGTGGTTTCGCGACTCCTCGTTGTACACCCTCATCCGTCGGAGTGGAGCACAGGCTGTGACCGGAGGGTACCCTCTGGTTATTTGTTACATAGCGAACTGGAAAGATCCACCATTTTTAATGGGAAAATCCACTATGTCTATGGCCATTTTCAATAGCTATGTTAAATTACCGGAGGGGAAAGTTGTTGAACCATTTCAAAGTTGGGGTCATGTCTGTTCCCCAAGGCCGTCAATCAGCACCATTTCGGGACCAATTTGGCATCGGAATTGGATCCCCTTCCGGGGATTTTTGGTCGCTTCCCTGATCCACTGAAGAATCCTATGGGCTGAAACATGTCATTTTTGCGATGCGGATAGTAATGAATGGCCCATTCTTCCTACGTATCTTCTTGTGGGATCCACTTCCAATGGCTTAAAGTTATGTTCCATGTTCACATTCCTCGTTCAGTCCAATATAGTTGAACCTATCGTTCCGGAAAACCATCCGTCTCTTCTCATCTAAACATGTTTAATAAAAAAGAATATATCCTAGCCAGCCCTGTAGCCAGAGTTTATTGCCGTATGGTCTGAATGTTGTCTATCGAGTCTATCGCATTATTTTGGATCTAGTAACCGCAACCTCGTCATATATTCTGGTCCCATTGAGTCCATATGTGGATTAAAATTCTGAAATCATCCTGTATAATCGTTGTTCGATGCATTCAAAGACATATAAAGAGATCTATGATTCCATACATTATGATGCATTATGATACATGATGTAGGTATCCATTCTTATCCATTATTTTTCTTGACAATCAGTTGATCATACAATCTGGTTTCAGTGCCAATCTTAGATACCCTACCAACAAATGAAAAAATCTTAGCTGGTGAACGTAGATAATCCCATTAATACCAAAAGACTAAAGGATTAAAGTACCCATCTAAGATTGACCTTTTTTAAAAAATATCTAGTAATCATAGTATCCCCATCATTAACAATAATCATAGCACAGTATCCCCATTAAAAAAAAGAAACTATGGGTGTACCGTACTAATCATAGTTATCATAATTATAGCTAATACCATGATTGTTGTTAACAACACCACAATAATCATAGTATCCCCTTGTTGGTGGTTTTACCCATCCTGAAAAATATTAGTCAATGGGAAGGATTTTGCCATATATTATGGAAAATAAAAAATGTTTGAAACCACCAATCAATGGCCATTTCAGGATCCTAAATTGGAGGTACCTACCATATATAAGGCCTATGTAAGGCCTATGTAAGCGAATACCTCCACAAAATATGGCCTTATATGCTACAGTACCTCCATTTTAGGATCCTGGAATTCCCATTGAACCAACCAGATCCCCATAAAAAAGAAACACCGGTGTTGTTTTGACCTAGGTAAAGAGTCCCTCGCAGCCGAATCTGCTTCCAGGCAGCAGGAAAGCTGAAAGCACGCCGTGCTGCAAAACCTGCTTTGTTGGCAACGGCACTGCAAGTTCCATCGGTTTTTTTGGGTTGGAAAACCATGGAAAATCTATGGGAAAGCTATGGCAAAAGGATGCAAAAATGGCTGAATGTTCTGAATGTTCCGCGAAAATTCCATGAATTTTCCCATGTTGAGGGGGAAACGTGATCAAATTCGAACAGGAAGTCAAATCGTATTTGTGGGAAAGCTATGTAGGTATGCAAATCTAGGATTTGTCCAGCTGTCTGCGGGCTCCGCATTCCTTACAAGTACGGATAATCATGAAACCCTATTTGGCCCGGCCATCCGTGGCCCCCAACGGGCCTTAGATTTTGAGCCACAGCCAATTTCAGGCATCGATCATTGGGGATCAGCTTTCCCGCAGTTGGACGAGTCTGAATCCCCCAACTTCACGTAGACCCTGCCAAATAGATCCAAATAGGACTTTGGAAGATTTGTTTTCAGGCTTGGCAGGCTTGTTAAATAACTAGAGTTCAGTTTATATGGTTGGTGTCATGTTAACATTGCTATACATATATTAAATCTAGTGACCCGTGGGCCCCAGCTTACAGTGGGGTTGCCAAGACACTCGCCGACAAAGGCCCGCCACGCGCCAGGTTGGGGTGATGTAGTGGAACCAGTGCCTCGGAGGAGATTCCTACAGTTAGCCAGGCCCAATGATAAGGCCATGCAATCGATGTAATGTGATATAAATGACGTACCTTGAGAACCAAAACCCGCAGAAATCCTAGGGCTTGGGTGCTCCAGGTATATGATAAAGGAAATTGAGCATGAGAATGATAGACTATGATAAAGCCTGATAGACTATGATAGACTAATAGACCATCCCCAATGTATGTAAATGTGTAATTTTATGCAGCGAGAGAGAGAGACACACACACACACGAATCACCAGGGATCCATAATGGTGAACAGTTCAGGAGCTCTGGTGTAAGTACCAACAAAAAATCATTAAAGTAAACATAGGTGAACCAAAGAAAAAATGCATGAGGATCCATATTGATCCATGTTGCCAAGCCAACCAGCTACTTCCAGCTACTTCCCATCCCACACCCACCATGCAGTTCAACTCATCCCCAAGTTATCGTCCAAAATCTGTGTCATTTTTGGTAAGGGGGAACCATCTTGAGATTTTGGGGTTGCCCATTTTGGGACATACTTTCCCATGGAAAGAATGTGTACCATCATTTACAAATCACAAAAAATGATCCAAATATGTAAGTATATATATATATGTCACCGCTTTCCTCCCTCACTCTTCTTTCTTTTTGGCCAGATCAGCTGCAACAGCTGAGAATGTTTCGGTTTGGTGAATCGGTGGGACATCTGCGTTGAAAATGCTGAGGTCAAAGTGCA
>Ga0126342_10014298_pt1 | contig 14023 bp, 10 predicted proteins | sample Cyp1metagenome_FD_92528 | JGI IMG/M metagenome (GOLD analysis project Ga0126342, IMG submission 92528) | Coral microbial communities from Lord Howe Island, Old Settlement Bay, Australia - Cyphastrea 1 metagenome | ecosystem: Host-associated > Invertebrates > Cnidaria > Coral ...
AATAATATGCATAAATATCTAAACAATTATATATTTATATATAAATAGTTTGAAATATATCAAACAATGTAAAAAAATAAAAATGTATTTTATAACATATAATATTATATTCATTTTCAAATGTATCATGTAATGCTATAATACTATAATAATTATAACTATAATATATAACCATATTCATGTAATATCATAATAATTATGAACAAATAATATGGTAATTCATTGCAGTGGTTGTATTCGCCAAATTATGATTTGAACTCAGATCAGAAATATACTAATACTAATGCTAATACCGCAACTGATTTAATACGACCTCAATATCCAAAGGATAAACATAAAGTATAGTATAGACTATAGACTCTAGATCACTTATTTGTTACTGTACAATATTAAAAATGTGTCGCTCAATTATCTAGACGCTAGGCTCTAGGACCAATCTCAACTATTACAAACTTTGCTCTATGATAACTAAAGCTGTAAATTAAATATATTGTAATATATTTCCAAGTCACTTTCAACGACGTACCTTAACCTGATTTTGATTTGATTTGATTTGACTTGATTCTCATGTTCAGACCCTGTAGGTGCAGCACTTGTTCCTGCAGAGTCTGCTTCACCTTCTAGCAGCAAACAGCCAAAGGCGACTTCCTATAATGGCTGGATTCTTTACTTTCAGGATTCCATCAAACACAATCCATTTCTGAACGGTGAGGGCAACAACCATCGACGCCGCCGTGTGTGGAGTGAATGTCGAACTGCATGGAGAGGAAGCGTAGAGCTACGCGAGTTCTGGAGACAGAGAGCTCTTCAACAGAACAAGAACATCAAAACGATCACACCATCAGAACGAGAACACAAACGTCGTCGCGTTGATGAGGGTGAACTTGCAGTGTCGCTTCTATGTGGACAAGAAGGAGCAACATTGTTGGGATACATTGGACCCAGAACCAAAGAATCCCTTTGTTTTGTGTATGTTACATATTAGTTGTTTTTTTGTTTTGTTTTGTTATCACTCTTGCTACTTGTTATTGTTCTTGTTACTTGTTATTGTTTTTGTTGTGGTGGTGGTGATGGTGGTGGCGGTGGTGGTGGTTGTGGTTGTTGTTGTTGTGGTGGTGGTTGTGGGTGTCGGCGTGGCTGTGGTAGTTGTAGTTGTGGTCGTGGTTGTAGTTGTGGTTGTGATGGTTGTTGTTGTTGTTGTTGTTGTTTGTTGTTGTTGATGTTGTTGTTGTTGTTGTTGTTGATGTTGCTGTTGCTGTTGTTAGTGTTAGTGTTAGTGTTAGTGTTAGTCAGTAGTTAGTTGTTGTTTGGGTTGTTTGAGTTGTTTGTCTAGTGTTAAGTGTTACTGTTAATGGTTGTTGTCAGTTGTTGTTGGGGCTGTCGGTGAGGTTGGTGAGTTTCTGCTGTTGCTAGGAGCAAATGATCCATCTATGAAGTATAAAAAAGTATAAAGCATCATAGAGTAACAGTGAGTTTAGTATAATAATAATTAATAATATACTACATCATTTCAACACTATCACTATACTCAGTAAAAAAACTAGACACATTACATTGACAGGATTCATAAGTCACTGTCACTGTCACAATGTAATAGTATGAATTCATTTTCAATTAACTAAACTTAACCAGACAAGTTCAAACGAGTGAGTTTACATTAAGTACAAACACAAATCAAATACTGTTTTCTTGTGGTGCCAGGATTGTAATCGAGTCTGCCTGATAAATAATTAACTAACAATACAATGCATTATCTATGCCTCTATGCTGTTGGATCATTCTGTCACAACTCATACATATCTTCATGAGTCACAACTCAAAATGCATAATCACAATTCGGTATCAGAAACAGGACACTTGTAACCTAAAACCTGGAGATTATTAAGCTAAGCTGATAGTGAATATATTTCAAGCTTATCCTTCAGGGAAGTAGATTGATTAAATTAGATAGTCTCAGGTCATGCATTGAAGATGTTGAGTTTGCATATCTTAAAATTATATTTTGTTAAGTATAATTTCATTTAAATTTATATCAAATTGTTAAATTATATTTATATTTTAAATTTTTATAATATAAAATAATTTACATATAATAAACAAATATATATATTATAATCATCCTAACCTGAATTTTGTCCCAATATTCACTTTACAAAATTACAAAATCATAGTTTGATTGAATACAATTCCAATTGTAATTAATACATATGATATCGAATGTGATATATTATTATTAATATTAATAATTATCAATAATATGAATGTAATGTCCTGACTCGTTATAATTATAGTTGTCATAATTATGATACACCACTTTATATGTGCCTCTTTATTTTCCACTTCGGTCTGGCTATCTGGAAACCTCGAAGGAGAACATCAGACAGTCAACCATCAGCTGACGTTGATTGCTAACAGCTCGGTGGACAATGCTGGCTGGGGCACCTTGGGTTTGGGAGACAAATCATTTGGGATTTCGGTGGATAGTGTCAGGCAGGCATCCACTACACCTGCATTTGTGAAGACATTCAGCACAGCATGGCGTTCCCGGCATTCAGGTCAAGTTTCGGCCACGATGGAAGTGGCATCTTCAACCCAACTGTCATGCTATCAAGAAAGGGGATTCTGCAAATGTGGGATTACAAATGCCTCTCAATACAAACAAATGATTTCATTTCTGACAATGGTTGCACAGAAACATCGGAGAAGTCATTTGGTTCGAGGGAAAAATCAGGGGCCCAGCAATACCATACAACATCCTCTTCTGGTGGCTTTCGAAAGGACAAGTTCGCGAAAAAAACAATCAATATGTTATAATATGTTACTTGTTGTTGTTTGATTGTTTCCTACCCTTAACTTGGGTTTTAGTTTTAGTTAGGTTGTTTCTTGTTTTTGAATCCGCTGCACAATAATGTGTGTCATTGTATTATGTATTACTATAGTGTATGTATGATCACACATTAGTCATATTCATTAGAATCATAAAGTCATGAATCATAAGAACAAATACCTGATCCAACAACACATGAATATATGTAATGTAAGCAAATATTTTTTTTTTTAAAAAACATATACATATTATACGTGCATTGTATTAGTATTATAATATAGTATATAGTATATAGTATAGTAGATCTTTATTATTTTATATTACATTATTTTTCATTAATGTATTCATTTAATATTGAACTTAAACTCATATTATCAGTTTCATATTCATATTATATGTTGATTATTACAGTTTCATTTCTTAATGAAATAATGTGTCCAATCGTTCTAACTTTAGTTACTAGTTGTAGTTATTATCATTATTTACTAAATTCAAGAGTTACATTTTTTAGTTATTTTAGTTTTAGTCATATTATATTGTATGAATTTTCTCATGACTTAGAACTTAAGTGAAGTAAATATATAATACATATGCAATATACAATTAAAGTTACGATATTGTACTAAAACTAACTAGTTTATATGTTGTGAATTCAGATACTTAGAAACATATCATTTATGAGCCCCCCTGAAGGACACCAGCAGGAGATCTTGTCAATCCGCAGGGGTGGCTGATGTGTTCCTGGACATTTTCGCCATACTACACTGAGTGGTGGCACTGCAATGTCACTCGCCGATTTATTGGAACTTACGATGCTTCGCTCGTTTGGAAATCATCATCTCCGTGTATATCTTCACACACTGAACTTTCCAGGGACATTGTCAAGTCTGGCCGGTTTGAGCACATGTCTTGGGGCATCGTCGTCTACCAGGTGTCTTGATACTATTAGAAGATTGTGTTTTGTTTGTATAGGAGGGTGGAAGGGTAGCATTTTTTTTACTGCTAGCTCGACCCTCCATCCTCAACAAATTCCACCAACCAAAGAAAAAATGCCAAAGACATACCCCTCCACCACCCCACCTAGGGGGTGTATTGTTTTTGTTTTTATTTGGGCCATGGCAAGCCACGAGGAACATTACAATAGGAGGGATTCATTCTCATTATTCATTATCATAGACTAACTTATAGATTATAGACTTATAGATAGACATTGTGACATGGTTTAGTTAAATTATATTTCAAATTTAAATATAGTTAAAGTTTACTTTATATATATATGTATGTGGGCGTGTTGCTAAAGTTGTGTGTTAAGTTATGTTATCAGTGATAGCCAAACAAAAAATAGTCTAGAGTCTAGATGTTTATGTAATGTAATTTAATATAACATAATACAATCATGTGTATCTCAAGTTATCATCCTTTATTGTTTATCTAATTTACTCATTGATTTATAATGGGCAAACTTTTGATTTTTTAAACTTAAAGTTAATTAATGATACATGATATTAATTTACGATTTGATTAAATTAGTTAGGTTTAATACCAGGTGAATATGAAATATTGTAATAAACCTACAGATCATAATAGTGAATTACTACAATTATAAAGTGCGAATAATATTAATGTTGGTCATATAAGTAAGTATATTATATTAAAATTTAGCATTCTTCCGGTTGGTTTGACACCCTAAAAAAAGGCCCCAGCAACCCACCAAATATGTAGGAAAACTGTAGGAAACAATGCTATTGGAAGTAGACTTGTGGGTGTCCCTTTTTGGGGTGGCAAACCCACCGGAAAATTGCTATATTATATTATATCATACAACATGGTGTATGAAAACATATACCTACTACATACGAAAACAATACTATACTGCCAACACATTATGTTTTTTTTTAAATATATATATTATCTTTACCGTATGATTCAGTTACAATAAATATAATACATTATTGTTCGACACTACATGCCATATTCTTATTGTACTATATCACATCAATGTGATATTTCATCTACACATGTTCTACAACCCATCAGTATGAACCAACCAAACCTCCTACCAGACTCCTACTGAGCCTTGTAGCATAATCCAAACTTCATGACTTAGGTTGAAGCACTGGATCGTGTCTCCTTCACCATCAGCGATGACCATCAGCTGGAATCTATTTCTGATATGTCATCCTTTGTGTGCAGCTCTGATGAGGAGGAGAATGTGCAATCTTCCCTGGGCATGTTGATGCGTGCGTCTGGACAAGCACCAAAAGCCAAGCCAAAGAAGAACCCATCAGCGACCACTAGACAAAGAGGACCTGTTGGTGAGGTGATGTCATTTATTAGTTAATTTATTTTTTATATTATTATATAGTATAATTTATTATTTTAATTAAAATAGTTTGGGGCATTGGTTCAATTGACGGCATAAAAGTCTATGTTATTTAATTAAAATAATAAATTATACTATATAATAATATAAAAAAATAAATTAACTAATAAATAAATACATAATATAAAAAAAATAAAATATATACTATATTATATATTATATTTGCTGTGAGATTGCTTATGTTGGGTTTGGTAGGTTTGTCTAATCAAATAATTCAATGTGCTGGACTGTTGATTACATGTTTGGTGATAATAACTAAAACTAAAACTGAAACATAGATATATGTTCCAAAAATTTCTTGTGGTTATTACTGTTACGTTAGTACTATTATTAAAGTATACTATTACTATACAATATATTTGATATGGTTATGTCACATGTCTCATGACTCATGACTCAAGTGATAACTATATAATTCGTTTTCTTTAATTATATTGTAATTGTAATTATCAAAACAATACAATTTATATTGAATCATTTACGACTAACTGATGCATGTGCCATCAACCAGCCATATTCTTGAACTATTAGATACATAAGATGCATTTAAGTTCAAGTTTAAACTAACTAACTTAAAACTTTAAAACATGCTAACATGATGTGTTTCTGAAACCCTCTTAGGAGTAAAGAGAAATAATTGGTTTTTCTTTTTAAGATGATATTCAGGAGTCCATATTTATAATATGTTCTGTGATTATTATAACTTTGTTTCTTGAACATTAAAAAAATAAGTTTGAGTTTGGATCCCGAGGTTACTGAAGGTATAGCCATGTCATGTGGAGTCTGCATTTAAATTTATATTGGTGTTAGTCTTTAAAAAAAAAACATAATGTCTAGGGTCTAGAAGTTTGTTGAACTTGAGTTCAAAACTTCATGTGTTAAACTGTTAAACAAATGCTTAACTATATGTTGGAATATATCATGATGAAGCTGTTAATTAAATTAAGCTATATATTGATATATAATTCACACTATGTGCTTTATGTTGTTGCAGTAGTTCTTTTATGTATCCTATAACATGACAGTGGAATTATGGTAATTGCATTAATTTAAGATGCTCTATAAGTTTGATAACTGATAAACTTTTGAACTTGCAATAGTATATTTTGTTATTGTCTTAACAATTTATTGTGTGCTTCCAGATGTGGTATGAAACATTGAACATGCCATGACAATGCTCATGTTTGAATCTGACAGGACCCAAACGCAAAGCTGATCACCATGGCTCTCAAAGACCGGAACAAGGACATGAACCTGCAAATGCTGAGTTGGATCGGGTGGATGATCCAGAACTGATGGATGTTTGGAACAATGCACATGCAACAGTATCTTCGCATTTGTTTAGCAGATATATTTGATTTATCCCCTGTTGGTTAGTTGATGTCACGAATACATATGAAATTTAGATCTGAATAGAAAATGATATATGTCATGTTATGATATAGTATTTTATTAAAATATCATCCATATATTCATATATTTATATGTATATACTTACACAAACGTAATCTATTATGATACCATATGTATGATTCGATCATATTCTAGAATCCAATAATCATATATTTCTATTAGTTATAGTTTTATGAGTTATAACTTGTGCACGCTTTTTTATTTTGTATGTATTTTCAATATTTCAAACCGTGATGTATATGCTTGCATGCAATTGTTGATACATGGTGTGTATAGTAACAGTAGCTAGTAGCAATATCAAATAGAATAGTATATTTGTACTTAAACTTAAAATATAAATATATATATATATTTAGTAATAAAAAAATCAAAACTACAAAAAAACAAACTAATACATATATTATATTTATATCAGAATCATATAGCAACCATTGTAGTTCTAAATAAATATAATATTAATCAATAATGAATGATTCTAACATTCTAACACTAATCAACATACCAAATTCTGAGTTATGATAGTCATTTACTATGTATCATGTTATGACTTATGATTAATTAGTAGTAAAACAACTATTTTATTTAAATATAACTGTTGACATTGACCAGAATCATAAAATAATTCACTTATAGTAATGAAAACACACCATAACACAGCCCATATAAGTTACACTACATTGTTCATAATCCATAGTATGCGTATATAGATTGGTGGGACATCACATGTACCACTAAGGATCGTGGACGGGAAGTGGTTACATCATCATCAGCTCCGGCAGCGAGTAGCACACCTTCATCATCGGCCCGGGGTTCTTCTAGCAATCAGTTTGTTGTTCAGTTTCAAGTGGTTGGCATGGACGGCAAGGTTGAAGCCTACAGCAATACAACTGGTCATGTCTTTGTTGATCTACCAGAAGGACGACGCGAGATAGGCATGGTCAGAGGGTATGTAGTTTTTATTTTTATGTTTTTAAATTAAATATATATCGCTTATGTATCGGGAAAGACCTGATATGATTCTATGATTTTCAATGAGGTTATATAGTAACAATCTAAATCTAAACTAAATTAGGGTAGATATATAACATATCAACATGATTGATTTTGCATTTAATTGGGGATATATTCATTCACCAATATCATAACCAGGATTGTAAAAACCAACTTGCTAATTGTTGAATATGTTTTATTTTAATTTAATTGATCCATTATAGTGTATAAATAAAATTGAATAACATATGCATCACTAAAGCCACTAGCAGGTCGGGTGACGTCTTTCAAGGAGCATGATCCAAAGAACCATTCCATCAGTTTTCACTGCAAGATCCACAAGGATTGCCGAATCTGCAAGACCTACCGATCGCTTCCTACAAACTTCCGGGTGCTTATATTATTCTTTTTTTTGCTAGTTTTGGTGACTTATGATATGTTTTTTTCTTTTTTAATATAGTTTTTTTTGTGGTTGTTTAGAATTTAGAGTTTAGAGTTTAGATATTGTTGTTATGATATTTGTGGTTTCAGTAATTGAAAATTATCATTTAAATCAGTATTGTAGTAAATCATAGATTATAAATCACAAATCTGGTTACCCAATTTGATTTGCTCTTTGATCATTTGAAGCTAGGTCAAAAGAGCTTGTTGTGTTGAAAGCCAGGCATCTGCGCTGAAATGGCTTGCTGCTGGTCGATCGGTTGGAACTCGTGAAACTGGAGCAGCAGAGCACAAACGAATGCCTCTTGATCGTTAGGTTTATTAAGTTTATTAATATTAGATATGTGTATGCTAATTTATGTTTTACGTGTTTTTAATTTAGTTTAGTTTAATAAGTTTAATGTGATATTTTCTGATCTGGTATAGTTATAGTTTCATATAGTTTCCAATCATTGGGATCTGAGGTTTACAACGATGGTTATGACGACAATGGCAACGTGAGGGGCATTGTGTACTCAACGCTATGCCAGTGTGTATACTATGATGTGGCTTTTGCATAGGTATGCAAAGATCATTCAGTGGATCACAATGGGGGGAAAAAACAACCATTGCATGTGGCTATTGAGTTGTGTTCATCATGAATCTGCACATAGTATATGTATTATTTTATATTAGTGTAATGTAGCCTAAATGTACCCTATATTGTATCTATAATGAACATCTATTGCACTAATATTGCACTAATAATGTACATCTATTGCACTAATATTGCGCCCTGCACTGCACCTGTACCCATTGCAAACAAAACCCTGTTTTGTTTGCAAAAATTGCCGACAAAACATACTTTTGTTTACAATAGCATTTGGTGCATACATTGGGTACAATTGCACCATCTATTGCACCTCCTATTGCGCTAATATTGCACCCTGCACTGCACCCTGCACTGCACCCTGCACTGCACCTGACCCATTGCAAACAAAACCCTGTTTTGTTTGCAAAAATTGCAAACAAAACCTACTTTTGTCAACATTGCACCTGGTGCATTGCAAACAAAACCTAGTTTTGTTAGCAAAAATTGCAAACAAAACCTAGTTTTGTCTACAATGGAACTGGTACAGTACAGGTACAGTACATGTACAGTACAAGTACAGTACAGGTACAGTACAGGTACAGTACAGGTACAGTACAGGTACAGTACAAGGTGCAGTGCAGGTACAGTACAGGGTACAGTACAGGTACAATACAAGGTGCACTAGAGGTACAATACATGGTGCAATTCAGGTACATTAGATGGTGCAATTTAGGCACACTAGAGGATGCAATACATGTGCAATACATGGCACATGATGTGCACACATTGGGCACAATCGTTGACACTCCGTGTTATTATTTGATTTGCATTGCTATTGGCCCAATTTAGATTTCCATTTGGAAGAACTTTCCCCAAACAGGTTGGTTTGAGTAGCTGAGTATATCAACACTTGGCGCCATGTCATCTGTGGGTGAATCGATGGGCATTCTAATGGAGGATGGAGATGGAAATGCAGGGTCTTTGGGAAATGCAGCCAAGAAATGTAGATACTGCGGAGCTTGGAGTACCTCTCCATGCCCTTGGGATCTTAGAGGAACTTGCTTGGCTGCTTGGCATCCCGATATTCCATGGGGCAGAGGAAAGCAAGGTGCTGCAGTTGGTTCGATCTGCAAACCATGCCAAGTTGTTACTAGGTATATATTTAAGAGTTAAAATTATAAACCTTTTGGTGTTTGGTGCTGTTTGTGTTGTTGTTGTTGTTGTTGCTGTTGATTTTTGTTTTTATTGTTTGGGGGAGGGGGCATTGCACTATATATTCCTTATCCATCCACTTCCATTTCTGCCACCGAACTTAGGTGTGGGATCAGGGTGGTTTCGATGCTGAGGGTGCAACAGAGGATCAATTCGCACGTTCCATTGCTGAAAATCCATCTAAACTTCATGAATTTCTTGTACCTTGGTATGAATGAGTTTATTTTGTTAATAATATATATGTTTTATGTAATATAATTAATTTTATCTATTGAATCTATCGCATAGAATAGTAACTATAGAGATCAATATAACATATTAATTTCATAATATATATATGTATATATATATATAAAACTTATAAAACATACAATACATATCCTCCACGCATAATGCATTGCCTATCCAAGGCAGTTCGCGCCAAGATGATCAAGAAGAAGATCGCAAATCCATATATGAGGTTCCGCTTGGAAATCAATGGCTGCACCAAGGAGAAAGTTACCACAGGTCAGCATAGTGAAACTGGACTGGAAGCACCCGAAACTTTCTTCGTAGAATTAGATGCTTACGAGAAGAAGTATGGCAAAGCAGATCCTGAGAAGATTTCCTTTGAAGAAGTTGAGCCTGGAGTTGTGAAAGCTGGTGTATCCTGTTTGAGGTTTTAGTATTGATTCTTGTATGTGTTTGAAGATTTATTTGTTATTGTGTTCCATCACAAATACATACAGTAAGAATATAATAAATTAATATTAATAATATCTAATATATATAACTGGTTTGTTATTACGTTATGTTCACCAACCATGAAGACGATAGGTCCCCAAAAAGAGTGGTTGGGGACCTATCGTTTTAATCCCCGCTATGTCTTATCAAGTGATTAGAACAAGAAAATATTATATAAATATTATATTCTATTTCATGTAATACATATAACATATAGCATAATATATTATAAATATATGATTCATTATATTATATATGGTATATATTTTTCTAATATAATATAATATAATATAATATAATATATATATTATATAAATATATATATACTATATATATATATATTTAATATAATATAATATGATATAATCTAATCTAATATAATATGTTATTGAATATAATATATAATATAAGATAATATAATATTGCGTTTTAGCTGCTATTACAGCGATCTGACTGACTTACTAAGGTGAACGTTCGCACTGGGGTGCAAGGTTGGCACAAACGCATCAACAAGAACTACCGAAGTGTGAACCGAACGGCGCAACTCAACGACGAGTACATCATTGACCCAACTCGTGATTCCCTAGGCCTGATGCATCAGGCAGCCAGGAAAACCGTGCTCAAGTCAGGAAAAGATCTCAAGATTGCCAAGGAGGTTGGATCCATGGAGCGCATGCTTTGCTTGGGCAATGGGTCCATGGATGATGTTTCGGTTACCGCTGATCCTACGGTCCCAACTGGCACATCTTCTGGGTCAAATGGACCAGGACAGACAAACACAATTATAGTTGACTTAACAAATTCAGTCTAAGATTCTCTGAAAAAAGTCCTCAAACTTAAATCCATTAAGATAAACTAATGTAAGAAACAGCAAATGACAATGACAATATCATTATTTGATTTTGAATTTGAAGTTGTATTATAGTCAGTCAATGATTTATAAATCGCATATACCAACAAGTTATATTAATTAATTATTAGGTTTCTTAAATTTTATCCTATTATATAGTTGCTACAGAGCTTATACATATGGCCTGATATGCTGCACACCCTGATAGGAACCACTCCAGCTATTGAATCAGATGGAGATGATGACGAGGAACATGCTCCAGTAGGCATGATGGAGATGCTGAAGGGCTTCAGCAGCCATGTGGCAAAGGAGAAACCAGTCAAGGCAAAGACAAAGGCAAAGCCATTGGCAGCTCCTTCTACAAATACGCCTAGCATCAAGCGAAGAACCCCTGAGCCAGCTGATGCTACTCCAGCTCCATCAGTTTCAACACCATCTGCAGAACCCAAGGCCAAGGCTCAGCGAGTGGATCAAGTGGGGATTGGCCGGCTTGGCAATCACAACGGCAAAGGCAAGGGAAAGGGCAGAGGAAACAAACGGCAGAAAACTCAAGACAAAGATGACTCTTCTTTGTGCATGGACATCGACCCCAACCAAGAGCCTTTCGACTTCACATCGGCTACATCCCTATGTGATGCAGATCGTGCTACCATGGAACATTACGATGCAAAGTTCAAGGCACTGAAGGATCTTAGTCAATGTCCATTACCAGATTCAGCCTTCAAGACATTTCTGCTGTAGAAGCAAACTATCATTTCGTCGTTGGCTGCTGAGTTGAAGAACAAGAAGAAGAGTGCTGGTCGACGTGCTCTCAAAGAATCTGATCCTTTGTTTATCGCCATTGGGGACGTGCAGGAGGTCATGATTTCGCTGCAGAACCTCTTGAAGTGTGCTTGGGTGATGACATCATTTTTAGAAAAAAATAGTTCTAGTAGGTCAAAATGGTTAAAATGAAATATAGTAACTAGTAACCTCATTATATATGATTATTTATGTCATTATTTATTTTCAACTCCTTAATCATTGTTTTTTTTTAAAAAAATGATATATTTTTTTTTAAAAAATCATATCATTAGATTGATCAAACTAAATCCTAACTTTAGACTTTAAACCCAAACTACACTAATCATAGAAATTACCAACTATTAGTACCTGTGGGTTTCCCATCTTCTTTTGTTGGTGTGTTTTGATTTTTGCCTTTTTTTTCCATTGAACCAGGTCTACTTGGAACAGCTCAGATCGATGCTGAGACCAGCCTTCTTGCTTACATTGATGATGCTATGCGAAGCTATGAGCTCAAGGTCAATAGTTCCATCATGCGACGAGCATTGAAGAGTTTGATCAATGACGACTTCAAGCTTGGTGCATGGAGCAATCTCGTGTCGGTTTCCAAGAAGACAATTGATGAGCGCTTCCTTCCTGCAGATGATGGTGTGACAGCAGATGACTTCTACATGCTTATGTGCTCTCAGATCTTGCAGAAGATGCTTCGTACAGCGACCCAGAAGTTCAAGCCCAAGGACATTCGTTTTTTGTTTGTTTGGTTGTTTTGTTTGCTGCCTTTTGTTTTGGAAATAAAAGTTTAAGGTAGTCGTAAAGTTTACCAATTCAACAAAAATGTCATATTTATATTTCTTTCAATCTGAACATGTTTAACATCATAGAAAATCAAACTAACCAAACACATAATTTGTTCGTTAGCATTTGTTAGTTTAGTTTAGTTTATTTTCATTTTCCTTTGTTCATTATATCTATGACTCATAACTATAACATATCACATATAATATGAACTATATAAATACATTGATCAAATGATAATAAATAATAAAAAACAATAATGATTTAGCAGCATACTATATATATAAAAAAAACAATAAACAAAAAAAACATGGCAGGAGAAAGCTTCGAGTCAGACCAACAAGACCGCCATGGAGGGAACAGAAGCATTTCTTCTTGCAATCCAGAATGCAACTTCTTCACCGAAGGCAATGGTTATCGATTCCTCCCATGTGATCAACATTCTCAAGGCAGAGACTTCGCGTTTAGATGAGTTGGCTGTTTCCTTGGACCTTCTGGAAAAGCTGAAGAAAACACCAGACCAGTGGTTTGGATAGTTTATTCGAATTGTTGGTTTATGTATGTTTGGTTTAAGTTTATCTTTGAAATTAGAACCCAAGCTATCATCAATGATTCTATGATGAATCATTATCAATCTATAATCTATAACTCATAACTCTATAACTTGTAACAATGATTTGTTAACCAATTAGCTTCGCCAAGTTATTGTTTCTTTCAACACAGGAAACTGCCTCTCTCCCAGTCGTTTGCTGTGTCCAACATTGGTGGCCGAATCATGACCGATGCTAATGAGCAGCACGAATTGCGCAAGGAGACATCAGGTCCGTTGGAGGAAAATATCCAGTCAATTGTGGACACCAAGTTGAACCTTGAGAATATTGATGCAATGATCCCTGCAATTAAATCTGGATGTTTTTTTTCCCAAAAGCATCTCCGATGCTTGGGTTCTCGTTTAGTTGCACTCACCGCGGGGGAGCGAGACTGAGTGTTCGACGGAGATGTGTTGGACGGAAGGAAGGAGGAAGGAAGGAAGGG
>Ga0126342_10014299_pt1:0-12500 | contig 14021 bp, 13 predicted proteins | sample Cyp1metagenome_FD_92528 | JGI IMG/M metagenome (GOLD analysis project Ga0126342, IMG submission 92528) | Coral microbial communities from Lord Howe Island, Old Settlement Bay, Australia - Cyphastrea 1 metagenome | ecosystem: Host-associated > Invertebrates > Cnidaria > Coral ...
ATCCACTACAAAAGACTCTTGGTTTTCCCAGTAGGTCCATTTAAGGATTCATACAATTTGAACAGTTTTGGTGGACCAGGCAGGAATGCCTACAAAAGTATCGCTTTCCTACAAAAACCGGGCACACAGCAAAGTAATTCCTACAGAATGGAGCCTTACACAACCTTTTGTAGGGGTCACATGATCAAGGCTTTTGTAGACAAAATGGTATCCCCGATCTCAAACTGGGTTGCAGCATCGCAGAATTGTCCACGGGAATATTTTCAGATTACAGATTGTCTGCATCCGAGTGGACACATTGCCACTCTTTTTGGGACAGAATTGTACAAGACTCATGGAGTGAGGGTTGTCGTGAAGCTGTAGGAGCTATCTTGTCCGGCTTGAATTTAGGTCACTACCAGTTTCGCGTGGAACCGGGGCAGCCTGGTTTTTTTTCACGGCCAAAAAGGCCGCGCCGACCTCAGCACGTGACTTACGAGCAGCGTCAGATCGCTGCAGACAGGCCAAATGAAATCACCAGAGGTGACAGATCAAGAACAGCACGTCGAAACAGCAACATACCCGATGCCAATCGGGAGCCTCATGTTTTTCGAGTCGCGCAGGATTTGATGCGATTGGTGCACAGCATGCTCCCACTTGAACGCATCTGCCAGACATCAGACGAGCGTGACAAGAACAAGTGTTGGGACCACTCCAAGGAAGGTGCCTATAACTTTGCTACTGCTGATCGTGTGGGCCAATTGACTTGCTTAGACACTTTGACGCTGAATGGTTTCATCCAGGCGAAGCTGGCAACAATTGCAAATATGGTTTGAAAGCAGAAAAGATTGTAGATTCAGGGATTGAAGAGATGGTTGCTGCCCAGAGCTGGACAGAACGAAAAGCAGGACGCAGAGATTGAGAAATTGTCCTGGCGTGTATCGTTGCGTTTTTATGGATTTGAGATGTCTGAAACAGAAATCGAACACCTGGCAGCGACAACCATCGCAGTAGCGCATGTGAGATGGCAGTGGATTTCTTCGTGGGTTGTCGCAGAGAGGCTGAAAATGTCTGCCGCAAGTTCAGCAGCAGCTTAAATTTGCAACGGAGGATACACAGTTGGAATTGCAACCAGAACTGTCTGAGCAATATCTCTGTAGCCTCCTGTAGGATCGCTAGGCTGTATCATAGCAAATGCTTGTTTTTGCTACTTGTATTGCAACCAGAGCTGTCTGAGCAATACTTCTGTAGCCTGTGACATACTGAATGCCTTTTTTTTGCTGTGCTATTTGATTTGCAACCAGAACTGTCTCACAATGCTGCTGCAGCGACTGTCATGTTTTGGCGGCGTAGAAAAAAGATAGCAATTGGTAGTGTCCTGAGACTTGATCATGCACATCTTCACCACAATGAATGGGCACCAGTCAACAAGATTTGTCTGAGACTTTCTCGTGCACAGTCGACGGTGAACGAAGCCGATGATTGCTTTTGCGTATTTGCGTTATAGCTGCCGGGACCTAGAAGCATTTCTCAGCAACTTGTTTAGGTCACGAACTTCATCCCCCTTCGGATTGCTGAGGTGGCCACGACAACGATGACTTCGCTGTGAGTGTGTATGTGTGTCCTGGTGTCTGTCTGCGTGTCTGTTTGTGCGTCCCGTGTCTGCCTCTTTGTGTGCCTGTGTGTCTGTGCCTGTGTGTGTCTGCGTGTATGTGTCTTCCTCTGTGTTCTGTTTGTGTGTGTGTGCGTGTGGTGTCTGTCTGTGTACCGTGTGTGTGTGCATCTGTGTCTGTATCTTTGTTTGTGTGTCTGTGTGTGTATGTGTTTCTTTGCTGTCTGTCTCTGTCGGTCTCTCAAATTTTGTGTCTATCTTTGTCTGCTTCTGCTTAGAATCCGACATAGCATTTCTATCTCCTTTCTGCTGATCATCTGCATCATCTTCAATGAAGCTTTCACCTACAATGTCTTTGATGCTACTTACATGAGAGTAACATGCTCTTCTACGCTCTCGGGCCATCCATCGTCTCATTGTATAGCACCCCCGCAGAAGATCGAAACGTGTTTCCAGAATGGTACTTCGATGATATTTACCAGTTTTTCCAGATTTTATTCTTGACTGGGGATTACTATCAGTCAACTCTCAACCATTTTCAACTATGAGCACTTATTAACAATTATTCCATTATTAACCATCATTTTTCCACGAAATTCCACTATTTTACCACTTCAGCTTGCTGCGCCTCCTCGCTCCAGACCGGTGCCGAGGGATCCCAGCGCGGCTCCTGAAGCTCTTTGGGTAAAGTAACAGTTCGGTGTGGACCATTTGTAGATTATTGTCCGGAAAACCAAAGGTTTTCCACACAACGAACTGCTAGCTTACCCTTGGGTATCTATGTATGGATAGTTGGGCATTTCCATTGTGAAAAAGGAAAAAATCTCAACTATTGATCAAAGAAAGTGATTGATGACAAAAAATGGGATGGTCAACAATAAACAAGTTATTGTCCATAAATCTATGTGTCAATTTATTTGTCGTCTCATTGTTATATGAAATCCCTACTAAACCAGGGTTAATTCGCAATGGGGAGTGATTAGTGCATGAGTGGTCTGCATGTATCTTATTAGGATTCCAAGCCTTAGATCTTGCCAGAAGTAGCGATTCGCACCCGGCAACTCGGCTATATCGGAAGGCATCCCAGATCGAAGGAACCATCACTTACTAACTATTTAGTCATTGAGCTCATTTTGGTAAGAAAGTCAATTAATGGAATCCAAATATGTGCATGATCAAGGGGATTATTATTGGGACTTTAGCAATCCAAGTTTCATGCTGACCATTCACTGACCAGAAATGAAGACTTCATAGAATCCTGCACCTTAACCAACCGGCAGAATGGGTTCTTCAATCGGTGTCAGCTGATGATAAACCAGATGGTGCCCTGCACGCGCCGGGGCGAAAGTTTCGAAAATAGGAACTGACCAAAAGAAAGCAATGGCCTATACTAAAGTTTTTGCGATGCAGAAGCATAAGTTGCTGAAGTTGTGAGGTGCATCCAGGAATGGGCAAGTGGTGGTGGAGAAGCCAAAGAAATTTAATAACCCGTGCGCAACTCACTGAATGAATTAAGTAACCGATGAAAATCCAATGAATCAGTGAACCAATGAATCAATGAATGAGTGAATCAATGAGTCAAAGAATCAGTGAGTCAACCAAATCAGCGAATTAGTGAGTCGATGAACCAATGAACCAGTAAATCAATGAAACAGCGAATCAACAAATCACTGGATCAATGAACCAACCGTTCAATGGCTCAACGAACCAATGAACCAGTGAATCAACGAACCAGTGAATCAATGAGTCAATGGTTGGACGATTCTGCGAGTCAGTGGGTCAATGGTTGGACGGTTCTATGAAGCAACCAATCGGTGAATCACTGAGTCAATGAAGCAATGAACCAATGAGTCAATGATTCGAAGGTTTATTGAGCCAATGAATCATCAATGATTCATCAACGATATCATGAATCAGTGAATCAATGAGCAAAAAAATCAATAAATCAGTGAATCAAAGAGTCTATGAATTACTGACTCAAGGAACCAATGAATCAATGATTCAACGGTTCAGTGAGCCAATGATTCAATAAGCCAGTGAACCAACGGATCAATGCATCAATGAATCAACTGAATCAATGGTTCAACGATTCAGTGAGTCAAGGAATCGCTGAATCAATGAACCAAGGAAGTAATGAATAAATGAATTTTGCCAACCTCATCCTCCAAAAGTGCTTCCCTCGGTATTTTTGCGATATTGAAGTGCAAAGCAATTGCTTCGATTCGAAATGCGCAAACCGAGCTCTCGCTACAGGGTGCGCACATTTTGCCAACGTAATCTTCCATAACTGCTCCGATCCCCTCAATTGTATGCGATTTCGATGTGCAAATCGAGCTCTCACTAGAAACGTGCACATTTTGCCAACATCATCTTCCAAAACTGCTCCAAAAAGCCACGGTTTTTCAACATGCCGAACTGCAAATCGAATTCTCGCTACAGTCCCGTGCACTTTTCGTCGACAACTTTGCCAGATCGAGGCGCGAAACCGCGGAAACAGAAACCCTATACATTGGCAACCCCAGGAGGCACATTACCTGAAGAAACACATGGTTTCGCGCCCGAGAATGTTTTCACCCGTGAATTCACGCGTTCCCGAACTCTTCCCTTCCCAACCACTTGATGATGGGTGGTTGAAATGATGATGTGGCTAACATGATGGTGAAAATGCTGACCATGACAATCATCCGTAACACCCGCAACTATAGTTTTCTAACTAAACTTCCTTTGGCTATCCTATCAGTAGTGAAAACAATGACTCTTCCCATGATATCCTACTAGCAAGTATATCCACCACTATTATCAGGACAGAGATCGTGGAAATAGGTCCCTCATCTCATGGTATCATTAATCCCAAATATCATCGCCCATTTTGCTGCTTGAATCCTGAATTTTCACCGTGAATCACCAATGTTTCTCAAATAGACATTTTTTGGTGGGAAAAAACCCAACCATGGTCCAATTGTCAAATCCCACTTGTCTCCGTAACCGCGCCTCGGCTTTACTAGGTCGGCCCTTCCGGCGTTGCCGCCACCCTTCTTTCGGACGCAGGGCGCCAAGGAGAGCGAAACCTCGAAAATGGCGACCCGGGCGGGGATGGATGTGGATAAAAGCGAAGAACAACTTGTCAACAAGTACAGCATTTTTTTGTCGAAACAAAACAGCTTTTTCAAGCCAGATTTTATTATTGGCTCAACCCCTATTTGTGAGTTCAGAGACTATTGCTTTTGGCTGTTGGTGATTGGTCACCGTGTTTGATGACATGCTGTCAAATGTCATGGAGAAACTGAAAAAGGTCAAACGAGCAGAACAAGAAAAGCATTTCAGCAACAAAAGGATGATTGGTAAATGTTCATTACGCACCATGCCCCTGGATGATACAAACACTTCCCTCCCCTAACATAACAGGTCCACAGCTAATACAATGTGTATGTGCGCGGTCGCGCGCGTGGGGGTGTGCATGTCATATTTGATTGTTTGTGCGTGTGCGTGTAACCTGTGATAACAAACAGGACCGCAAAGGGGGCAAAATCTGATGCTACTCTCTCCAACAAAGCTTTGCATCAGAGAGGGAAGCATCAACTGATCATGGATGTGCACTTGCAAATTCATGGTTTTCGACATGAGTTGAGGCGAACCCAAGAACCTACTTATCGCTTTGATTTGAATTCTTCAATCGATGGCAATTTTTTGGTTTCAAGTTTTCAGTCGACATGTACATTTGGAAACCTCAAGGCGTGGACAAGGTCAACAGCAATTCCACATTCCACCCAATCTGCACTTTGTGTGCGCGCGTGTGTGTTTGGAATGTGTTTGTTTATTAGCCGGAGGGAAGGAAGAAGAATCGCCACAGAAATCATGGGACACAACATGGGATTCAAATCGTCCAGCAAGCCGTTGCTGACTGGAGATCGATGACTAGAGTCTGATGCGGCGTTTACCAACGAATTTACAATCGGGAAAACCATGGCTAAGATTCCCAAGATTTTGTCCCGAAAATACACACCCCCAAGGTTCAATTGCTTATCACCATTGTTCATATGAAATTACACTTGTATGCGTATTCACCATTTTCAGTTATATCCAACTACACACATCTATCTATCTATCTATCTATCGATCTATCTATCGATCTATCTATCTATCTATCTATCTATCTATCTATCTATATGTGTGTGTGCGTGTGGTACAAACATTTCCATACCCATCACATGCCACACAAAATTTGTTGATAGTTAACCCATTGTTTTTAATGTTGGCCATATTTTCATTATTTTTCATGGTCTATACCATCAATTTATGTTAAAATTGCGGATGGTAAAAACTATATTGCTTTACGTCCGCATATCCCAAACACCGCCAGCTTCCCGAGCGAGCCACCTGCGCTCGGCAGCCACCGCTTGGATCCCTTCAATCCCGCCTGATTGTTGTGGGTCAAATTGTTCAGTCCCCCTGTAAAGATCAAACGTAGATAGCTAGTAGCTGGTTCGTGCTATTGAAACAGCTACAGATAACAGGTATAAAAAAAAAGGTCATATCTTCACTCAAAATCAAAAAAATCGCTACCACATTCCCGGAAACAACATCAAAGAACAACATCCCAGCCTGAGGCGCAGCTTGACTGGCGCTATGGCCAATGACACATGGAGGCGGCCTCCCGGATCAGCCCCAGGCAAAACTATGCGGATCAGTGGCCCCCAATAGTCACATGTTATCCCTTCAATGAGTTGAAAAAATCGGGAAGGCTGAGGTTCATGTGGTTCATGTCACATGTCGTTATCACTCAGTTACCACGTCTAGCACCAGCAAAGGTATGTTTTTTGGGGATAAGGGCTGGTTTGCTTCAGTGGGACCTCCATGGGGCATGTGAAACACTTCCGGTCATCATTCCAGGGTGAAGCAGACGTTTGTTTCAAAAAAAACACCCACTAGCCTTATCTCAATGGATTGGTATATGGGAAAATTTACGGGAAAACCCCTAATATTTACTGGGAAAATCGATGGTTTCCGGTTAAGGTTTTCCCTTAAACCAATCCATTGATTATCCCCAAGAACCAAATCAAAACAATATTAGGTTTGTCTGGATTTTCGAAACCAAGCTGCACATCATATGAACAATGGTATTCCCAAGATTATCTTGGCACTCTTGGATGTTCAAAAGACAATGCCAAGCTTGGATGCCCTGCCCTGCGAACAATCAACTTCTAGCTGCTTAGCACACATATCGCCAGTTGCTTTGCTGTCTAAAACATGTGATTAGTGTAGCCCCTGCACCGTCCTAATTCCTATCTTAAGTAACTCTTCCACTTGAGCCATGCAAAATACACGTATCCCATTTCACCAAAAGCTCGCTGGTTCTTGGAAGATTCAGATGAATCAAACTTCCCAAAGTGAGTTTAAATTTCAAAGCCGCCATGTAGCCGATCAGCAATGCTATGTTTAGTGCCTTAATTGGTATCAGAAAAATGGTTCCGCCTCGTGCGTGAGAGGCCATGGCCATGGCGCAACTCCCCGTGTCCGCGGGCCATGGCATAACTCGTCAAAGCCATGGCCAAGCGAAATGGTGAAAAAAGATCCGAGATGCAGAAAAATGTCATTTTTCTGGGAAAAGAACAACATCTTTAAATGCATGCGCACATATCTAATTAATAAAGACATGTGTAATCATCATGTGTATGTATAAGCTGACATAGATTTAAAAGTATATTTAAAGATATGGAAAACTAGAGCGTTGACAATGATATCTTGGGTTCTTTCAGCTATGCTAGGGGTAAATATTTCCGTTGTGCACGCAGCTTGGTAGAGTACGACAACATGGCTTGGCAAATGTCCCGGTAAATTTGGATTATAGTCGCATCACTTGATGAATGAGTTGTTGGAGACGAACTATTCTTTTTTTTGTGTTGGGCGATGCGAAAGCTCAGGACTTTTGCCAGCCCCTGAGCAGCCATTGATATCTTTCCAATCAAAGGATGCAACACGTCACAATCCTAGTCCTGGAATGAGAAAATCATCTTTATGCGGGAATCCCACATTGGCCCAAATCGGATAGCTTTCACCAGCTTTTCTAATGCGGTGTTTGTCTCATTGGGCGCGTTCGCATTGGATTCTAAATATCCATGTTTATGTAACTGGTATCGTTTTAGTAGCTCATGAACCCATCCGGGTCGAGTAGACCCCAAGTTCACTAATCTCAACAGGAGCACCTGGCTGCTCTTGAACCCGTGTCAACTTGACTTAAGATGCACATGTACAGTATGCATTTCTTGCATGGCCATAATGATATATAAGATGACTACATAATACATGTGAATCATTGGAATGTAGCTATGCAGGCTATGCATATGGCAAGGAATATCACCAGGCCCACCAGGTCTGATGGTAGGATTTTAGTTCTTGTCATCCACTCTGTTTGGAAGCTTTCAACCAGTCAGCTTTGTGTCAATTGTGTCAGCGGAACATGTCAGGTAACTAAATTGAAGGCACCTATCATAGGTAACAACTATGAGGGAATCAATCTGCCCCAAAATATGGCTCTCTATGGCACGCAAAACTTCCATTTCAGAGTACCTGGATGAAGCATTCCTGCCATCGGAAACGTGCAGCCAGCGTACTTCTGCTGATGGCATGGGCACCACCAAGGCGCCAATCATAGTCAATTTTGGACACGAAAGTATGATAGTTCCCATCCAGTTGGTTGCGAGAAAACAATATCATCAACCAATATCATCAACATCTCCCCATAGTTTTTCTTCTTTGGCGCATGATATTGGGTAGTTTATGATATTGGTAATATTGTAAAACCATGGTAATATCTTCCAACTGGCACATCATTGGGGTCCATCACTTCCTTCTCCGCGGCCTTTTGTCGTTTCTTTTTTACAGCGACAACGGTGCACCCAAAGAACTGGCCAGCTCCTGCATCGTTGAATTGGAGATGTCGCTGGATGTCGCTAATGGTGATATGTGGCTTAAATTATGATCATGCTATATCATCCAAAAAGGTTACAAGACAGCGACTTTGTCACTCATGTTATTAACCAATTTTTCTTTTGTTTGGAAAACTGACACATTTCCTACGAAAAAAATCGCCAGAAAATGGCATCATGGGGCACAGAATTTCCCAGAATGGGCCTAACTTCCGGGGCTGGGCATGAGAAACCTCAAAGTCCCCGTAGCCCCGGTCATTTCACAACGGGGAAAGCAAAGAGCTTGGCAAACGAATTCGCCATTGAAGATAAGGCGAAAGCTGCTTGGTGGTTTGGAACATTTGGATTATGACTTTCCATATATTGGGAATGTCATCATCCCGACTGACGAACTCATATTATTCAGGGGGGTAGGTATACCACCAACCAGAAAGCCACAGCGTTCCCATTGCGTTCCTTGTCTTCGACCTGTTTCAAAGCCTCCGCCACGAAGAGCGCACAGCTCCGGCGGTACCTGCGTAGCTGTGTCGATCGGCTGGTGAGCTCAAGCACCACAGATGTGGATTTGAAAAGTGCTTCAATATTCACTACATGTAAACATTGTTAACGTGGTGCTCGGTATGTATATATCAAAACGTACGTCTATATGCTCATATGCACTGAATACATCTGCAAACTTAAGTCTAAACACATACATGCATATTCAATATATGCGTGTATATCATATGTCATATGATTGTCATATGTCTGTAGGGTAGACTTTGACAAGTAAGTTGACCAAGATTTGACCCATAGAGGACACCCAGATAATTGATGGTCAGTTCAGCACAGTTGCTACAAAACATCGCTTGAATCAATCATAAACAATCCATGGCATGTCTACAAATTACAAGTTCAGGTGCAATCACAGGGAGATACAGGCACGCAAGAACACCAGGCAATCACGTGCAACAAAAAATGTCACAATACAACATGAATAATTTGCGGTAATTACACACTTGAATCAGGATACTGTACATGCAATCAAGCTGATATTTCTGGTCATTTTGAGATTATTGCCCCTATCAACCGTCATATACATCTTAAAACTCAAAACCCGCATGAGCAAAACTGTGTTTTTTTCCCCGACGGAGCACCTACTGCCCAACAGTTTCATGAGGGCCCGGCCTTGTATCGACAACCACACAGTTACCTCCTGAAACAAGGTATCAAAACATATAAAAACTATTGCATCCCTAAGTTGAACACCACCAAGATGCCATGGGAACCACAAACATGTCGTGGCTATACAACCAACTTGAAAGCAATTGACGTGAACACGTTTTGTTGACCCCATCTCCCCAGTTTAAAGTACATGACCCAGAATTCCTCGCTTAGTATTGTGAATCTATTTTGGCCAAAGGTTTCAACATGATTGGCCAGTTGGCTTCTGCCAGAACGGGGCTAAGGCTAAGACTATCCAAGACTCAACAACCGCTGCAACCACCAGGCCAACCTCTTGTAAACAACACATGGTTGGCAGGTTTGCTAAGAAAAACACAAGCTGGTTGGTGGTATACCTACCCCTCTGAAAAATATTAAAGTCAATGGGAAGGATGACATTCCATATGTTATGGAAAATAACAGCCATGTTTGAAACCACCCACCAGCAAGGCACCATTTGGATCCAAAAGATGACCAGTGACCGCAGCCCGCGGCACTTGCGCAGGAATTGATGGTTTTTCGACGGTGGAGCTTCTGCAGCTAGCTCTTGATGCCAGTCGCGGAGAAGAGCCTAAACGGAAAATACCAGGATACAACGTGATACAACCAATCAAACCACCTTAAATGCCACCAAATCTAGACACATAGTCAAACATCCACTGAACATGTAGATTTCATCCAAACATCCATAGTCAAACAGACAACAAACAGGGTTTCGTCAACTCACCGGATGGTACCTTCAAACGTTTCAGTGCTGCTGGTGACGGAGGGGGTAAGGTCAGCCTGTGGTCCGCAGGATTCCTGCAGGTAACGCAGTCGATGAAAGATGATCATGGATTGAACCAACAAAAATCTCAGGGAAACATGGAAGACTGGTCAAATCCGAATAGTGTGAATAATAGTGTCAATTCTAATAGTGTCAATTCTAATAGTGTCAATAATGGTGTCAGATATTCTCATACAATTCTAATAGTGGCAATCCTATGATTTGATGGGAGCATGCTGAGAAAAAGGGGAATGACAGGGGGATATGTCTGTATGTATGTACGTATGCAGGTATGTCTGTCTGTCTGTCCGTCCGTCCGTGCGTCCGTCCGTCTGTCTGTCTGTATGTATGTATAAAATTATGTCTGTATGGATGTATGTATGTATGTGTATGTATGCATGGATGTATGTATGTATGTTGGTATGGTATGGTATGGTATGGTATGGTATGGTATGGTATGGTATGGTATGGTATGGTATGGTATGGTATGGTATGGTATGGTATGGTATGTGGTGTGGTGTGGTGTGGTGTGGTGTGGTGTGGATGTATGTATGTATGTATGTGTATATATAAATATATGCATATAGGTTAAAATAGTTTCAGGTTCAAACATCATTAATTATCAAACAACGATACCTCATACCATTGCAAAGAAAAACCTGACTTTCTTTTCAAATCTATCCAAGTATGTGTATATATATATATATGTGTGTGTATGTCTATACCTATAGATAGCTATATTCATGATGCGATATTGATATCATAACCTCTCGTACTTTAATACAGCTACAAAACATGACCCATTCATACTTGATTACCTGTCAAACAACAAGAACTGTATTTCCAAGATGTCAAAGATTATATGTCCTCCAGCATTTGAAAAGGTGTCTAACTTTTCTGTCTTTGGGTTGCCATAAATCAAGCACAACGATTCTGCCGCGGTGCTGAAAAATTCCCGCCTGGCCGTGTCCCTCCATTTTTCTGCCACTTCGCCTCATGGGACAATGGGACACCCATGGGACACCCATGGGACACCCATGGGACACCCATGGGACACCCATGGGACACCCATGGGACACCAAGAAAATCCTGATGTTTGTTGGAAAACCATCACGTGTGATTTTTGAGCGTCAAAACGTGTGAGAAAAGTGGGGTGACAAATAAAAGATATTTTTTTAGTGGTTTGGAACGGCAATCAATCAATCAATCAAAAGTAGAAATTCAAGTCACAATGGGGAGTGCGAGCCTAATGAATAAAGTACCAATATTCCATCACATGGGTTGTTATGGAAAATATTTGGCGCAACATTGATACCAATTATGATTTACGCACGCCCTCTGGAATGCCAATATGTTTGCCTGCATAGCTGACAATTCCTTGAACAAAAAAAAGGATAGTTCAACAGGTTTTGGCGTGTGACAATACAATAATTATATACAGTAACCTGGTTGGTGGTTGGCGTCACCGTCCTGAGAGCTTTGAGCTATTGGGCCGCATGGTCATCTAGCCGAATCAAGCCGTTGTGCTGCTGCATGCGAATAAAGGTGCTACCTGCCTACCTGCACGACTGGGCGACCTGGAAAATGCCATGCGAATCATGCGATTTGTGTTGGGTTCACGATCCGGATGATTGAATCCATCAGTGCCAGCGGCAAGTCATATACTCCTGTGATGCTAAAACCACGCATGTTGGATGAACACCAGAAAAAGAGCACAGTTTGGTTTGTCCAGACCCAAAGAAGTCAAATAAGATCACAAAAAGATTTCTTCATTGTGGTAAAGCCACTATGCTTGGTGGAACAAGCAATGACATTTGAACCCAGCAGGACATTCTCTTCGATAAACATTGCTAGTTATATCAAACAACGAGTACCTAGATTATGCTTGTCAATATTTAGTTGATGACCATCATAAGCCCAAAGCAGACCAGTTTTTTAGTCCTCGTCTCAAGAATGTATTAGCCTTAAAAAACGAACTAAAAACACTATTGCTACTGCATGGCAAACCCAACGT
>Ga0126342_10014300_pt1:0-12500 | contig 14020 bp, 8 predicted proteins | sample Cyp1metagenome_FD_92528 | JGI IMG/M metagenome (GOLD analysis project Ga0126342, IMG submission 92528) | Coral microbial communities from Lord Howe Island, Old Settlement Bay, Australia - Cyphastrea 1 metagenome | ecosystem: Host-associated > Invertebrates > Cnidaria > Coral ...
AGAGACAGACAGAGACAGACAGAGACAGACAGAGACAGACAGAGACAGACAGAGACAGACAGAGACAGACAGAGACAGACAGAGACAGACAGAGACAGACAGAGACAGACAGACAGACAGAGAGAGAGAGAGAGTAGGTAGGTAGGTAGATAGTCAGAGAAAGGGAGAAAGAAAGAGAGAAAGAGAGGAGACCTCAACCACCTGTCGGTCCATCAGTGGATTTGCTCTGCCATCCGTGATTCACAACAACCAACCTCTCCTATAGGTTTCCTATTTCTGAAACTTCCGCCACCGCCTTGTGCGGTAATACTGGTATGGAAAAAAAAATGTTTGAAACCACCAACCAGATATTAACTGGTGGTTTTGAGTATGTGTTAAATCATGTCAAGAGTTGGTTCAAGTATAGATGCGGGTTTGAACAGCGGGAACAAAATGCCACAAGACTTGGGATTGAGCAACACAACTGGGGACTCAACCGACAAAATACTCACCGGGTTATGGGAAAAAGGGAGGAAACCTGTTTCCAATGTTTCCAAAGGGATGAAAAAACATGGAGCCAAACGCTTTGCATGCAGTGTCAAGGGAGTGTTGAGCCTCTTATATGGATTGAGTACAAGCGTGCTCTTAAAACTTAGGGTTGTACCAACTTCCTTCTGTAAAATGCATTTCCTTCAACAGCATGGTCAAGAACCAGGGAAACATACGGCAATTATTCCTCCGTAGAAAATGCCTAATCTAGTTGCAACCCTCTATCATGCTGTAAAATGAAAAAACATGGAACCTGAATCGGGCATTCTAAACCAAACCATCTCTGTCTAGAAGGGCATTTTGTTTATAAGCGCGAAGCCTGAGCATTTTACAAAGGTACAATCAAAGGGATTGTTAGGTCCATGGATCTAAGAATACATTGCTAGTTTATCTCACCCCCCCAGTCTCACTCTATCATTCATTTCCATATCTAATACATAATATATATATATATATATATATATTATATGTGCAAAAATAAAAAACATATAACCCGCTTGCAACCGTGGGAGGAACCACCAATTACTACCCCTCCCATCTGCACAGTGCCATCATTCTGCCTGCATGTGGAATGACAGATCCAACACCCGCAATCCATTCCTGGGTTTTGCCAGGCAACATTCACTCCACGCATAAAATCAGTTTTCGTTCCTTTGGAAGTTCCAACTTTCGGGCCCGATTTCCAAGTGTTTCGCTTGGGTTCAAACAAGGGATCCAAAACGTGCCAGTTCTTTTGTTCAAGGCTAGTATTTGGATATTGTGGACCATGTCCTGTTTCAAATCAAGGTGTCTCGCCGGGAGCATGCGGACCAAGGACCAAGGAATGACCAAGGAAGTCGATCATGTGTCCATGTGTATCCTATAATCTACCTACCCTCTGGTAAACTAACATAACTATGGAAAATCACCATTTTTAATGGGAAAATCCACTATAAATCACCATTTTCAATAGCTATGTTAAATTACCAGAGGGTATCTATCCTATTCCTATCCTACTCCTATTCATCTCAAATCTCATCCAATCCCATCCATCCATCCATCGATCCACCCGTCCACCCATCCATCCATCCATCCATCTATCCACCCTCCATTCATCCATATATTACATATTTATATATATATACATACATATATAATCATATATATATATGTAGATATAGGCGTATACTATAAATAGTAATACGTGGTTAAAATTCTATCTAAAAAACCATCCAATCTGCTGGGCTATCTGCAGGGGATCCCGTCCTGCTCTTCCATTTGATGAATCAGCTGAGCAATTTCCGCATCGCGTTTCTCCACCTCCAGTTTCAAGCGATCCTGGTGGATGTACTGGACCGACTGGACCGAGTGATGCACTAATATTGTATAAACAGGAAAAAAATAGATATATCTACATGTAGACTTTCATAATTGGGGAGGAATTCCTAGTGTTCATAATATATCTATAATTATTTATTTATTTATTCATTCATTCATTTATTTATATATATATATATACGTATATATGTATGTATATAAATATACACATACAGCTGGTTGTGCCCATATACATAAAAATTGTGTATGGTTGACAACCATGGGATAATCACTTAAAAACAACTCACATCCAGGTGGCGGGTAGGCGAGCCGCGAAAGCAAGAAAATGACGCTCCATGAAATGTTCACAGGTCGGTTTTGCTCACACAGCAATAGATATAGAATGATACCAGTATACACGCATAGATATATGATGATATACAATCCAGTTAATATATCTATTGATGCTGTATGATATAAACCAGCTGATAGTATACACTGGGATGATATACAACATATCCAGCTAATAGTCATTCCAGCTGCGGAGAACATTTCAGGCTTGCGGAGGTCATGAAAGCGAAGAGAACCTGTAGCCATCCGTAGCCGCTACGCTTTCGGTGACGGTTTCATCTTGGAGTGCCAAGGCTGTCAATGTTTAGATATACCCGATATGGGCCAATAGGCCAACATTGAGCACCCACTACCAAAGGATGGTGTAAAAGTTAGCATGCATCCTGTGTTTACGGTTTCGTTCCTGACCTGGAATCCCTTGGTTTGGAAGGTGATTTTAATGTTTCTCATTGGAAATGACTGTGGGTTCCATTTGGCAATGGCTTAAAACCTATCAACAACCATTTTTTCGATAGATGAACATCCACAACTTCCAGCTATTTTGACACCAGTCACATGTCCTCTAGCGCATAGACCCTGGCCCTGAGTTCTGCAGTCTCCTGCCCAGTTTGTGGGAAAGGCAGGTTCAAAAAGGTTCATGGTTGGTTGAATTCGTGGTTGGTTGAGTTCATACTTTCAAATGTGTACCCCGTATATGTACATGTGTGTATGTACATCTATATATATATGTATACATACGTATCTGTATGTGTATGTGTATGTGTGTATATGTATATGTATATTTGTATGTGTATGTATATGTATATTTGTATATGTATATGTATATGTGTATGTATATGTATATTATGTGTATGTATATCTGTATATGTATATATTTGTATATGTTTACAATATATATATATGTATAAAAGTATATATATATGTATAAAAGTATATATATATATGTATATTGCATATGTCTACCTGTACATAGAGAGAGAGAGAGAAAGAGAGAGACAGAGACTGATATCTGTTGACACGAATTAATCGGTTAAGACGGGAGGATTCTACTCCAATTCATCAAGATCTGGAGAATCAAAACACCATGCATTCAGAGGAGTTCATCTCTGCGACAAAGTGGCTGCCTAAAGCAGGTACAGACCTTAGAGGTCCAGATTTTGTTGGGAATCCAAACATAAGATCCGGAATCTGGAGCGACCCTCAAGTAAACAAACGTATGGAAAATCCATGGTTTCCCTAGGACCGTGTGGCATAGATGGTGAGTTTCATGTCCGTATTGAGGGAACGTCCGTCTGTTTTCCTGAGTTTTCAAACGTTTGAAAGAGCGGTTGTAAGTTACAACTCACTTATTTCAATGAATACGTATGTATATTCATACGTGTATATATATACGATACGTCTGTATACATATCTATACATACATATGTATCTTGATCTCCAACTGGCAAATATCTTTCCCAGTCCCATCTACTGGATGGGCAAATGATTTCAAGCTGTGTACAGTGTATAATATTATATATATAATATCACATAATTATATATATATTGTATAATTATTGTATCACAACCCCACTGAAAATGCAACGCAAAAAAAAGACTACTACACAAAATAGGAGTACACTACATGTTTCTACCTTTTGGTCCCAAACTAAGATTAGAACTGCATTTTAATCCCCTGCAACTGGGATATGGCCAATGGGTGAACTGGCCAATGGCGCTCATGTGGCTATGCATCAAGACTCGCGCACCTTGGTCACATAAAACGTTTGTGGAGGAAACTCCTCATCCAAGTCATTAGACCATTTTAGTAGCCATGGTGACTTGGGGATTCCCTGTTTTAGGAAACCTCCAAATGGTAGTTCTAGATTCTAGATGTTGATCCCCAACTTACACTCGAAGGTCATGGGTTTTGATATGTTTTGATCCATTCCCATCTCTATCGGATGACATCGGGCAAATTCACAACAACATACAGTACAAAAGCAATACAGAATCACGGCTACCAAATGGATCCAACTGGGATGTAAAATCCCTCCAGCCCAACTCCATCCCAACAAGGGTCACAACTGGCCATATATATATATATATATTATAAATGATGTACTGTATATAATGTGTATTCATTATTTATAATTTATATAATTCATGTTGGGTTTCATAAGACGATCGAATCGCCCTTCCACATCCTTCCCAGTTGGCCACCCAGTTCCTCCGAGCCCACTGGCCTTTTCGTATTTCCCCTTGAGATCAGCGATGGTTCGATCTCGGGTCGACACCTGGCGCACAGGTGTGGTTTTTCAACGAAAAGTTGGGAACAAAAAATTGCCCGGTGATGCTGTGTATACATCCTATATACCTTGGTTCTGATGCGGAGGCACCATGTGCAAACAAAATCAACATAATATTAACCAGCTTGGATGCTGAAATAATCTGAAATATACTTACATATACTTAAATAATGTCTTTGTCTTCAAGCAAACATAAAGCTGATTGTTGCGCTCAGATCGGTTTTGAATGCCGCATTCATGGGTTGCAACATGTTGCAACACATTGTCAGCTACTGACGGGTTTGAATAGCTTGGTTGGATGCAAGAAGTTCAGCTGTAATTTCTGCTGCGGATTCTCCTGCTCCAGCGACCAGGATTTCGGACATTTGGGATCTGATTGGTTGGGTATCTTAAGATCCATTCGCATGCTCATCGAAATATGATTCCTGATGATTCCCGCCTTCCCACCATGATTTTTGGGGATTTTTTGGGGGCAGTCGTCCGAGTCGTTGCCTCATGTTGCTCCCGGAACTCCAGTTCAGCGATGTGTCGCTCCTGCACGAAAAATGTGTCCCTTCGTGGTTCATGGTAAAACATGGAAAATGATCTTCCGGTGTCATCAAACAGGGCTGGGAAATCCCCATAACAATAACACATGGGAAGATCATCGAAGTAAATGGTCGATTTTTCGTTGCCATATGTTGCCATGTTTGATTACCAGGGGACAGATCAAAATGACTTGCAGTAAAATGTAGCATCTTTCAAGGGGTGTCTAAACTTAGAATTCTTCAAACGTGTGGAACACGCCTCGTATAATAATCTGTTACAGAAAATGCCATCGAGTTCTGCCATCAGTTCCGAATGGCACTTGGGTTCCCAAGCCAAAGGTGGGTGAGGGATCAAAAAATATGTGTATAAGGCATCCCAAAAAAAACATTGCACCGGGGATCAAGCAAGTATTTGATGCATCCAAAAAAAATGTGCCCTTGGAACCACTGACGTTGCAACCGTTGGAGCTGAACATAGTTGAGCCCTAACCTGTCTGTGGTGTTCACGGCGTTTTGGAACTGGAACCTCCGTATGGTTTCCTGCGGCACACTGGACCTGGAAATCACTCATTGCGAGTCTTGTAAGCGTTTTGCGACCAAAAAATGGCGTTTGAAACCTGAAGGTTGCACTTACATGGCGCATTTCCGTGGTATTTGCAATATGTTGGAGCTACAAATTGTAATTCCCCACCTGCCAGGTGAGGGTCTCTAGATTTTAACAAAGGTGTAACTCCTTCCTTCCCCTTCACTCCTCCACGTCCTCGTCCTCCTCCGTCCTTCTTCCTCCATTGTCCTCCTCCTTCTGCCAGCACTGTGGGCACCAACGGACGCGGATGTCACAGCAAGTGCCAGCTCCAGTGGAGCAATCTCGCTCCAGAAGATCATGGCGAGCTCCACGGCAGTCTGGGCATGCACGGCGAGCTCCAGATCAGGCTGGGCACGCACGGACCCGACCACATGCCAGATAGGATGTCATCATACAGTAGATGCCAGGCAGGATGCCAGAGAGATCCAGAGAGAATGCCAGAATAGATGCCGGATAGAGGGGCCTGAATAGACGCCAAATAGAAGAATGTCAGAGTAAATGCTAGATAGAATGTCAGAATTTTTATATGCCAAATAAAATGTCAGATAGAATGCCAGATAGACTGCTAGAATATAGGCCAGATACAATGTCAGATAGAATGCCGGATAGAATGCCAGATAGAATGTCAGAATATATGTCAACTAAAAGTCAGAGAGAATACCAGATAGAGTGTCAGTGGGTGGGGATCACTCGAAGAAAGTAATTTGAATGGTTTTTGCAGCGCTGTGAAATTCGGCTATCACTTTCCTGTCCGCCCATTGTTGCAACATGTTTGTGCCATTTTGCGTCTGGAACTTGTCATGTGGTCGCTATTTGCAAACACTCTGGGAGAAAGATTTTTCGCTGTGGTCGTGATTGCTTTTAGATATAGTACTTTTTTTTTCTTGTGTTTGTTGTTGCTGTTGATATTGTTGATGGTCGTTGTTTTGTTTCGGTTTCTGTTCATGTGTGTGTTATTTGTGTTTGTGTTTTTGTCTTATTTCAAATGGAGGTTTCCGAAAATGGGTTTACCTCCAAATGCTTGGTTTAAAATGGAAAAGCCATATAAATGGATGATTTGGGGGTACCCCTATTTTAGGAAACCCCCAAATTGTTGTTTTGATTCTTGGTTCTTTCGCTCCTTTGCTGCTGTTATTTTGTCGCATTGCGGAGGCCTCAATGTGTCATCAAAACTGGAAACTGTACTGTCTATCTCAATTTTCGAAGCAAATTTCTTTCTTTGTTCTTGACCATAATAATAGATACAAAACATTACGAAAGGATTTTGTCGCTAGTGCCGTATGTGAACGTGCAGATTTCGTAGCCCAAAAACCAACACGGAAAAAGCTTTATTCTTGGTTTTGTTTTTCTGTTGTTCTTGTTTTCTTTTGAGTCTTGCATGATAAACAATATGCGTGGCTAAAAATGCAGGAGATGCTGCACACAAGCGAAAGAAGTAGCAAGGACTTCTTAGGACGAAGGGGACAAGCGACCAGACTCCAAGACCACAGGATTAGATAAGCTTCACACTGCGGCGGCTCAACATTGACCTCGCCGGAGGTCACTTAAAATCATTGGAAAATCAAGATCCAGGAGTTCCGGAGAAAGTTCAGTTCTGACCGAGAGTAACGCCTGGACGTTTTATAGATTGCATTCATGATCATATCATATCATGATCTACATATATAATTATATATATATTGATTAAACCTGTGGGCCAATGTCTCGCAGAATGAAACATCCGGAACATGTTTGCGGGTTCTGTCCCGATGATGGGTTGGTAAAGTCGCCAGAAAAAAGGGCACTCCAGAGCCATGGCAGCCATGGAACCAGTCACTTCTATCCCATCATGATAGTCCGCAGTAAACCAGGCAGGTGAATAGCCCATATGAAATAACCCCATTCTATGATATATCTGTTATCTATGATATATACTCTGGTAATTTAACATAGCTATTGAAAATGGACATTGAAATAGTTGATTTAACCATTAAAAGGGATAATTTTCCATAGCTATGTTAGTTTACCAGAGGGTATCAATGATATTCCCATGTTTCCCCATGTTTTTGTGGCGACAAAAAATCCATGGACGTCCGAGCCTGGAGTTCCAACTCCTGCAATGGGGCAAAGGTCACCTGCCCCAGACTTGTGGCCTCAAGTCGTCGCCCCGGGGCGCTGAAAAACCGCCACCTAGGCCACCTGATTTCCCAAAGATTTCCCAAAAAAGCATCTCCGGCATCTCCAATATAGAAGTTTAATGATCGCCATCCTGGTCATCGAAAAACCGAAAAAATGTTCCAAATCTGTTTCCATGTGTGCCTCCAGGCCCTCAGAAGCACCCTTTCTTTGTCTCCCTGTCTTTGGTTATATACAATTATTGTATATATATATATAATTATATATAATTATATTAGTATCCGTTTGGATTGGATACAAATATCAAATATGTATATAAATAGAATTATACATTCCCATATACGACCAACCATATTTGGATGTGCATCCCATTTGCTAGCTGGGTGCTAGCTATGTTGCAACACAACACAGTTATAAATAAACACAAAGTCACATGTTAAACCCTGCAACAAAAGAATTTCCCTCACCCTGGCCCAACCGAACAAATACCGACTTTTTCTGACACACGCCATGGAAGCTAACAAACCCAATTCGATCTGTAAGCCCGCCCATTTCTGCCTGTTTATGAGCAAACACACACAAAGATCTCTTAACAATTCATGCCAAACAGGCAAAAGCATTCCCAACAGATTCCACCAAGAATAGCCACAATGCATGAAGCAAATGAGTGACATTTCGAATCATTTCTGTAATCTGCAACAACGATCCAGCCAACCTGGTGGACTGAAAACATCAAAACGATGCGACATAAATGCCTTGACTATATGGTATATACCGTATATAATACCCCACAAATATTTGGTTTATTGACCCCTGGGGGATAGCATATACATATATATATATACATATATATATATATACACCAACAACCAATGGTTTCCCATGATACAACCCATGAAAAAAAACGAAATCGCAAAAACGCTTCGCCAATGGTTCGCTATGTATGGCCATCGGAGTATGGGATGATTCATCCCTAAATCAACAGAGAATATAGTTCCTAAAATATTTCCATGTCAGTTGTGCCCTCCTTCCATTCATCTTCCTTATTACATCCACCATTGTCACTATTGTTGGTTGCACTATCCTCATAGATTCCCATACAATTCATCTATCCCAATTTGTGTATATATAATTATATATATAATAGTAATAGTAATATACTATATAGATATCCTATTGTATATGTGGATGCCAAACAATGATCCGGAAATATCATCCCATTATGTACGCCAAGATATTATCCCCAATCGAACAGTGTTCAAAAAGTCCTCTGTCATTCCATTAAACTGTTTGGTTAAGAACGGGAGCCCTACAATTCATGGACAAAAATAATAGACCCCAACATATTCCATGGTATCGCCCCAAAAAATCACCAACCATTTCTCAGTTATCCCCCCATGTCCCTAGGATTTTAATAGTTAAAGCCTAGATGCAGGGTGATGCCGTAAGCTAAGTTGGTTCATAACTAGTTTCACTAGGTTTTATGGTGATTCTGGTTGTATACTTCGGTGGGTTTATAAACCATATTCTAACCAGGGGACAGTCCCATTCCCTAATATTACTCACACTCATTGTAGGGTCCCAAATATGTTTTTACCCTGTACTAAGCCATGGTTCTGAGGGTGGTTTAACACTAGGGGGATGGGATTATAATAAATATTTAACCAACAAAAATGGTGCTATATATAATGAAAATCTTAGGGATCAAAAAACGAAATTTTGTGGTGAATATGACATGTCCAATATGATTCCCATATAATATTGTTGGTTATATATACAAACATATTCCTCAATGTCCATTAATATCCATAGTTGGAGGTGTCCTACTATGGGGATACCCCAGTCATCAGTCCTCAGACCATGACGTGACGCCGTCGCGAACGCCGAGCCACTGCCGCTTTTCGCACCGCATCAGCTTCATCCTCCAGGCAGCCCAAGAGCGCTGTCAAGACGCGACTGGCGCAGACGGGAGGATTTACGGCCGCAAGAATAGGAGAAGTACATCTTTATAATCCTTTATATATATGTATGTATGTATGTATGTATGTATGTATGTATGTATGTATGTATGTATGTATGTATGTATGTATGTATGTACACATTACATAATATGTTATATATGCAGTATGTAAGGCCTCGCGTATATATATATATATACATACATACATATCATGGAGTAAATGTAAATAGTGTAACATATGCGAGTATTGTATCTGAAGTGTAGATATCAATATTGCAAATATATGAAAATGAATGAAAATATATTACACAGATTTACACCGTATATCATGTACAAGTATAGTATAGGTGGAACATGGTGGAACAATCTACCAGGTCTTTCCCCATTGATCGATCTTCATGGACATTGTCAAGACGTAAGCATCCGTAAGCGCAATCCTCTGCAGGGATATGGATTGCTTCAGAAATACGATCTGAAATATTAAGATCATGAATGATCATGATCTTACACAGTACAATACGTGATTTCGTTTGTTTGCCCAAAACATTGGTAAAACGCTAATAAACCATACAGTAGGATTTTCTGTACCGGGTACCCTATTGTTGGACGAGAGTTTTAGGCCATGGATTCGATCTTCCCAATAACTTTCGCAATGCCGTAAAAATATGCAAAAATACGATTAAAAAATGCCATCATAGGGATAGCTTACACCAAATGTTGGCAAGTCACTGCAGTGCTTTGCAGTTGGGTTTGCCACATCGATCCCAAGAAGATTCTGATTGGGGGGTATACTCGCTAGCATGCCAATGGGGATCATTGACTGCCTGGGAATCTTGGTCGAACTATTCCAAGCTGCATTTCAACGTGATACAATTACCAAGAAGCTCTTCTAAGGTATTCCAATAAAGCTCCAGCTGGTTGCTTCAAATCCAATTTCTTTATTCAAGCCCCCGTTTGGGTTGGTTCAACCCCAGCTGTTGGGTGATGTTTGCTATAAGAAACTTTCCCACATACGTGGCTGTTTAAGTCTCGAAATCTGTGCAATTAATTGAGAACGTGCAATCTCAATAAGAAACCCTAGATTTATGGCCAATCATTGCCAATCATGGTTCAGATACCATCGATATAAATAAACCCGACATTTTCAGATGCCATATGATCCATACAGAGGTTTCCCGACAATATTAAGGTACCCCAGTCATCCAGTCGTGACTCCGCCTCTCTCCGCGCACCGCCAAGCGCCCCAGGCTTTCGCAGCTGCAACATCTCACTCGCGACTCGGTGGCGTTGTTGCGTGGAAGGCTCGACGAACCGTGCGGTGGAAAGAAGGAGGCCGTTGAAAAACCTGATGTTTTGGAAAATTTTGGGATTGACAATACCCATAGGATCCATGTATGGTATATATACTAACATTGGGGGTATAGTGATGGTAAATGTTACCATATAATACCATATATAGCATACATGGATCCTATGGGATAGGTGTTCCAACCCATTGACGTTCCCAAAAACCTTGGGTGTGTTGGAATAGGAGGCTTTATGCGGCAATCTTGAGATGCAGGGACGGCTCCTCAGTTTTGAGAGCATACAAAAGGGTTCTACCGTCTCACCTTGGAATTTCGGATATATCGAATCAGGGATCATCCCAAAGATTACTCAGAGCTAGGATTCGTTCGAATGCCTCTGTAGACCCTTGGTAGGCAAAAATGTGAAGATGAAGACACTTCAATGTACCCTCTGGTAAACAAACATAGCTATTGAAAATGGCCATTTATAGTTGATTTACCCATAAAAAATTGTGATTTTCCATAGTTATGTAAACGTTTACCAGAGGGTATCGGATGGATTCTGCTCCCCAAATTCAGAATGTGGAACGCGTTTAGGATCCCGAAGATGCGTGCCGGCAGTGATCTGAATCTGTAGTTCTGTAGTGTGGGTAAAAGAAGGTCATTTTTACCAGCCATGACTGGGAATGGTAAACCTACCACACCACCTATAAAAATAGTGATGACGGATGATTTATCATTGTTTTCCCCACATGAATTCGTAATAAATCACATGTAAATAACTCAAAAACCGTCTCGCCGACAGTGTTTCCTTTCACCCAAGGAGCATCCCGATCAGACACAAGCTCCAGCAACCGATCCACCACCTGCTAGTTGATCATGAAAACCACTTAAAAAACCAATGGTTGGAGCAATGATTTGTTGTAAAAAAATGTGTACATCTACATGTAGAAAACGCAGCATATGTATATGGTTATATGAGAGTTATATGTATATGTAATGTAATGTAATGTTATGTTATGTTATGTTATGTTATGTAATGTTATGTAATGTTATGTAACGTAATGTTATGTAATGTAATGTTATGTAACTATGTAACGTAATGTTATGTAATGTAATGTTATGTAATGTAATGTAATGAAACGTAATGTTATGTAATGTTATGTAACGTAATGTTATGTAATGTAATGTTATGTAATGTTGTGTAATGTAATGTGATGTAATGTTATGTAATGTAATGTAATGTAATGTAAGGTAATGTTTTGTAATGTAATGTAATGTTATGTAATGTAATGTTTTGTAACGTAATGTTATGTTATGTAATGTTACGTGATGTAGTGCTATGTAATGTTATGTAATGTCATGTTATGTTATGTAATGTTATGTAATAAAATGTTATGTAATGTTACGTAATGTATTGTTATGTAATGTAACGTTATGTAATGTAATGTAATGTTATGCAATGTAATGTAAGGTAATGTTATGTAATGTAATGTTATGTAATGCTGTAATGTTATGTAATGCAATGTTGTGTAATGTAAGGTAATGTTATGTAATGCAATA
>Ga0126342_10014301_pt1 | contig 14020 bp, 10 predicted proteins | sample Cyp1metagenome_FD_92528 | JGI IMG/M metagenome (GOLD analysis project Ga0126342, IMG submission 92528) | Coral microbial communities from Lord Howe Island, Old Settlement Bay, Australia - Cyphastrea 1 metagenome | ecosystem: Host-associated > Invertebrates > Cnidaria > Coral ...
AACTGAATTCTTCTCTACATAGACCTAGTTGGGCCGTTATGATCGAGGTCATGTGGACTTTGGGGTTGCTAACTCGTGAGGTTTGATCATTTAGTCAAAACATAATCTTTTGTCTATTCTGGGGAGAGTGTCAGAAAAAAATGGAACTCCGAAAAATCCATCCAAATCCCATTTTCTTTTCCCATCAACATATTATGAACATGTCCATTTTTTAATGTACCATCTAGTTATTTGACATAGCCATGGAAAATCCCTTATAAATGGAGGTTTGTAGCTGGGAAAATCATCTATAAATAGGCCATCTATACCATGGCTATGTTAGTCATAACCACAATATACCAGAAAAACCCGGTACCAAAGGCCGCACCTTCCCTCCATGGTTCCCTCCGCACGCCAGGGCACTCGCCACCGGAGTACATCTTGGTGAAATCAAAAGGTGTACCATCCTTCCACCTAGGCGGTGGAACTGGTTTAAAAAAGCTGTTTTTAAGCCATGGACCCATGGTTTAAAGGGTAGATTTTAAGGTAGAGATGTGCAGATTATAACATATATATATATATTATAATTAATTATATATATATGTAAATATATACATATATATATATATATATGTAAATATATACATATATATATATGTAAATATACATATATATATATATGTAAATATATATATATATATGTAAATATATATATATGTAAATATATATATATATATGTAAATATATATATATATATATCTAGTTTTCATGGGGGTGGAAACCAATGCAGAATTAGGGGGCCACCACATGGTAGATAGCTACGGTAAGGTGGTTGATTAATTACGTTAAGTAGGTGTTATAATAGGTTACAATGGGTATATCACTTGGATGGAACCCGGAATCATGAACATACCCCAAGAGTGGTGATTTATGAACTTTTGAATTTGTATGCCACACTCTATGATTTGCTCGACACATATTTACAGACAACAGTTCCGTTTTGTGGTTGATCATTGGGCATGGTTTACTATTGTGGATCTCACATTGGCGGCAGTTTTTTGTGGCGGTCAAGCCGTGTGGGCCGTTTTTTCGGGTGAACTGTAGAAGAACGAGGGTTGAGTCACCCGGGGTTGCAGTAAGTCATCCTCCCGCATGTGTACGCTGCATTAGTGGTAAGTCACCCACCCGGCTTGTGAAAAGTCACCCGGAAAAAATGTAAACACCATGTGCCCGCTATGTTACAAGATCCTCGTGAAATAAGTTGAAATAAAGAATGTCTTGCGCACGCTGAGGGAAAATGTGATTCTTGTTTGATGTTCAGCATGCTTGAGTTGAGAATAACCTTGTGCATGTCCTTTTGATACGACTATTTTATGTGCGAGGGCCGCGCGACCCTGGGAATCAAATGGAATCAACTCTCATTGCCCGTGTTGTCAACCAAGTAAAGGCAGAAGAATCTGCAGATCATGAGTTTTGTGATCAAACATTCGTGAAGATCAAAACACCACCTGTACGCCAACAGAAACTAAGCTTCATAATCATTGGTTGATAATGTTTAATATTAACCATCATTAACCATTATTAACCACTATTAACCATTATTAACCATTATTAACCACTATTAACCATTATTTCCTATATGATTCTGTAGTCAACCATGCTTAAAGATCCACATCCACGCAGCTGCACGCCCACAGAAAAAAAAAAAAAACACGACTTTCTGCAAGTCAAGACGACATTTATGTACCTAGTACGGTGAATCAGAACTCATCGTCAAGAGAAGACATGTTCGATTACCCTCTGGTAATTTGTTTCGTTGCTATTGGAAATGGCCATAGAAATAGTTGATTTACCCAGCTATAAAATGGTGATGTTCCATAGTTTTTTGTTAGTTTACCAGAGGGTAGCGCAAATGACCAGGTTGATTTTTTCAGTTTTTCAGGTGACAAGACTGTGAAACTCTGTAGATTTCAGCTGCCTGCGGTGGAAAAAACATCTGCTCCTACCCGAGGAAAAGCTCTTGTGAATGGTTTTACGCTACATTATCCTGGGTCAAAGCATTTATTGAGGTGTCAGACTAGGCTAACTAGGCTTGATAGTTCTTGTAGATGTCTCGTTTGCCCGTTTGCCCAAATTTATAGCCTATGGGCTGCGAGGATCATCCTAGCCATTCCTAGCCGCCTCTATTTTTCCCAATTTTTGGTGTTCTGACTGTTTCATGGAGTGACATTGCTTTCTTCTGAACTGTTCGTGCACCAAGGTCTATCCAGAGAATCGCACCCTCCTCTTAACCCATACTTAATGGTCCCAGTCATACGTGATTTCATCCTACATCCACCATGGTGACTCCGGCCTTACCAAGCGACCATCCCTTGCTCTTCGCCACTTCGAAGAGATTGGGCGACAAGATAAAATTTGCCTTGTCGTTGGCATCCACCTCCCGGATGGTGTACATATTGGCCTCCGCTCCCCAGGTCCAAGGGTGTTCCAGGGTGCTGGTGGCGAGGTGTGGCATTTTTTTGAATGTCTATGTGGGTCGATGTAGGTTCCTGCAAACACTCTGCGGCCCAATTTTTGGCATGAAGAGATATTACAACTATACATATGTATCTACACATATGTATGTGTATGTGTGTATGTGTGTGTATACATGTATTATATATATATAGAGAGAGAGACACATGATATTTGATGTCTGACATTAGATGTTACGTACAGTAAATGCAGATAAATATAGCGAAAACCCCCATGAATCTTCCATGAAATCCCCCATGGTTTCACGGAAAAACAAGACGATGTTCAATGCTTACCCGGCCTGGTAAACGTTTACCAAAAACTATGGAAAGATCCACCATTTTTTGATGCGTAAATCAACTATTTCGACTGGGCCATGGCTTCAAGTTCGCTTTTTGTAACCGTTTACCAGGCCGGGTAAATTCCAAGATCTTCCCAGGGTTTTGATCACCGACTCCAACGAGGTGCCACGACGGTCATGTGGTCGTCTGGCAATCGCTGCGCAGCCCAGATGGCGCTGGTACCAGTGGGATCCGACAGGATCTGGAAGGCCCAAGCCTGTCGTGAAGTCGAGGCCCAAGGGCCAAGTCAAGGGCTCGTTTTGAAAGGCCAAAAACGGGTACAGGATGGGGCCCCCGTTAGTTGTTGCGTTCAGTTGGTGTTTAGAAAAGTGGCTGAAAAAACTATGGTTTATGGTAGATATTACGAACTAGTTAATGGGGATTATAATGGTTTATAAACCAACTTATAACTGGGGGACCCCATCCTGTACCCTCAAGGACTCTTAATGATAGTTGTCTTTTTTGGAGATATGATAAAAATATGATTAAAATTGTGATTTTTTTTGTGAAGTCACTAAGAAACTATAAGTAACTACTGTAATTGATGCTGATTCGGAGCGATTGGATAGGATTATCACGGGATATTTCATGGTGATTTTTCAGAACCAATTTCAGAAGGCTAATTGCGATCTACCCTCTGGTAATTTGTTTCATAGCTATTGAAAATTGCCATAGAAATAGTTGATTTACCGAGCTATAAAATGGTGATGTTCCATAGTTTTTTGTTAGTTTACCAGAGGGTAAAATCAACCAGAAACAGGAACATCATGGGGATTCTCGTGGGATATTTTTTTGAGTGAGTTTTCAGCAGCAGTTTCATAGGATAATCTGGGATCTAAAATCAACCATAACTGGAATTTGATGGAGATATCATGGAAATAGATATGATATTGCCTATTGGTTGCTGGAAAATGACCTATAGGTTTAGTTCGTTGATTTTCCCAGTTTTTTGAACCTTCATGTCGTTCGGGGATTTTCAATTGTCACAGTTGGTTGCCGGAGTGTAACTCACAAAGATGCGGAAAACTCATGGAAGTCGAAGGAAAGTGATCTACAAGTAGTTGGTATTCCACATCAATGTTAGGTTACATGAGGGTACTGCAACCAGCAAAAATAACGATGATGGGGACGATTGGTTGATAAAGTTGATAAATGATGGTTGATGATGCTTAGCACCAAAAATTCAGGATCATCCGCTTGCAAATGGGACGCCCCACTGTTGTTTAGCATATATGTACTATTGATTTATATATATATATATACATATAACATTGGTATACCATCTATCATATCATATCATAGTAATACAAAAAAATGTACCGTATGTATACCATCATTTACCATCATATATTACCTTTAGCCTATAAACCAAACATGATAAGCCATGATAATCTTTTATGACTTATAAAAGTCCCATTAATCCCAACTACCATCCCACAAAAATCACCATAAATGACCTAATCTGATCATATTCCAAAATCGTTGGTGATATCTCCATTAAATGCCTATCAAATCCCGAACAAAATCCTCTAAAATCCCGATCGAAGCTATCAAATACCTATAAAATCCCATGAGAATCCCATTATTAACCATTCTTAAGCATGATGAACCATTATTGACCATTATAAACCATTATTAACCATTATAAACCATGATACATCCCATTAAATCCCATAAAAGTACCTGGAGTTGCCACGGGGGACCAGTTCTCTCCCGCCTCGTCTGGATCTGCCACCACCAAGGACTCCCCGCTGCCTTCGAAGGAGTCGACCGGACCATAGAAACCTGGGACGCTTTCGGGATGAATATGCTTAATATATATATATATATAAACACTCACAACACAACATTTTCACAAGCGGTGCAGACCAATTTAGTCAAATTAAAGAGTTGAAAATGCAATGATATAGAGTTTCTGATTGTCAAAAGAAGGAACCCTCCCCTTCTTATGGGTCTCAAATGGACTATCTTCCGCCACACCGGAAAATAGTACATTTACCCGTGCCTTCCGTATCTCTCGCCACACCAGAGAAATAACGGACACTAGGCACAGACAATCATTTGAAAAAAGAAAAACAGGATATCTGGATCGTTCAGGCTTCCCCCTCCCTTCTAAACAAAAAATTTTTGCGCTTTGCGAGAGCTTCCACGTCCCCCTGTCCTTCTCTCTTTGAGAGATTGCTCAAGCGAGGGATTAAAAGTCCAAGTTGTATAAATACGGTGAAATGGTGAAAGTAGCGGTTTAGGAATTTGAATGTCGGAAAGCATCGCTAGGCCTGAGTTGATATAAATGCGGGCAGTTTTCACAGCTGTCCAACGGCCAGCTACTACCACTTTGTCAAGTGATCCACACTTCACAAACAAATGCGTTGCCCCCCCGCGACGCAGTGAGTAAGGTCTGAATTCCCATTGGTCCAGTTTCAACTTAGAAAGACAATCACTAAACAGATTGCGCCAGGCATGCGGCTTTAAAGTAAGGAACGTATGTGGTGGAACTTTGCTTTTCCAGGCCCATAAAGGAGCCAGGACTTTTTGTTCAGTGAGTGTAACACTCTCGGCCGCTCCTTGCCGCTTACCCGACTTTGTTAAACCTAGGTTGAGGACCGCGGGTTTAAATGGAGACTCCATGTGTATCTGCCATGCTTGAATGGTGAGCAGCTCTCCAGTTCGGAGGAGCCCATAAAACGCTACTAGCAGACTTAGACCAAAAGTGTAATGTTCATGGGTCACCGCCCATCCGACCATTGCTTTCAAAACTGCTTCAGTCATAGGGGGAGCTCTTGAGGGGATCTCATGAGTAGTCCATGTGCGCATCAGCCGCCACGACCCAGGTAAATGGTTCTTGAGTTTTGGCATATAGTCTTGTAATGCTGCCATGAAATTACTGGCTGTAGCACGGCCTTCTCCCTGGCTCCACAGGTACTCCAGATAGTCAGAAACAAGCGCGTCCATGTCATCCTTTTTTCGAGGTAGATCTAGCCCTTCATGTTTAAGGAAGTCAAAGAAGTTTTGCAAACCTTGCTTGTAACGAGCTTTTGTAGTTGCTTGCACTGTTAGACTTTTCAAGGTTCCTAACTTTTTGCGGATTTTACGTCTTTCTTCTTTGCTAGCGGTCCCTGATAATGCAGTTACTTTTTTACCCATCGCTTTTTGACCCTCCACCTAGAGGGTCGATCGGCAGGATTGTCTTTAGTATCCACATACGCCCATACGGGCTGGAGACCGCTAGCCAATAAGTAAGCACTAATCCGCATCATAGTTCTCCTCATCTTTCTAGACGAAGAACGACCCCTTGTCAAAGCGTGCAAAACCACTAAGCTGTCCACCAAATGGATGCACCTTAAATTGACTTGCAACTTTTGAAAAACACGCCGCTTGATAGTAGTGAGTACAGCTCGTGCTTCTAGAACGTTGATATGCTCCACATCCCCACCCCACTGCCAACCCGCAACGGTGGCCCATCTCCAAAGTTTCGCTGGAATTCCAGCACGCAACCTATGGTACTTCACCGGGATCTCTGTTGTGCTTTGAAGAAGCAAATCTTCTCCCTTTAGAGATACTAAACCTGACAGTTTAGCCACTAGGCGGGATGAGGAACACATAGTCTTGGTACCTTGTATGAGAGGAGGACGTAGTAGCAGGCTTTGTAGGTCAGCTTGGCGTCCAGGTGTGATGTTGGTAACTAACTGAGCTAGGGAAAATGGGGAAATAATGCCCAGAGGTTTCAGCAGTTGCCCCACCAACCATGCTACCACCCCCACTGACCAGCTATTGCCCAACAAGCTTAATCTACAATCATTGTGGTGGACCGTGCCGTGCTCGCTTTTCTTCATACATTGTCTTGTGTAGTTGGGAGGAAATCCCAAGATCACCTCCCTTTCTCTGACACTAGGAGTCCGAAGACTCCCTTGGTTGTCGATCAAGCAGTGACAGGTCTTGTATTGGTATGGCGGGAATCGATGAGAATCTTCCCTCCATCGAGCTAGTTCCTCCTCATCACAATCTTTGAGCCCTGCAGGTCTTCTCAGAGGCTTCGAACTCGGCCGTGATGTAGTGAAGGTTGGGAGAGCCTTCTCTCCCGTACGTCTCCAACCTGGTTCCAAGAAGGCTTTTTCTTCTACAGGAGCTTTAAGGACGACCTCTCCTAGTAAGGGTAGTTGTCCATTGGTGCCCAGGTAGATCTCCACACCTTCCTCCTCCATGAGTTCCCAGGTTATCCAGTATAGACGAGGTCGGTGTGCAAGGCTGATCCCGTCAGCGTCAATGAACCATGGCTGGGAGTCATATTCAGCGTTCATCGCCGCACAGTCTCCCTTATCCATTGAGGCCACGTTTTCAGTCAAACTGTGAACCTGAGCCCACGGAAACCACCTTTTGCATATTGAGACGATCCGAGGTACATGTGTGAATAGCTTGCTACGATGGTCTCGTAGCGCTCCTTTCCGATCGGAGTTCAAGCCTGAGACGCCCTGGCATGGAGGCCCTGAGCCCACTAACACCAAGCCCACTGTGGCATACTTCAAAGACCAGTTTCTGACCACCTCTTCTGTGATGAGCTCGACGTTGTCATAGGATTCACTTTCTGGAAAGTGGGCTTCAACCACCCTTCTTGCTTCCGGGGATCGCTCCACTGAAATGTGCCCTGCCATAGGTGCCTTGACCAAATCCAGCGCCACCCTCAGCGCGCTGATGCCGTCAAAAAGCCCCACGCTGAGCACCTGTGTCAGCTCATGTTCCTCGGGGATATCGCCTCTGACCTGACTGAGGCTAGCTGAATGACCATATGGGGTCAGGCCTTTACTTCTGCAAATTTCCCCACCTGTGGTGGAAGCATCACTTGCAGTGACTACCTCATCAAATTCGCCCCTCAAATTGATGAAACTCAAGGGGCATAACCCAATAAACCGGATCAGTTCAATCATAACTTCTCGCTTCAAAGGCAGCCTTGAATGGGGTAACCTGGGGGCCTCTTCCACAATGGTTCTCCAAATCTGATTCAAAGAAGATAGCAAAGGCCGCCTAAACATTGCAATGTAGACGAAACCTCCACCAACTACCTGAAGTTCTCGTTGAGAGGCCTTACCACGACCCACGATCTCAAGAGCCAACCTGATATACTTAGCCACCTTACTAGGCTTTGCCGTGATCGTACCCAAGTCTCCATCCACCCAAGCTCCCTGGACTTCTGCTTGAAGAGCTTGCTCCACCGATTTTTTGGGGTGCCTTGGGAGTTGGCTCTTGCCATAAAACTCCCTTATCTGTTCCACCAAATCTGAAGTAGACCCTGACACCAAGAGCGCCGTGGCTCGGTCCAGCTTCTGCAGCTGGTCGAAATTGTCAAGGTAAACTCTAAAAAGGTTTGAACAGGCGCTAAAAATGCGATCCCTTCTAATCTCCTGGACCGTCTTCCCCAGCCCAGCCAAAGATCCCAAAGCGCGGGTGATCACCCCTCTATGGATGTGTTGGGCTATCCCAACGCTGTTGAGGTACCCCATTGGCAATACAGTGCCAGCAAGGTACCACTTCTTGTTCTTTCCGTCCAATGGCACCATAGTTGGGGGGATTTCCCTTCCAAACCCCATGAAGCGGCACCACGCCTGCGGCACCTTGAACAGGTAGAAAAAGCATCTGAGGTCCTCGGACGATGTGACCATTACTTCACTATCATGGATGTAGAGGGCGCCCATTTGAGTAATGGATGGAAGTGTTCCTACCTCAGCTGCTAAACTCCTACTGATGGAATTCCAAGGCTTCAAGTTCATGATCAATCTGCTCACTGGGATCGAGTTCTTAATCTCATCTTTGCCGACTGAGAAAAGACCGTTGAGTAAAGGTTGGGATCCGATATGATGAAGTTCTTCTTGACAAACAATCTTGCAAAGACCTCGATCAACAAGTCCTCTTGCTAGAGGCTCCCAATCACCCTCGCAAACCATAACAGAAGGACACTTCATAGGAGTCTGCAGGTCAACTGAAACAATGGTTTCCTCGATGTTGTTGATGAAATGTAGAACACCCCCCGTGCAGAAATCCCTAATATCCAAAGACCCTGCTTCGGGAGGCAATGAGGCCTCCACACTACGCCAACTAATAGGTTGTGCCAGTTTGACTTCTTCCCCTGCATAGTCCAAACCCTTCAGAGTAAAAAACTTTGCAAAATCCATTTCTGGGAGAACTTCATCCAGGATGTGTGACCCCTCCACCACGCTCTCTAACCTTTTGAGCACCACTCGGGCGGGTTGTGACAGTGCGCCACCAGTGCCTACCTCGCCACAGCCGTGTAGGCTATTTAGGCACATTACAAGTGCCTGGAGAAAAGGATGCCTTCCGGAAACCGGTAACCCCTGCCTTGGGACTGGAAGTGGAAAAAGATCAAACTTCCTAGTCGTGGACCCTGGTCTGCACTGTTGTGAATGAATCTCAAGTAGTTCAAGGACATGGATTACCAGGCTTCCTAGCTCTCCGACTGTGCAATTCTTTCCCAAACCAGCTAGACGTGTCCTAATCTGGTCTTGGATCTCCTCACCGCTCTTTTGGGAGTCATCCTCAAATTCTTTACTACTCCCTTCTTTTGTCTTTGCATCAAATTCTTTTTCTTTTTGGGAGTCCTCTGCTTTACTCCCGTCTTCAGAACATGCCACTAATTCTTTCCTTTTTTGGGAGTTACCCCGGCACCACCCAGGGTCCCTCCCTTCTTTTCCATAGGCTTCCTTCTGAACTTCGTCAAGAAGATGATCAAAATCAGCCATGGTGAAACTTCTTTCCCTTTCCCCTCCAGATTTCTCAGCTTCCTCTGCAACAGCCTCCTTTGTTTGAAAACTTTCACATCGCCTCATCTTTTCTGAGCTAATCAAAGAAGCTTCCTCCTTCCTCTTTATTCGGTGCCTCTGGGTCTCAGGTGTTCCTTCCTCTCTCATTTCTCTGTCTTCTTCTGCCATTGCCCTTTCGCTTCCTCTCGCCCTCCTTGTCCTTTGCCTTTGCCGCTGTCACCTGTCGACCCTTTGTTGGCACCTTTGTTGTCTTTCCCTTTTCTGTTTTTGCCTGATGGGGCCGCTTCAGACCCTTTTGAGCCAGGCGCCCTCACCATCAAAGATCGCAAACGCTCTTCTTCACGGGCACGTCTCGCGGCTCCCAGGCGTTCTTGCTCCTCTGTCATACCTCCTTCGTCAACTTTTACAAGTTCGTATTGTCGACAAAGGCTCCAATGGGCTCCCTTGCCCAAAGCCTCTAAGGACTTTAACCTCTGGTTTAAGAGGTCCATGCATGAGGCTATACAGCCCTGGGCCAGCAAGTCAAGACTTTGCCCAATGGTCAACGTCTCTTGTTGCAACGACGCTGACATACCCGGCATCACAGTTTGTCTGCAATACTGGGTATATAAGGGTGGTAACGCAGCCTTGTTTACCTCCCACACTGTCCCAGCGGCCGTAACCAAAGTCCTCTTCACCTCTTGAATTGAACGGGCTGTTAAAGCCCCGGGGCATTTCTTCCAAATTGCCCGTAACCTTTTCTCTTCCTCAAACAGCCCCTCCATGCCGTAGTCCGTGGATCCACTTGTTGAGGAACTGGTTGAGCTGGAGCCTCCTGCTGACGAACTTCCTTTCTCCTTCTTTTTACTCTTCTTCTTCACCTTCTTTCCGATCTTCCGTGCCCGTTTCAAGACTTTTGCCCTTCTGGTAGGATCCGGGTCCATGCCTGTGTTCCTGAATACGCTCACCAACGATTTTTGACCAGGCTCCAAATCCTCACTTTCTCTCTTGGGAGACCTCTCAGGCCTCCCTTCTTCCTTCTCCTTCTTTCTCTTTCGCTTCTTTTCCTTGCTGTCCAGCTTCTTTGACGCTCCTTTCAAATCCTTCTCCATTCTTTCTTTCTCTTTCCGGAGCTCCGCCATCTCATCGACTTCCTCCTCATCCTCACGCGCTAGTACCAAGTTGGTAAGCCACGGGACTCTGGTCAATTCAGTCTCCTCATAGCTCAGGGAGTGCAGAAGGACCTCATCAGTCAATTGGCCAGAACATCCTTCCTCACACAAGTGGATGTTTACCATCTTATCCTTCTTTCCGCTGAGAACCCGCAGCAGCTCTTCGTTCTTGGTGCCACTTGCCTTCAGCTTCACAAAGATGTTCTCGCCTTCTACCTTCAATCCCTTGAAGTGTCCTGCAATGGGAGCTGATTGCCCATAGTACTTTGCATCATCCAGCACCACAGGTCCAAGCTTCACCAAGGATCTCACATCAACCTCTGAAAACTTCTTCAACCGCCTTTCTGCGTCTACTTCCTCTTCTGCAGCCGCTGGTCTCCTCAGGCCTCTGGGCCGGGCGGCTGGTCGCCGGGCTACTACAGCCTTGGCTTTGGGAGGCATAGTCTCCCCTCTTACCTGTGATACCTTCGATTGTAGAGCTCCTGCTTGGCTCTCTTGACTTGTCCCTTGTTTTCAGACTGCGTCCACCGGGGATGAGCAGATACTGGTAGCTCTCCCTGCCAGCCCCTACCACGACTGGATGGAGGTGGATAGCTGGGTTGCCGAGGGCCCCAACTTTCGTTTCCTCCTCGGTATGATGGAGGGTAAGCCGGTTCAGGTGGCTTCTCTGGATGTGATTTCTTCTCTTTTCCTCCTTCTGATCGTCTGGCCCTCGACGATGAACTTCTCCTCCTCTTCCTGTCTCGGTCTTTGCTCTTTTTTCTTTTTGGAACTTCTCGAGGACTGGGAGATCTGACTTCTCCCCTGCGGCGCTCCTCTGGCCTTCGACTTCTTTCCCTTCTCTTGCTCCTACTCCTTTTTCTTGGTGATGAGGCTGCTGTACCTTTCCGTTCGGCTGATCTGGGGCTTTTACTCTTCACTGGAGGTCCTGCTTTGTCTGCCTTGTCCAAGCTGCTTCCGCTCCGAGCCAGCTGTGGTGGAGGTACAGGAGGTGGTACCTTGGAGGCCAATAGCAATGGTGGAGTCGACCCACTTGCCACAGGCTCAGTTTGGGAGACCTCAGTGGCCTCCCGTGAAGGAGCTGCAGCCGGTGGTGCGGCTTTCGGCTCCTCAAAGATCCTCTGGCCAGGAAACCGCCTGGCAACCTCGTCCCGCAGCTCCCCTTCCAGGTGACGCAGCTGGTTCCCTAAGAAGGCCACGTAGGAAGGATACTGGGGGGATCCAGTGCCAGTTCCGATCAACTGGAAAATGCGGGGCAGACAATAGCAGACGGGACAATCACAGTAGGGCCTGTGATTCCACATCCACTACTTACCTTTAAGCCGAAGCTGCGTTGTGAAGTTATGTGTTTTCGTGTTTACCCCCGAAACGTAGATACATATACATTATAGTACAATGGGAAATTCTTCAACCATATTTCATGGTGATTGAGGTTTGTAGGTTTGGATTCTACTGGGCTATTTCTTCATGGACGTTTCTAGCTGGTGATGGAACTAGCTGGCTTCTTGAAAGACATAGTTTATGGGATGTATCATGGGATGTATAATGGGATGTATAATGGGATGTATAATGGTTAATAATGGGATTTGATGGGATTTAATAATGTATGTATAATGGGATGTATAATGGGATGTATCATAGTTAATAAAATAAACTATTAACCATTAATGATGTATAATAATAGTGGTTAATAATGGTTAATAATGGTTCATCAAAGTTAAGAATGGATTCGGATGATAATGGGATGCTGGTATCTAAAAACAACTATGGTGAATCTATGTGTCTCTCGAAATATCGATGTCAAATAGCTGTGTCGAGTACATGTTAATTTAGTACATGTTAATATGTATCTGTTTAGTACATGTCAAAATACTGGTTAATAATGGTTAATAATGTTAGTACATTTTAACAAGGCTAAAGTATCTAAGCAAGGTTTACCCAGGCAAAATTGCCTTTCCCTTTGCCATACGTTGCGTGGCATAACAGGGCTGGAAGTTGGCTAACACAGCAATTCCGAGTTGGCCTTGTCCAAAACCAGAAAAAACTTCAAGGACTTGGTCATTGTTGGATAACACATGGCTTCATTGTTGATCCACTTCAGCCAAAAGGCTTACTGTAATGTGGGAAAAACAAATTTTATCACCCATTACTGGGAATGGTTTATACATACCACATACCACCTATAAACATGGTGATTTTTTGGGGGGTGGTTTATGGCATTGTTTTAACAACAAACTTGTGTTGAACGTTGTGCACTTTTAAGGTGATCTCCCCAGATCTTGCTGAAGAATGTTCAACAAGTTCATCCCTGGCGCAACATTTTCCAGCATTGCTTTCCAGAGGCGCAACCACCCCTGAAAACTGCCTCTAACCGTCGGAAAAGATTCTTCTCGTTTTTAATATGTGGATCCATCTTGTCCTTTTAGGAAAAATAGATCAGCTTGGAGATGTTTCCCTGAATCGCTGGCCTAATTTTATATGGGTGTCTTAATGGGCCTCACCCCTCTATTGAGAAACCAGGGGGTTCCCTGCGGACATCTATGATGTGGCTATGGACATCTGAGCAGTGTTCAAAACCTTCGGTCCTTCGGTCATTCCATGGTGGGATCATAGGGATTCCCGTATGGGTTTTGATCATTCCCGAAAGAAAGTGTGTCAAAACCAAGCCGCTGCACTCAGAAAAAACAACAGGCTTTAAAGAACACTGCTCATCTTTCATGAATCATTTCGCCTCAAAAATCCAGTAAGTGTCATTATTCATTAGATATTCTGGGCGTCATCCCACAATTTTCTTCACCCAAGATCCATACATCTAATGTCATCCTATCTGGGCAAGTTGGAATAATTCACTACCCTGAAACTTCAGCCATTTCGGGATAATTCCCCTTACTAACCATTATTCCCAGGCTCAGGGAGAACAGGGTTCGGTCGTGATCAAATTTACCCTCTGGTAAACATACAAAAAACTATGGGAAATCACTATGCTATTAATAGGTAAATCAACTATTTTTATGGGCCATGGCTTCAATAGCAAACTGTTAGTTTACCAGAGGGTAATATCCTGTGAACAATTTTAATCCTTGTTCCCGGATATCTGGTTGTAGATGTTGGAGTCCCTAACGAGTTAGTAGCCGGAATCCCGGCAGCATTGCTGGGCAGCGCGAACACCGTTTTCCCTTGCGACTTGAGCCAAGTATTTGGCGTCATGTCAGGCCTACTCCACATGCTTATACATGTGTGCAGTACCGTTTAGTTCCCTTTAGCA
>Ga0126342_10014302_pt1 | contig 14020 bp, 13 predicted proteins | sample Cyp1metagenome_FD_92528 | JGI IMG/M metagenome (GOLD analysis project Ga0126342, IMG submission 92528) | Coral microbial communities from Lord Howe Island, Old Settlement Bay, Australia - Cyphastrea 1 metagenome | ecosystem: Host-associated > Invertebrates > Cnidaria > Coral ...
AAAGCGTGTCTTTCAGTTTTGCTGGCGCAATTCGCTGCAATCGCCCAGCCCAGCACAGTTCTTAAAACACCTGGCAAAGTTGCAATGCAAAAAAAAATGTAGCAGCGTTAGTTTTCAGGATGATGAAAAATTGTCACCTTTGCTTGACGTCTGATTTCCAATGGGCAGAATACCTGGATAATGGTTTCGTAACCAGGCGACTCATGGTCCCCGTGACCATATAGATATATTATATATGTAATACATATACAGATATATTTTATATGTAATACATAAATAAGTATATATATATACATATGTATATATATATATATATATTATATGTATATTGATCTGGATTATAAGGACCTCCCAGTTCTCCCTGAAATCCGGGGAAGCAGGCGGAGCTTGGAGGTGACCAAGGCCAACGACAGCCGAAGCATCACCGAGGCATCGGTGCATGTTCCAGTCTGTGGCTATTTTGAAGTGGAAAAATATATGGAAAAAACGAAGCTACAAGTTATGGGGATTTATGGGGAATGACAAATATGGAAAATATGGAAAAATATGGAACATATTGCTCGACATGGCGATCTGTTCAGCAATTATGGGGAATGAAAATGGTGAAAATGGGGATAGCTGGAGAGATATGGCGATTTCGAAAAGCAAATGATGGAATATGAGGATCTGTTAGCAATAAAATTGTCAACAAACAGATTGCACATGGCTATAAATAGGGATTAACCGACAAAGTCATGGGGGTACAAGACTAAACAATATATCGGATATCCTGGGGTATAGATGTGTATCACCAACAACATTATATTGATGTGTCGAAAAATGGTGGATCTACAAAAAAAATGTGGCAACTGTCATGGCTAAACATTGATGATAACCAGTTTTTTTTGGATGATGGGTGTAGCTATGTTCAAAGACACATCAAAGTTGGCAGGATTCACTTGAGAAATCTGGCCATGAGTTGGAACAAACTGCAGTTTTTGCCTACAGTGATCCATCCGGTATGGGCAAGTGAAGATCAATCGTTTCCATTTCTAGATGACTTAGCTCTGAAAGTCAGGGCTGCATAGCCGGGCAGTGGACTACCAGAGGCTTTTGCATTGCGTTGCCAGCATCAATCGGATTTACATCCTGTTACATCAAAGCTATGCGATGACACACTCATCAAATCTCAGACTTCTAAATAAAACAGAACAACACTTAGATATTTCTGACGAAAGTCCAACACAAGGACGACACCTTTAATGTTCTTTAAAATGACAGTATAGCTTCAGCACCTGTGTAACTCCATTTTCCTCGTGCGCTGGTTTTCATCGAGGATGAAAGATCTGATCTCCTCCACCGAGCCGTTGCGAGGTGCACTGAGCATAGCAAGTGACCGATTGGAGTTCGATGATTTTACCGAAACTATGGGTGATGTTCGAGGTTTGCGTTAGCTTACTGGAGGATATATATATATAATATATATATATATATATTGTAGATGTAATATGTATATCCTCTCGATATCATGTGAGTAGTCCTGTCAACGAAAAACATGTTTTTGCAGGATCGAATATCAGCCTGTGATTTCTGCTCTTCAAATGGGGGCTCTGAACAAAAATGTGGGGTTGGACTTGGATGATTTTCTTGCTTGGTTTGGATGACATACTGATCATACTGCGCATCCCCAAATGCACCAATAAAATATAGAACAGAGTGGTGGTAACCTACCAAAAGAAACTTCCGGGACATGGATTGTTTGTTCAGTCAAGGTTGACATGACCAACTCTGTGATTCCCAAACGGCTCATCCCTAAATTCCCATTTTTCATGGAAAACATTCCATGTTTAATCGTTGAATCCACAGTTTTGCATGGTTCAATCTCCATTAACATGGTAAATCGCCAAACTGAGCGCCCAGCTTCCAAGCCAGGCATTTCCACAAGAAGGGGATACAACAAACCACAGGCTTCTATCCTGGCAAGGAGGCCTAGACCATGACGTACCAGTAACGTGATGGAAAACCCATCAGTTCGATGATTGTCCCAGCTACAAACCTCGACTTACTGGGGATTTAAACAAATGCCATGTTTGATGACACCAAATTGTCCCCACATTACTTCGGTGATGCCTTGCTGTGTATACGATTTTTGCAAACATACACAGCCTTGCAGGCACATCACAACATGCATTCTTCGCTCCTCCAGAAATTCAAGTCACAATCAAATTCCAATCAGGTTTCCAAGCCCCAGCGGACGTACGATCACACAAGCTAGCTTGCATCAAGATAGTCCACAACGCAGTCTTGTAACCTGAATTCAGATGAATGCCAAAGGCCAAAAGCCGTTAAGCCAGCCAATCCGAACTGGCAACCTAGTTGGGAAGCAGACATATCAATACACACATTTGAAAAGCCGTGTTGACAAAATGGATCCAGTGACAACAGAAACGCCGTACAAGAGGTCCCATTACGAAAGCAACCACTATGTCAAACACAATACACAAACAACAAACTGGTAGCTGACACATGGGTCACTCCAGTGCAGCCATATTTCAAAGCTCTTCAGTCTCACACCGTCTTACCGGTTGATCCGCGTTTTTTTCCAGACTTTCCCTGGCTGCGTGGGGTTGGGGGCTCCCAGCATCCAACTCGAGGCTACTACCCGCCACCGGGATATCCTCCGGGCGGCTACCCTGGCTACCCTGCCTTCGGCTACGCGCGGCTTTGCGGCACTGGTCTGGTCTGATTGCTCCGAGGTTTAGATGATCATGGATGATCCCTGAGTTTAGATGGTAAATGGATTGATGTTTCGGGCTATGACCCGAAGATACCCTGAGATATCCGTAGATGTCCCAGTTCTTGTCCGATAGGAAGACCCTTTCATGAAGCAGGAACTTTGACCATCCCGGTAGCCATTTTGGAGTCTTTGGACATGCGATAGATAGCAGGGTCAAATTGGAGCTGTTACAGCTGTTCATGCCAGGGGTTTCTTGCACCAAACCTGGGGAAATGGTCGGTGTTGATGTTTCCTCATAGAACATGAATGGTGATGACCAATATTTTGCGATGTTTATCATGTTAAGCCATGTTTTTCACGATCAACATCGTGTTGGAAGTTTCAAAACCAATTCTCTTGTTTTTCCGCCGTTGTCGGTAGTTTGGTGGTTCAATAGCTCCTGCCTCAGGGCTGGCTACTACCCACCTCCAGCCTTTGGTGTCTCGGCATGGTCGGAACACGCAAGTGTGAAGGTGAATGGGTCAATCGCTCTTTTTTGGCAAGGTGTCAAAGGAGTAAGGTCTGCCATCCTAAGTTTTAGTGCAAATGTCTCGTGTTTCACAAGCCCGACACTACCCCCTGCACGAGATATACATAGATGCTTCACAGCCCTGAAAGTCAAATGATTGATTTGCCCACCATAGTAGTGATAATCCACTGGCATGGGGGAGCTATCGAGGTTACTATCCACCCAACGTGGGGAGCGGCTTCGATGGCAGCATGGGCTACGCGCAGGCACGCGGAAGTTTGGGACAGCTACGGTAGCAATGGACCCACTAATTTTCGGCGATTGAAATGATTCAAGATGATTTAAGACAACTCTGGGTTTAAACATCCACAATGGGGATATACTAGAGATCTAATCGGGACATAAACATAATTAATTACACATACGGTTACCGTATATTAACCATTGGTGGCATATGAATAGCATCCATTCTCACGAATGAGAATTTTGGTGAGAATGGGATGGCAAGAATGACAGTGTCCCCGGCAGAAATGATGAGAAATGTAGCATAGAAAAATCATGAAAATTAGGGGAGTTAGCTATGCAGAGTACAGCCAAAAAGTCAAACAAATGGGTAGTTGAATTAACAACAGGAGACTCGTCCTAAGGGATAGAGACTGCAAAGAAAGAAAGAAAGAAAGAAAAGAAAAGAAAGAAAGAAAGAACGAAAGAAAAGAAAGAAAGACAGACAGACAGATAGATGGATAGATAGATAGATAGATAGATATGTACTTTTTGGATCTGAATGGTGTCAAGTCCAGCCAATCGTGGTTGAGTTTTCCTGCTTATTTGGTTGACCGACGGGCTGCACAACCAATATTAGCTGCGCCTCCAGGCTGCCACGGATGGTCGAACGGATGCCAGGCGCTGCCATCATCTCATCATCCCGGATTCTGCTATCTTCAATGACGTCTTTGTCTGAAAATCATGTGGGTAACACATGGTAACCCAATAATGTTTGTCACCCCATGTTTGATGGTTTATATATGTTTATATCACCCATGTTTGATGGTGTTTGGGGATGGTTTATGACATTGTTTTTTCAGCAAATGAAAGAAAAAACACATTAATGGAAAAAGACCTGAATCTAGTGGTTCATCATCATTTTCAATCGAATAAATAGCCATTTGCTTGGGGGCCCTACATCATTTTGAGACCTCTATTTAGTCCGTGGATGTTCCGTTGCGACCGTTTGATTGGCAGAGGGTAGTATGTTCTAATCCCTCATCAAACACTGCTAGGTGGTTTTCAAATGTTTTATTGTTTTTCAACCGTGCCTGAACATACTTGGCTGAGATGACTCATATTTTTTGGGATGGATTCATTAAAACCACCAACCAGCTATGAACGAAGATAAACAGCCGTTGAACCCAGCAGATGAGGATTGAACCATGCAAGAACTGGGATGTTTTTTTTGGGGTGGGATCCTCACCCCATTTCTAGTTGAAGATGAAACACATATTTGAAGCGACTAATCATTCTTACAGTACGCTTTGTTGGTTGAGATTAAACGTGTTAAGCCAAAGTTAACAGCAAGAAATGGAATGAGCAACAAATGACAACATTTTAAGTTGAGAACCCCTGATATTTTATGATTTTGATGTTCGAAATGGGCGCGCCTCAAACATTTACATGGCCGAAGACCTGGACCGCCAATGTTTGAGACTCCAGACATCTCGAAAAAATGACTGGGTGGGTAATATCCAGAGGAGGTATTTCCAATGAAATCTCCTGTATTGTCGACATATGAAATATACAGTTGCTTAGGCGTATCCCATATTGTACTTGGCAACTTTTGGGTGCAGTTCCAGCAAGTCGATATCTACCATCTATTTTTCATAGGTTTTCATAGGGGCCCCTAAGTTGAATGCCAACTTATGGAGGTTGAGGATGTTTGGAGATGTTTTTTTGGCTTCGAACGACCAGGTACCAACCCTACTGACCGTGGGTAGAGTCGGGCACTGATTTGGATGCGGAAGTGGGGTATACCCATCATGGTGATTTTTTGGAGGGAAAATGATGATAACCAGATCACCAATGGATCATCAATGGTACCCTATTTTCAGACACTAAGAATATGTTTTAACAGGTCTGGAACTGACAAAGGATATGAGCAACACCAAGAATGGATTCCAGCGACCGATTTCGACGGATGTTGTGACACAGCATCCTGAAGAGGAGTCCCGTCCCATAGAGCAAGTGGGTTGAAATGTGACCATGTCATGCCCCGGGCTTTGTATTTAAGTGTCAAATCTGGGTACCCTGAAATTTCCAATGGTTTCTCATCATGTTCATCCTTGAAATTGCCATTGAGATCCGTTGAGGGTAAACTGATCCCATTTCGAAACCCAAAATCATCCAAATGGAATCGAGAACAGCACAAGCGTTGACTTCTGCACTCTTTCATGACCGTGACAACCCGTGCGGTGCAGCAAAAAGTGCAGCGTCCTGGCTCGACGGATGTGACGAAAGATCCACAGTCCGTCAAGCCTGCCTTGCTTCGATGACACATGGAACATCATGGAAGCATGTTTTCTACACATCGTGTAGCCTCAAGTATTTATGAAGTTGATGAATCAAGAATAAACTGAATAAACATGAACAATCTAAATAGAGATGTTTTGCTCAGGGGATCTCAGGTTAGTGACTCGGCAAATCAGGATGCTGCTGTTTTCACACATTCGAGTCCAAGGAGCCCCCGAAAAAGCCCAAGGGTGCGCTGACTGAAACAGTCCAATTTCAACATATCCATTGATCCTCGAATATTGGACTGATTAGTAAATGCTGCTCCTACTGGGTTTTCTTCATCCCAGCTAGTTTCGATTGTGAAAAATTAGATGGATAGAATCGGACAGAGCCCAGTTGTTCATAGCTGGATAATGCTGGATATATGAAGATGTGTCATTTCTACATCAGAGAAGCCTATCTGCAGGCTTTCCAACCAGGCTGATCGATCCGTCACTGGAATGACCGTCCAAGTAGGAAACCTGCTGGAGCAGATGATATTCACTGATGTTCGTTTTATCTCCATTCACTCTTTGCCTCTTAGCTCAACTCGAACTCGAAGCCTGCGATGAGCACATGACACCTCATTCGCATGGATAGCAAGGCAGCACTGACAAATTCGATTTCGACACCGGACGCTCCGGAATGCATGTGGCGGAGTACAGACATCGACGGTAGCATCCCGCTGCAGCATTGTGCAGCGCGGTGTCGCCGTCGACGTGCATGGACGAAGTGAAGCTGCTTCTGCAGGAAGACGCCTCTGTGAGTCTGTGGCTGTGAAGAACAGCCATGTCCAAACTTTTTGAACCAAGAAGAAAGGGAGGCCCATGGCCAGGTTGTGATATGTCGTGATGAGTTTGCAGCGGAGTACGGCCACACAGACGTCTGCGGACCCTGCTGCGTGTCCGTACTCCGCCGCCTAAACGGGCAGCAGCAGGTTGCAGACTGTGCCAGGGACATAGAAGGCAACATCCCGTTGCAGCATTGTGCAATGGGGTGTCGCCTTCGACGTGCATGGACGAAGTGAAGCTGGTTCTGCAGGAAGACGCCTCTGTGATTGTTAGGGCGGCCAAGCTCCATAGGACCAAGTAAGCAGCGCCGGCCACAGCCAGGGCATTGACATCAACAACCCACGGCCAGTAGTAGCGGTGGTCACATTCAGTCATTCAGTCCTACATGTTTCACACACGCTTGGCGCAAGCGATTTGAAAATGCACCATGAGTCAGTGTTGTCACCAGCCACCGGGACAAGTTTTGAGCAGATAGATCGACTGCAAGCACTTAAATCTTGGAGCATGTGCAGTACATTCCATCTTAAATTACTTATATATATAATTATATACATATATATATAATTATATATATAATTATAATTATATATATAATTATATATATAATTATATATATATATATATATATATATAATTATATATATATACTGAAAAGAACTATGAAAAATAAACCAAGTCACGTGTCACGTGCACTCCCCCCGCCCCCCTCGGCACACATGCATGTATTTATAGATATATGCAACACCATATGTACACTGGCAGTGTTTGTATTTGGGTCCTGTTTCTGTCAAGCCCACCTGCAACACATCCCCACAAAAAAGCGCTAGTGTTTCACGCTTTCGGAGTCGATGTTCAAATTGTCAATCCCTACTTTAATATATCATTATAATATATCATTATATAATATTATATGATATTTTATGTATATATATATATTATATATATATCTATAGTTGGTTGACTTCTTTTACTTGTTGGTCAACCTGGCCATTCTCGTTGCTTTTCGCCACCAGTAACTGGTAACGGTTACCTCCCCATGTTTCAAATGTTTTTACCATCCTCTGCTGGTTCGTTAAAATCCTGATGAACTGGAAATGTGACTATAATGACTATAATCATGATATCTATAATGATATCTATATCTATATATATAGTACATGATGTTCTGTCATTATAAGTATTGACTATCCAATAGTAGTCACTATATGATGAATGACTATAATGACTTTTCTATGTATTGCGGGTTTTTTTATTTAATCATATGGAGGTTTCCAACAATGGTACCCCAAGGCACCATGGGTTTCAATATCAATTGCCTAGTGACTTGGATGATTTGGGGCATCTTGGAAGGTGAGTCGTCCGGAGAGCACGTGGATAGATACCCGGGTGCGGGTGGTGTCGCTTGCCTTTGGCATGTGGTTACCACATGGTTCCAGTTCCCCCCAAAAAGGGTGATATGGATTCTATTGGAATTTCATTTGCGAAATCAACGATCCCCATGACCCAAAGTTCGCTTTTCGAAAAAGAAATTAAGTTCGTTTGGGTTCATTGATCCTCATTTACTGAATGTTGGTTTGCATGGACAATTTCTCGGAAAAAAAGGAGGAAACTCAGCTGGAAACCAAAGACAAACCGCGAACACTAAACCACTGATTTACCCTCTGGTAAACGTTTACATAACTATGGAAAATTACTATTTTTTAGTAGGTAAATGCGGTAAATGAACTATAAATAGCCATTTTCAATAGCAAACTGTTAAGTTACCAGAGGGTAGATGGATTTTATACTGGATCCATTTGGGATTGGCCAAAAACGGAGATTTGGACGACTTCTATCCGATCAGAGGTGGCCGATCAGGTTTCTAAGACCCACATATTTGACGGGACAAACCATGGTTTTTCGATCAAATAGGTGGCAGTTTAGATCAAAAAAAAGCAGTTGATTGAACAGTTGATTGAACCAAGATGTTTCTTTTTTTAACTTCGCAGCAGTTGATTGAACATTTAGCTGAGGCTTTGAAATAAAAATCACCAAACGAGTTGTGATAATCATCCCCAATAGTACACCATGTCTATGGGCTGGATTCCAACCATCAATCCATATGGCGACCCTATTTGGAAGATGAGTTTTCAACCACTAAAACTATGGTTTGTTTTTGATGTTCTTTTCAGATTTTTCAGGGTGCTATGTGGAGGTTTCCAGCAAAATGGGGTACCCCAATAGCTGGATGGTTTATAATGGAAATCCCATTAAAATCCCATTAAAATGGATGTTTATCCCATCAAAATCACATTAAGATCCCATTTATAATGGATAAATCCCATCTATCAATGGATAATAATGGGGGTGATGGTCTTCCTCCAAGGTCAGACTCCCTGAGGGGCCTCATCAATGCCTGGCGCTACCTGCCGCAACAGGTGAGCGTAGGTTTCCTGAAAACGAGTGTAGCCCTGAATCATCCATTTTTTATGGGGATTTTCCATAATAAATTATAAACTAAAGATTTTGGGGATCCCCCATCTATCGAAAGCTCCATATCTTTGAGAATATAACAGGGGATAGATGTATAGGATATAAATCCGAAACATCTACTATGGTATACGGTATACGGTATACGTATAATATCCTATAATACCCATCTACAATACAAGAATTCACACACTTGGAACATCTACTTGGAGTTGTTTTTCAGAATAGAGGGTATGCATCCAAAACTATGATTTTCATGGGGAAGATTATGTTCTAAGCCATCACATTTGGGGGCACGCTATTTTCAGACATACACATGTTTTTTTTTCGTGAAAACCAGGAGATTACAGGATGAACTGACCCATACCCATACATGTATATATATATAAGTAAATATATACATGTGATGGTTTTGCGACACCAATGTATAAATATATAAATATATGATATATGAATATAAATATATATAAATAGCTCAATATATATATGTACATATACATATATATATATATATCTATATATCATATGTATGTATATATATAATTATATATATATGTGGTGTTCCCATGTAGGTTTGCAGGCTAATTCATGTTTGCATTGTTCTTTATCTAGTTTTGTAGGAATTGCGCTTTTGAATCGCCAGTTCTTGCTGAGTTTTTTTTCTCTTTTGAAGTGTTATTGTGGTTGGTTGATATGTCCATAGCCCATAGGCCCATAGCTAATTATTTTCAGCATTGCTTTCTCAGAGTATTTCTCATTGAGCTCTGGGCAATGTCAAACCGGGGGTAATAAAGTGATAATTTCCAGCCAAAATGGCACCCATAATTAGAGGGGTTACTCATCCGCGGTTGTCATCAACATGTTTTTCTTCACTTCTTTCACGACTGCTTCCACCACAGGAAGGTTTGCAGCCTGAGTGCGAAGACTTAGTGGGGTTGGCCACGAATTTGGGGTATTTTTTTCATGTGCATCTAATGGGTGTGTGTTTCTTTCGCCATAGGCGAACCTGCTCAGTAAGAGCAGCGTAGAGTGGTTGGGGGGGGATGTGTTGAGTTCACCTTCGTATCGGGTATAAATTGGGATATACCCCCTTCGACTGTGGTGCTACATAACCGTAAAGGCGGACCCGACTGCACCCCCAAGTAAGGATCAGGGAAAAAGCAAGGGCTAAGTAGACTTCAGCCCCTGAAAATCTTTCAGCCGGTTGAGCTCCTTACAAAACGGGCATAAATCCAACAAAAAATAACAACACCTCTCACAGCCATTTAAACCATCCATTTAAGTCATTATCAGCACATGAACAGTACTTACGTTATGGTTGTATATATAATATATACTGTTTATACTATATACATAACAAAAAACCGATCATATGCGGAACATTAAAGAACTCATCCAAATCATCTATAGAACATATCAATCTATCAATCAGAATAGATGTAAATCAGTCAATCCATTTCATTATCTACATATATTTGCAGTATAATATATATATATATATACAGTGTGTGTATATATATAATATAGAGACTATTCTAGACTATATGTATACTGTATCTATAATATATCATCATAATATATATATATATATACATACATTATTATACATAATATATCTCTACAATGTGCATCAACATTTCGCCATGGTGCGCTTCCACGTCCTGGGCGACGCCCTGGTGGACGTTGTCTGCGGCGGCCTCGCCCAGCTGCCCTCGCCGGAGGGCGATGCCACGGCGGAGCACATCGCGTTGCGCGCGGGTGCCACCGGGGAGCACCGGGGACCACCGGAGATTGACCTGGAAATCCCGGGAAATGGGGTGTTAGCCTCTGGTAAATAAACATAGACCCTGAAAATAAGCCATTTTTAATGGAAACTAATCTTCCAAGTCCTATTTGCCAGGGTCTATGTTAATTTACCAGAGGGTAACCAGTTGAAAATGGCTGTTTTTGAGCAAAAGATATACTTTAAGTAGGGTTCTGATCATGAAAACTTTGACTGGTGAGGATTTTTTTCAAACTGCCAATCTGAAGGTTTATCTGGGAAACTTAGTGGGTTTAAGCTGGAGGATTTATCTTGCGATTTCAGTAGGGATTTAAGTGATCAAACATGGGGATTTAAGCTGACAAATTCAAGATATAGGCTGAATTTAACGAATTTAATCTTACTGAAGCACTGGAATTTAACCCACAAACCGGCCACCAAAAGTAGGGATGCTTTTACGGTATGTGTGTTCATTACGCGAAGATCCGGGTTAAGGGCTCCAGGGGCCGCTGAACAACAGAGGTGGAAGTGCCTTGAACACTGCTGTGCACCTAGCCTCTTTGGTTGGACCTGGCCGTGTGACCTTTTACGCTCCTGGGCTGCAAGTTTGAGGTGGTTGGAACTCAGCCAAAAATTGAAATCTTATAGAAATAATGGCCTCAAGTAACATGCAAGGGGGAGTTTAAACAAGACTGTACTGTAGATACTATAGATATCTCCTTGACTTGAATCTGTTATGTATAGCTAACATGTTTAATTTTCCATCCTACCTTTGGACGGTGATCCCGGTTGATTATATATATATTAATATATAAACACTTAATATATCTATTTGTGGGGATTGGTTGAATGTATAGCCGCGGCTTAAAATGTAAGGCCCCGATCCATACCCTGGACCCACAGGCGATCCATAGCCCCGATCCATACCTATGATCCATATATCTCTAAGGGATATGATTCTGATCTATTCCGTTGACCCAACCCTTAATCCATACCCAAATTTGACAAGTTGCACTTATCCGAGGCCACTTTAATGTACCTTCTCAGTAGGTCCGGAAGTAATTCACTCGTTCCATACCTCCGGATCACCATGGAACGATCAATACTCGATTTTGAATGATACACATTATATATTTATATACACCTACATATATACATATACAGATTATCCCATATATATATACACATATGTATATATATACATATACATCATGTACACACATATATATATATATATATGTTTATATGTATATATATACACATACATGTGCACATATATATATATATATGCTATATATAGCCCATAGGGATTCAACAACCACTAGCTTCCCACAGCCGGAGACCAGGCCTGTGTCGGAAAGGACGCCTTTGCAGACATGCTGACCGCGCGGCTGGAAAGCATGGGGATCGAGTCTTGATTGAAGCGGAAATGGCCCGGCAGAGCACAAAAATATGGCGGGGTGCCTTCAAAAGAACTCTATACAAGTTAGATCAAGTTAGTTGGTTGTCATTTCTTTACCATCCCAAAATCGGAGTCAACACACATGGGATCACATGGGTCAAAAGCCAACAGACTTGTGGCTGGTATGGCTGGTGTGAGTCATTCCCCTGAACTGTGACCGATGCCTATAGGGTTGCAACCATTTCCAAGCTCATGGGGATGGGGATTTCTACGACTCTTTCCAGCGCTTCCAACCTGTACATTTCTGGCCAGTTGCAAGTAGCTGATGGTCATGCCCTTAATTTAAGTGTCAGGTGATACTTTTGCAGAGGAATCCCAGCGGAACACAGGCATACATTGATAGGCGCATTTACCTCGAAAACTGTTCCTCCCATGGATCAGAACTGACAAGGCATTGATATGTTAATTGACTTTGTCGGCCCTGAAACCACTCATTTTTGGTTCCTGTGCAGCCCATACAGCTTCGTCATGAGTTTCCAGGTTTGGCTTGAGGCATCTTTGCCATTTTTGAAGTTCTGATTGTTGCTTACATTGTATGATCTTACATCCCCACGTGTGTCAAAATTAGAAGCCGAAAAAAACCCTCTTTTTCTTCCCAACATTTGGGTATTTTGCGACTTCAGACATGGTTTCTCCATTACTGTCTGGTTATTTAACATAGCCATGGAAAATGGCTCATTTATAGATGGTTTACCTATTATAAATGGTGATTTTCCATGGCTATGTTAAATAACCAGATGGTATTTTCGATGTTTTGAAACTGCAAAAATGGGAGAACAATTAGCGGTGGCCACTTGAGTCGGGATCCCGACTGATGGTTTTGGAATGCGTCCTGGACGTGATTAGAGTCAGAGAAGTGTGACTCAAAATCATGGAACCGTACTAAATTATATATATATTACACAATATATATATTATCATTCTTGGATTATATTATATTTCATTACATTACATCATATTCTATCATATTCTACATTATTATATTACATTACATCGTAGCATATTATATAATAGTATATTATTAGGTGGCCACACCCAGATCATTGCCCTGACGCCTGCATCTTGATACCTCGACGATATGGCGCCTAAAGGGGGTCAGTTTCCAGGAAGCGAAGCTTCAGAGACACAGCGAAAAGTCCACAGGATCCTGTGTGGTTGCCTGGCAACAAATGGGTCTCAAAATGGGCCCTTAGCATAACTTAGCATAACTTAGCACCATAGGTTTCAATAGGTTTCAATACTAAGTCAATGATGTCATGGTCATATTGGTCATCCATGCCATGAATGATTCGGGGGTACTTGAATGACTTATGAAACCTCCAAATGTGATCATTGCTGCTTGTTGATTCCACAAGTCAGCAACATGTCATTAAGCCGCCGTGGAATCCCTCGCCATGTGCCACTGCGGTTCAACTACCCCCACCAAAAATGAGTTGTTGTCGGATGGGATAAGGTGTTTCGACGGCCCTGTTGATTTTGGTAGCTTCTAAATCCGTTTTGGTTCTTTATACATATACGTTATATATATACACACGATATATATATACATACGATATATATATATATATACATACATATACGTTATATATATATATACATACGATATATATATATATATACATATACGTTATATATATACATACGATATAAATATATATATATATATATACATATACGTTATATATATACATACGATATATATATATATATACATACGATATATATATATATATACATACATATACGTTATATATATATATATACATAC
>Ga0126342_10014303_pt1 | contig 14019 bp, 13 predicted proteins | sample Cyp1metagenome_FD_92528 | JGI IMG/M metagenome (GOLD analysis project Ga0126342, IMG submission 92528) | Coral microbial communities from Lord Howe Island, Old Settlement Bay, Australia - Cyphastrea 1 metagenome | ecosystem: Host-associated > Invertebrates > Cnidaria > Coral ...
AACAGCGTCGTTTGCAGGGTAAACATAAAGCTCAACAATCCTCTACGAGGTTATACAGTCGAGATGATGTTCATGGGGCATTGCAGTTCCAAACTTCCATCGTTGAAGCAGTGAGATCTGGTTTTCGCCCCACTACACCGCTGGGACGAGGGGGGCAGCATCCTATGGAAGAACCCAAGTTTCAACTACAATTTTTCCCAAGAGTGCCTCAGACCATGTGTGGCAATATTTCAATTTTACGGCCCAACCTGAGGTGCCCCCCGATCCCATCGATTTGCTTGAGGATGAGAAGCCATCTGAATCGAGCGCTGAATCGTGCAACTCCACCGACATTGACCCAGGTGGAAATGGCAGACGAAATCCGGGGGGCATTGCATCGTAACATGTGGCATGTAGCCATGACAGCAGTGGACTTTGATGATACAGTGGTAACCACGGCATGTGGCCGAAAGTTTCCTCGGTGCAAATTGGCGGCGGTATCAGATTTGGAATTGGCCCCGGGACAGAATTTATGTTCTCATCCTGGTTGCAGAAAAGGGTGGCAATCAGTAGGGGCCTTATGAACCTCATTTTGAGGGCGTGTTTTGCAGCGGTGGCCATTCATCAACGATTCCCATTGCAGCGCTAGCGAGTCCAAAACAATCGTGCGTGTGAGCATTATGCGGCAGTTCATACTCAGGGACTCGCGCCTTCTGTCTTGTTTTTTTTTCCTTCCTTCCTCCTTTTCTTCTTTCTCTCCTATCGTATGGATGTTTTTGATGGCAGAGACGTATGTCTGGTTTGGAATAGGAATGGTTCACCTATGTTGTCATTTGATACATGATGTTTCCAGGTCGGAACGGCAGTGCAGCGCATTCTTCATTGCCAGCTTGGTGGCTCTCAGGCACTGGGTTGTGCCCCGGATGCATTGCTCTCATGACGTATCCTCCACAGACATATGCATAGCGCTTTTTTATATAGCAATGTAGGGTGACTGGATGAAAATTAGGCATCCCCCCATCTAGTCGGACCTTTTCTAATGGTCCCAATTTCAGCACCACTCAAGGGCCGCATGGAGGGTTAGCTTTTTCCCCGTAGTTGGCGTTGAGTGGGGCCTGTACGCCCAATGCGTTGTGGCCGTGAGCCATGGATCTATCTCAGATGTTGGCTTCTGCAAATGTCAACCCTTTGCATGCAGATCATTTGATCCAAGATGGTTGGACAGCTTCGCATTTTGCACTTTTAGCTGACGACGGCAGTCAGTTTGATGCGGCCATTCTGGAGATTTTTCCAGATAAACTGGAGCCCTTGGAAAGGGCAGCTTTAAAGCTGGCGTGGACAAAATGCCGACATCCTGCTTCAGGATCAGCGCCGGAAGGTGCAGCATCTCTGGATAGCGTCGCGTCAAACTCCTGGTCGGAGACTTTTGCCTCCAAAATAACTCAAGCAGTAGTCAGCCAATTGAAGACAACTTTCAAAACGAATTATCCAGCAGAAGTTCTTCTACCTGAGAATACTCCTAGCCTACGCTTATTGTCAACCATAGTTCACCGGAAGTCGAAGCTTGATTTCCGTCGGATTCCCTGGAAAATTCGTCTCAGTGCTGCGAAGAGTGATGAAATCACAACCTTGAAGTCGTCTCGACTCGCTAAATCTGCAGGACTCACCTTGCATACAATGCTTTTGGATGATCCCCCATCGTTAGAAGTATCGAATGGGGCTTTTGGCATGCATGCTCTGCGTCAAATGTTTGAAACATTCGCCATCGGTATGGCTATGGCAGAAGTGGCCCACCTATCTTCTTTGAAGCAGTACTATTTGAAATTCCTCCAGTTGATGAGTCAACGTTTGGAGCCAGACACGGGGCTGAGACCCGTGACTATTCTTGAAGCTCAGGAGGCAGACAAAACACTGATGACAGTTGTGGCTGATCTTGTTTTGGAAAGGCACTGGACGTGGGATGACGCTTTGTATGAAGTTACCTACATCAGAGCAGATCTGATGTCCATGCCACAGCCTAGGCCACGCTTGCCTAAAACTGCGGCCTCTACATCTACGGGGTCACAGTATGGCAAAGGGGTGGGATCCCCTCCACGTTCAGCTCCGTACTCGAAGGGAAAATCAAAAGGCGGCAAATCCAAATCCAAGGGCCAAGTTGCCTGGGTTACAGAAACCTTTGTCAAAGGGGAGCGCAAACAGTTATGTATGCGATACCAAACGAACAATTGCACGTTGGGAGATGGTTGCAAATTTCATCATGGCTGTGCATTTCCATTCAGTGATGGCCAAGCCTGTGGTAAGTCGCATGGAGCTCAGCAGCATGCAGCTTCCCCGCAATGATCTAGCAAAGAGATTGCGAGGACACCCCATGTGCCCTGACAACCACTCGGCAATGGTTTAGTTTCTTTCTCCAGGTATAGTGTACTACCCCTGGATTTTCACCCCAAGACCTTTAGTTTCAGGTGCTATAACAGCATCCTAATATTGGCAAGGACATGCACCTGAGGTGCTCTTGCTCCGGCGTATCGCTGACAAACAGCCGAGTAAGTGCGTACAGGGGCCCTGGCATTCCTTCGAATACGATAACTGAGCTTTATCTCTGTTTATTTGCTCTACTCATTCTTTTTTCTGATTTTGTTCAAAAATCGGATTCTCATGGGTTGCGTTCAGCGGTAATTACCGGCGTTTCGGGCCTGGAGGCTCCCAGTCTATTTCCCATAGGTGGGTGACAGATAGTTTCCCAAGGATGCGGTGTTTCATTACCACAACTCAGCGTTTAATCTCCTATTCTTCATTGTGAATCTGGTTGATTCCCTTGAGATATTCCTCTTTAGTGCATCGCTGATTTATTGACGTTGACGTTATATCCATATTTATGGTTGCGTGTTGGGTGCCAACATATACATCAATATTTTATTGATCTACTGGGAATTCCAGTCATGTGTGTATTATGCAGCCCCTCCATTCAGGATCACAGCTCCCAGCATGCGTTTTCAGCAATATATACCCTTGTAGTGCTGTTCTACATGCTTCCTTAGCAGCGATATATCCATTCTTCACCAGATATGGTCTCCATCAGGTTTTGTTTTCAATAATTTTGGTTTTATGCATCCGTCACTGCAATGTTTTTCCCACATTACATGTGTTGTTTCCCAATTTTTCCCATCATCTGACTGCGTTTAGTTGCTTCATTTCGCATCATGGAGAGAGTGCCGCAACCGGTTCAACTCCATCCCAGATTGCTGCTGATCCAGTTGGTGGTGCGTTCGATTCACGCTGGCGTGCTTAGCTCTGACCAATTTCAATTCATTTCTCACACGATCGATACAGTCATGAAGATCATGGGATGCCCATTATCATTCCATACTTTGCTAGAGACTCGTCGAGCCACATTTTCTGCTTTCGAGTATCATCTACGTGCACCCAATGATGTGCCCCTACACATCTATGATGTGGCGATTTTGCCTTGCCAGGATGTTTCATCGTCTCTGCAGACCTTGGCAATTTGGAAGGACCATTCTCTGCTGGCATGGATGAAGATTCGTCTTCCACGGACCCTAGACCTTCTGAAAGCTCTGAATCAATTTTTTGACAGAACATTGACTGGGTGGAGATCCACCGTAGAAACCTTGATTTGCAAAACATTACAGGATACATTGTTCCAATTACAATCCATTCAAGATTTCATTGCGCTGCTTCCGGCTCCCCAGACACCGCAAGAGGTGCCTTTTGAACGGATGCCTCAACCTGGCACCCCTCCATTACATACATGGGGATGATTCCTTTTGAAATTTTTCTGACGTTGCCAGCACCATTGGCTATTTCATATCCATTTCACAGCCGTTGCATTTGCTGCTAATAATTCATGCCGCGTTACGAGTCATTGGCACTATCAAATGTGCCCTGCGATATTCGGAATTTTAGCATTGACCAGTCTCATTTGTTGCCGATTCGGCATGTGGCGATTCCTTTCCCCTTTTTGTCATTTGCTGGATAAGTCCACATTCAAATAGGGGGTAATCTGGCGTCCTTATCCCAATTTTGATCAATAGTATTTACTGGGGGTGTTTTAGCCCATTGATCAAATTGGGAACCAATTTGACACCATCAAATGCTGTGACATCAATTATCCAGCAATGCAAAAAGGAGAAAAGCGCGAATTTAACTGCGGTGTGGGGAACTAAGTTTGAAAGTTAAATTATAATTATGGAAGTTTGTTGTTCTGCGTTTGTAATATCTACTTGTATGAGATATTTTAGCTTTTTTTAAAGTCTCGTAAAAAGTGTTTTTAAAGCCTCTAGGCAAAAGGTGAACTTAGGGGGTACGAGTGCAAATGAACGTGGTGACGGACGTGCGTACGACCCAGCGTACGTGTAAGCCAGTGTAAGCGTACGAGTGGACGGACGCGTGACGTACGAGTGGACGGACGTGTGCGTACGAGTGGACGGACGTGAGAGCGTACGTATGTGCCTTGACACGTTCACTCGTCACGTGCGCGCGCACGTACCAAAATAAGGTCGACTCGAGTCGGCCTTCTTTCTGTACGTCTCGGTTTTTCCTTACATATTTAGTTTTGGGAAGATTCAGACGTACAGAAATAAGGTCGACTCGAGTCGACCTTATTTTCGTACGTGCGCGCGCGCACGTGACGAGTGAACGTGTCAACGCACGTACGCACGCTCACACGTCCGTCCACTCGTACGCACACGTCCGTCCACTCGTACGTCACGCGTCCGTCCACTTGTACGCTTGCACGTACGCTGGGTCGTACGCACGTCCGTCACCACGTTCATCTGCACTCGTCACCAGACGTACGCTCTCCAAGATCACTACCTTTTACGAGACTTTTATAACAGCTAAGAGATATTACTAATATGTAATGAATGTCCACCTTGAACTATGACTGTACTTGTTCAGTTTTGTTTAAATGGTTGGAATTTCATTATATGAATGATGTACCATTTTGGCTCAAGGTGACATTCGTTGCATAGCGTTGTTGCTTCAAGAAAATTTCTTACCCTCCCTCCCACACCATTAATATCTCAGTTGTACAGGGTGATGGGAAAAACAACCCCATCATCCCTGAGAACTTGGGCTCCGAACTCCATTCCATTTGTTCATACAATTTCGCAATGCACATCTTTGCATGGCCAGCTTTGTACTTTGCAGTCTTTATTTCTGGTTCAATCCATCACGCCTTGTATGGCGGTCATTTCCCTTTTGTTTCCCGCTTCGATGAGCATCCGTGCATTCGGCCTGATAGAGCATCCGAGCATCCGACCAGTTTTGCATTCGAGCATTCGTGAGCCGATTCCGCCATTCTTGGGCCATATGTGGAGATAGATACACAAATTGTTGTATCTCATCTTTACCTGGTGCTTCATTTTGTATTACTCCCTACCAGCAGTCGCGCTCTGGGGGAAATGCATGTGGTAGCGTTTGATTCCAGTGTTCTGAATTTCTCTTCTATATCTTTGTCTTGGTTTTCTGTTGCCCCTTTTTGTTTCATTTTCGAGGTTCATGGAATCACCTCTCTGGCTTACACTCCATATGGGGGTGTTTTAGCCCATTGATCAAATTGGGAACCAATTTGACACCATCAAATGCTGTGACATCAATTATCCAGCAATCCAAAAAGGAAATTAATATAAGCGCGAATTCAACTAATTATGGAAGTTTGTTGTTCTGCGTTTGTAATATCTACTTGTATGAGATATTACTAACTAATATGTAATGAATGTCCACCTTGAACTGCCTGGAACTTTGAGAGAGAGAGACATAGTGTCACAGTGTGGATTGTTTTGATGACATCTCGACAGGTTGGGCAGTTGGGAGACAGTCTTGGATGCACAAGAGGTGTTTGGATTTGTAGGACTTCAACAGCATACCTGGAGATGCTTGCGTCAGCTGGTTTTGGTAGAAAGGCTGCAGTGAAGTGGTATTATCAGGTCTTTGATGCTTTTGGTCTGTTTGCAATTTGGAGGAATTGGTTAAGCCATGTTGTTCATTTTTGCGTCTCGACAGGTTGGTCAGGTTGTAGTTGGTCTGGAAGGCACATGAGGTGCTAGGACCTGCAGGACAACAACGGCACCTGCAGGACAACAACGGCACTCCTGGAGATGCTTGCATGCGTGGAGCAGTGCAGAGAAGTAACGTAGTAGTGTCTTGGTGTCAGAGTTGTAGAAAGTAGGAAACTGTGATTTGCAGGGAACCTGGAAAATCAGGCCGTGTTTGGGCAAGGATCTTGGTTCATGGCAAAGACTGGATAACCTACTGGTAGAAAGGAAACTCTACATTGGTTTAAAAGTAAGACGTGAGTAGTTGGACGCCTGTAGTAGTACATGCATGTTTTTGAATTGGAGATGAGGCACCGAGGTGCGGAGAGATAGGAGCCGTCATGGCACTGAGGGCACGGTAGAACTTGGTGTTGGATTTGATTGGTTTGACAACTAATAGGTGTAATAGGTAGTCAGGTGACTGTGAGAGAGACAGGACAGAGTGAATCTTGTTTGCCTGTTAAGAAATGGATGTGTTCTGATTTTCAAGCACAACAGGAACCAATTGGATGCTTTGAACGACAGTTGGGAAAGCATGTGAGTTCAATAGGTGATGAGTCACTAGGAATTGCTTTGACTGTTAGGTAAGTTTGCAACTGTTGTGGCAAACTGGAAACGAAACGGAGGTTTCTACTGTGGGTTTGTGTTCATTGCAGTTTTGGTCTTGTGAAACCTGAGATGTGCGCAAAGAAAGTAGAGTAAATCAGGAACCAGGCAGGTACTCTGAGTGTGATGTCATACTGATTGGACCTTGTGCAGAGAAAGTATGAGTGTGAACTGTACCCTTTTGGCTTAGAGCAATTGCACCGTGGTAAATCTCTCGTGGTGGATTGCTGGGTATGGAGCGAACTATGTAGAATTTTTCTGCTGGCAGTGTGATGAACTCATACAGTTCCACGATGGTGATGTCTAGCATCAATTTCCTTTGCATAACGCGATGCAGCCTTCATTGGAAGTGGTGAGACCTGTGGACGAGATGTTTTCCATTTTCTTTACCGTTTTGGCACCAGAAGGCTGGATGGACCTTGGACCTGTGATTTACTTCTTGGAGAAGTCCTGGAGGAAGGAAGAGAGGTCTTGTTGGTCAAGAGAACGGCTTATAGCACAAGATGTGGTGAAGAAATTTCTCCACTACACCTTATACTACTGGAAGGATGATATGGAGTTCATCGAGACAAGTGTTGGTAGGATTTTGTAGAATACCCTGAGAGAGAGAGAGCGGTAGTGTAGTTGGTGCGCTTGCGTGTGGCTCTGAGTGAGAAGCAAAAGGGGGAACTTGAGATTTGAAACTTGGAGTTTGGATTTGTTTGGATTGAGCTTGAATGTGATTTGAGCATGACTGGAAACGAAAAGACAGTTGCATGGCAGTGTAGGTCATGAGTAGGTTCGTTTGAGAAAGGATTGAGAAAGCATGACATGTCACTGGTAGGATGAAACGGAAACGATCTGTGTAGGACCAGGATGACGTGTTTTGATGAGACAGTTTTATGGATAAACTATCGGAGAGAACTGGATGGCAAGACGTTGCATAGGTTCGAGATGAGAGCTGGATTGCAAGCGTGCATAGGCTCAGGTTTACAGGTTTAGTGATACTGATTGCAAGGAGTTGCAATGGATCAGTTTGATGTGACTTCAGTGTGTTGGAAACCGTGCTGCCTAGTCGAGAAAGCATGGAGTTGACCTTATTGGACTGGACTGGACTGCATGTCGGAGTTTTATGTGTTCATGTTTGCTTCATTTCATTTCAGCTGCATTTATAAGACAGCATTTGGGTTCAGTGTTTCAAGGGTGATATCGTGTTTAGATAACCCAAATTGCAGCAATGGAGACTCTTCGTTTGTGGTTGGCTTTGATCCCCAAGCAGTTTGAGGATTTGAATAATGGAAAGGAAGTTCAACCCGATGAGTACTCCAAGCGCTTTGGCCTGCGCAAGAATCCACTGGCAGCTGTGGCGAGGCAAAGGATTATGTCTTGGTTGAAGTGGAGCTGACGGCCATCGGTTACATGCAAAAGGCCGAGGCAGGTATCCTTTTGAAGTACAAGCCCAATGAGTACCGCTGGATGGGATCAATTAGAGCCCAGGAGTTTGACACCTCAGGGAACTTGCTGTACAAGTTCAGCGCGGAAGCTTCGAAGATCGTCTGAGAGATGAGAGGTGATCTGAATGTACTATAGGTTTTTTGACCGGACACGCCGGGTGTGTAATACTAGGCTTCATAGAGAGTGTTCGGCAAGTGCGATGAGAGCTGCAAAAGACTTTCCGAGTGTTGTCAATTTGAAAGTGGAATGGAAGTTGGAATTTGAGAAGCATTGATGTTTTTGACTGGAATTTCAATTGTAGGAGTTTCAGAGTTTTGGACGATTTCGGACAGCGACAAAAGTTTGAATTTGTGTAGTCGAATGTGAACAGTTTTTGTGCACGATGTCAGCTGTCATGTGTTTTGCACGTTTCTCATTTTTGCTGCATTACATGTCTATGGGTTTTATGCGCAGAAACCACTGTGATCTGTTGAGCAGTTTTGGGAAGAGTTGTACATGTCTTGACAGTTGGATTTGAATGGGTTGTGCACTGTGGCAAGAGCTTGCATCACTTAGTTTTGTTTGCAAGTTGTCAGTACGGACTTTGCTACACATTACCTGTTAAGATGTGCGTCACGCATCTTGGGGTAATATGGAGCTTTGTCTGGACTGGATTGTAGGTCATCTGTCAAGGTGTGCGGCACGCATCTTGGGATGACAAGTAAAGCTAGGTAGCTGTTTGTCGTGGTTGACTTGATTTTGCATTAGTCAAAGAATGTGGTTGGCAGTGAGAGGTTATGGATGTTTGAAACGTTTCGGAAATGGAAAGGCATGAGTCTGGCACTGATGCATTTGGAAAGAATGCCCAAGCTGTACGTGCCCCAGGGTCTTTCGAGCAGGGTGCACACTGCCTTGATTCGACGTATGGCAAATGCTGACGCCGAGATCAATGACCAGCCGGCTCCCTCCGAGATCAATGAGAATGACAACAAAGAATCGTCGGACGACGAGAAGGAGAAGGAGCCTGAGAGTCATGAGAAAGAGAAAGAGCCTATGAGCCGTGAAAGGTCAAGGTCGCCAAGGGGTGATGGTACGACCGATGAGCAAGCTGGAGGTGGAGTAGAGGAGGATGTGCTGAGAGAAGTTCGGAAGATTTCCGACTTCGATCCTCGAAGCCCCGTCGAAGTCTTGGCAGCTTGCAATGGGTTAGCCATCGGACTGACGACCTTGGTGGCGGCGATCAAGGGCAATACTGATCACATGAACCTGGTGATCAACCAAGGCCAGGCTGTGCAGGAAGACGTGCGCAAGTCTATGCTGACGTTAGCGCAGTCGACCCAGAACATGGCCAATGCTGCGGAGAGCCTTAGTGCAGGAGTTGGGTACTCGACAAGTCGAGTTGGAGCCCTTGTTGGGGAAACCCAGAAGGTGCGCAAGCACCTTGAATGGTTCGCCTCAAAGTCCCTAGTGGACCTGCGCAAAGAGTCGGTCAGACAGGGTGATCAGAAAGATGAGAAGATGGCCACAGCCATGGAGAACCTCGCCCTGCAGATGAAAGAGATGCAAGAGGGTCTAGTGTCTGAGCTCAAAGCCTTTTGCAAGGCGATTGAGGACAAGACGATCGAGAAGGAGTTGCCGATGCCCGAGACGACCGGGTTTGTGGCACCAACGGTAATGCCGCCAGTGCATTCGGGAGGAGTGCATACAGGAGGAACAGCATCGACGTCCATGCCATCGCTAGGACCCCCGTTACCACCATCTGGTATGGGAGCGTCGTTGCCAGGGTCCCCGATCACACCGATGACTCCAAAGGTACCTCCTCCGCCGGCGCCTGTGCCACCTGCAATTTTTGCGGGATACTCTCCAGCGAGCCAAGGGCAGGCACCAATGCAGTTTGCCCTGGACCTGGGTATTCCAGATCGAAAGGCCATGCCCGTCATTGTGAAGGAGGAAGCCACGGGCATGCTCAGGTCGGTGTCGCCGACGGCATACCGGAACCATCCGTCGACGGGCACAGCGGCCTATGCACCACTTGGGTGGATGAGCATTAAAGGTTCCAATGAGTACCGAAGAGTGTTTTCCTACTCAGCCAACTGAAGGTTGTGCAGAGTACGGTTGTGATTAATTCGCCCAGTGGAATGGATCCAGCTGTGTGCGGGAAGAGAATAGTTCTTAGGAGCTCGAGGTTCACTTCCCATGAGCTGAGACAGTAGGGCACTTTGCGAGATCAGGTGTTGATTTGGATTTGCAAGTTTAAAAGGGGGCTATGACAAGCTGAGAGGCGTCTGGGTTGGAGTTTTCCTGGAACTGTCGGTTCCAAGATCATTCCAAAAGTTGATGCGAGTTGAATTGCAATTGCATTGCCGCATGAGTCATGTTTGTCATGTTGGTTTTACAATTTTGTTGAGGGTTTGGTCAATGTTTGGTATGTCTCTCGATGATGATGTAAAGAAGTGTGCAACGTTCTGAAGGCATTCTGAACTTGAGTTGCCAACAAATCTGAGAGGGACATCATGGATAGGAGTTGGAATTTGCTTGCAATTGACTGGATTGTTTTGGATGTACATGTTAGGACATGTTGGTTTGTTTTGCTTTGTTGCATTTGTGATTCAACTTAAGTATTGGGAATGCGTTCATGAGGACATGGTACGATAGGACTGTCATGGCGAATGATGATGACCTGGAAAGAAACTCAGAAGTCATCTGAGTCTAGCTAGTGTGAAGATTTCCGGGGAATCTGATGCCATTGGCGTAGGAGTATTGTACTTGCATGTCATTGTAACAACCCGTGACCAGGAATCTCCACACTTTCGTGACCATTAGGATGTATCAGACGTTGAAAGGGGGACAGCAACTTTATGTGCCGATCTTAGCTAGTCCGAACCCCAGTTATCTTAGTGAGGTGACTGCGAACGTTACTTAGAAAGTTTTGAATTTGAGATGAGCTGCATGAGTGATGCTGATTCATTTTATGTTTCTTTTCACACGCCTACCTTCGTGAAGAAGGTGCGAATTAGCTGAAACAGTTGGCCTTTGTTTTTTGTTGACTCCAAGTGTGCGACGTCTGTCTTCGTCTTGGGTCTCGTGTGTCTGTGTGTGTGTGAAACATCTGAAGAGCTGTAAGACTTCTAACCGTTGTTTTTACGATTTTTCATGATTTTGCGCAATGGATTTAACTTCCAGCAGGGGGGTCATCCACGACCTTGACTGATGACCCAACGAAGAGGGTCAAGGTTCGTGCTGATATCACGGCTGATCACCGTGACGTACCTGCTTTGATTTTCATGTCAATTTTCTGCAATGGGACGTGGCTAACCCAAAAACCACCATGCCGATAGGAAGACCACGATTTGGTTCAGACAGAACAATTGCCTCTTGATGTCGGTTGTCAAATTGTTTTCAACCAAACTTTCAGTTTCCTTGCGACGCCACTTCAAAGCCTGTACGGTTTTCGCAATCTGAATTTCCAATTTCTACAGGGGAAGAATGAGTGAGCTGCATCAGAACGATTTGATTCATCTAGCAAGGACGTAGAAAGATTTCCTTCGCACAGTTTCTCACTTCTGGTCATCCAGCCACTCCTGTCAGGTTTAATTGAAGTGTTTTTGCACGTACGATGCATTCCAGATCAGAATTCGCAAAGATGTTTCTGAGCAAGTGTGTGATTCATGCTGGATTCGTGTGATTCATGCTGGATTCGTCAAGGTGGCATGAATTTACACTTTTGAATTGGTAATTCATCTAAGTAAAGTGAAACAGCCGTTCACCTTTCAGGTTCTCACCCATCGGTCGATTGAGTGCTGAACAGCGTGCCGCAGTGCCTGGCATCACCGTTCTTTTCTGCGGATATGCATAGCTGGAAGCCACGACAACAATTCTTTTTCCAACTTTTCCCAAGAGAGTACGGTGCTCAACATCTTGCAGAATGTCACATGATCAGGTTAGGCTTCAGAACATGCTTGCAGGTATGGTTTTTCTTTCCTTTTGGTCGTTGGTGAAGTTCAATTGTGCATGTAATTCGGGGGTTCACAACGTAACCCGTTTACAGGGTTGTGAATTGAAAGCAGAGGGCCTCTGAGCCTTATCACGAACATTTGCATGCCATGTGGATGCATCATGTGAAGTTTTGTTTTAATTATTTAACCTGACATCGTCGCCGTGTTTCCGGGACGCTTTCCCAACGTCCCTGAATCGATGTGGAACTTTGGATGGAACCCGCACACCATGGGACTTCAAGGTCAATTTTGTGGAGGTGACCTGATGAATCAGCAGTCTCAAGCTCAGTCTCAAGCTCAGACTCAGGCACAGATTTCAGCTCTACAACAGCAAAACGCAATACTCAACCAACGGCTCAACTCACAAGCTCAATCCCACATCCAACATCTCCAGCAGCTTCTTCCATTTCACCAACCTCCACAACCGGTTCGGCCCAGGGGCACTGGGGTGGGCTGGGATACGGCCAGTGCGCCTGACTAGCCCAACTAAATATTGTTCCCCTTGCCCTGTATGTTTGCTTTGAGTGTGTGGCATGATGGTATGTTTAATTGAGCATGTTGCTGATGTTAGTTTAGCTTGTTCAAGTGCAGCTGCAGAGTTGCTGCTGTGGCAGCTTGGTTTATGTGGAAGGGCAGCTGCTGAAAAGCGCCCGCCAGCCCGCCCCAGTTGAGGGCATGTGTGGCTTGTGCTAGGGCCCAAGTGCCCAGTTCGGGGATTGGGCTGGCTGCAGTCTGCTCACTGTCCAGTGGGCTGGCTGCAGCCATGCCTGTGTGGCAAAGTTTTATGCAGGGAAAAGTGTGTTGCTGCAACACTGTTGCTTGTGAATTTAGTTTGGGAACCTATTAATAGTGGGTTAACCTCCATCCATTCCAGTTCCATCCACACCACAGCCGTCAGGACCTCAGGCACCAGATCCACCAGTACCTGTGACTAATCCAGCCACTCAATCTGGACCTACTCCATCCTTCAATCCGGATGAGATGCTGCAACAGATGAAAAACACAGTTGAATCCAGCCTTCAAGAACTGGTGGAAAAGACTCAAGAGCGTCAAGCCAACCAACCTCCGACACCACTTCCACCAGTTACCGTGCCTCCACCAAACCTCAGTCCTCGTCGTCGACGCTCACCCAGACGACCCCGTCGCTCATCACGACCTCGATCCTCTTCCAGGGATGTTTCCACCCAAAGGCAAGAATCTCGGCTACCAGGCCGGGGACAATCCATTACTCTCAGATCTGCTTCTCCACGACATCGAGAAGAACGACATCGAACCCAGGATCACCAACAATCCCACCAGACGACGACTCTTCAAGCTGCACCTTGGGGGCACAACCCACAGCCCACAACCTACACTGATCCCCAAACACGATCCTACCACCATGAACACTCGTCCACCGACAAGTGGCAGTCTGGGGACAGTGGAAGGACTATTCCAAATACTCAGCCTCATCCGCCTCATCCAATCCATCCAAGTGGGTAGACTACTCACAACCTTCTCACAGCCACCACACTCCACATGACTCTTCCACCAAACCACTCACGGCATTCTCCTCCGACCACACTACACCTCCACTCCGCCACAAAGCAGAAAAAACCTGCTAAATCGGGGGACGACCAACCCCCTATCCGGTCAACGTATCTCCTGGACATATGCTCATCAGCCTACAAGAAGGATCGAAAGAAGAGTGGATCCGTGGAGTCAAGTTCGCCTTGCGCCACCCTGAGCGTATGCCAGCAGCCTCAGAAGTAGCACCGGAGAAGAAACCTCAACCACTGCAGACGGTGGATATCAAGGAATTCGACCGTGCAGTTGAGATCCTTAAACAAGTGGACACACGAATTCCTCCGGACGTCACCCAAAAAGCGGTCCAGCTCCGCTTCAGCACATATCTCCTTCCGGACTACGACCTGGGGAAGTCCTACATCATTGAACTACCTTCCACCAACATGCTTGCACTAATATTTCCA
>Ga0126342_10014304_pt1 | contig 14019 bp, 12 predicted proteins | sample Cyp1metagenome_FD_92528 | JGI IMG/M metagenome (GOLD analysis project Ga0126342, IMG submission 92528) | Coral microbial communities from Lord Howe Island, Old Settlement Bay, Australia - Cyphastrea 1 metagenome | ecosystem: Host-associated > Invertebrates > Cnidaria > Coral ...
GAGGCGGAAACAAAGTCTACATGATCTTCATTCAGCGGTCTGCTGGGCGATCGGATTCAATTGTGCAACAAACTAACAACTTCAACCAAAGAAGGAAGGGAAACTTGGGCGGGCAAAATTGCTCAAAGAATGAGCATGAATACATTCACAGACCAAACATAGTCAAGACATGTTTTACTTGCAAAAGATACACAGTCAAGTCTCACGCATGGGAAAATCAACAGCATGCTTGCTACAGTACTTTTAAAATAGTATTGTAGCGGCCCGAGTCCCCAACCAACTTCAGAACCGGAAATAGAATGGCAGAAGCCTTCGAAACCAGAACCTCAAAAAACCTCATCAATTGATTGAGAACCTCAAAACGTATTGGAAACAGCAGTCGGACGTCAAGAAACCTCAGAAAACCTCAAATGCATCAGAGCCTGCGAGGCCGCACAGTCACCAACTACTTCAAGTTCAGCCTTGCTGGAACTTCAAGAATAGTATTATATAGCTTGAGTCCCCGTGAGCCTCGCTTTGTCTTTGTGCCAATACGTTTTGCGTCCGACGCGTGGCCTCGGCCTCGGCCAGGCCTCGCCGAGCCTCGAAGCGCCTCGATTGCAGGCTTTGGAAACACGGGACCTCTTTCATCAACATGACAGAAAGGGAAAGATTGTCATGATCAAGACAAGCAGGTACAAGGGGCTAGTTTTTGGGTTCATTTTTGGCACCTGAAACTGATATCATTTTTGGAGACGGAGTTGGGGCCTCCGTTGTATTCAACCCCTAAGGGATGGTCACATCAAGTGCGTTGCGTTGGTAGCCCGTCTGCAGCGAGCTATGGCATCAGCAGCTGCACAGAATGACACCTCACTACCCTTGCTGCGAAAGAACTCAGCTTCACGCAGGGTGGAATTTATCATTACGCCGGGCAACTGTCCGGACAACTTATGGAAGGAATCACGTGGGACTGGGTCCAGGAACCCAGTGCCAAAACACAGATGACAAACTATTTGAGAGCCACATTCGGGCACATCACGAAAAGATTCGACGAAATGAATGAGAAATCTGAACAAGGTTCGCAGATAATAGTTGAGCTTCAGAAGATGAGCGAGTTATTCAGGGCCAGGAAGATGCCGGCTCCTTTGTTGAAGGCAGCAGGAGAGCATCCTCATTCGGGAAGTGCAAGGCATGCTCCTTTGGGGCCACCAGTCACCTCCGATTCCTGCACCTTCAGTGCAAGGGCATCCATCACAGGAATATGGAGCACCGTTGACGCCTCCAATCTTTGGAACCGCCGGAGTGGCAGTGAGTGTGTCCGATCTGCCCGGGTATGCATGTGCCTCTTGTGGAGTGGGAGTTCCTGAAGGAACTGGTCGACGTGATGGGCCTCCTCCGCCTGAGCAGATAGAGCGAGTGATCTTTATTAGCTTCCAACCTCCACTCCCTCCGAACCAATATCCAGACAAATTCTCCTCTTTAACTAAGAGCTGTCAGGTGATACCCCGGATCAGAGCGAGGGCAAGATGTGGGTTTTGGATGGAGTCGAGCGAGTGCGTTCGGTTTCTCCTTCGCCCTATTCCGAGGACCAGAAAAGGGCGGTAAACGCCGCATGTGGCCCTAAGGGGTGGGTATTTATCTCATCCACTGCTGGCTCCCATGGGGTGTATACCACCGAAGCCTGAGTCCATAAAGATTGTGAAGAATTGGAAAATGCCCAGTGAGGGACTGTATGAATCGAAAGAAAAGGATGAGTCTCAGCCTTCAGTGAGAGAATAGCTTAGGCGTAGGACTTGAGCTCGAGGTTCACTTACTGTATTGCGGGTGAAGATTGCGACGGTAAAAGGGGGTCTGCAACTGGATTGGTATGTGTTTTGGAAGGCATCTGGAAATGCCGAAGGGAAGGCATCTGGAAATGCCAGGAGGAGTATACATAGCATGGTTTGTAAGATGTGCAGAGTTGTCATTTGAAGTTGTTTTCTGGTTGTGGTTTGATGCAGCATTGGTTTGGTTTGATGTTGTGTTTTGGACAATTTCGGACATGACTTGGAGAGCTTGTGATGGCCTATTGACCGTCATTTGGACGATTTCAGATGACATTGTGACCAATGAGTTGCATCTTGTTGGGGTGTTTTCATATGGAATGAGGACATTGACTTTATTACTGTTGGATGTGTGCTCCGTCTTCACATTGTCGTACTAAGGTTTTTGTCGGCCAATGATGACTCCATAGGGACCTTTAACTATGAGGGTCTGACAGGAAAAGGGAGAATCTGAGGCCACCCATAATAAACATTGTGGGTTATGTATCTAACATGTCTTGCGTGCAGTTGAATGTTGAACGCAGCTGAACTTTGTAGTTGAAGCCTTGTTTGAAAGGGGGAGCATGGATTCGGCAGTGCACTTAGTTGGTCAGTAGGATCGTGATTTATTGGTGTCTCAGTTTGACTTTTCGACATGGGACGGACGCTGGGACATCGCATTGAGAAGTTGTTTTGAGTCTTCATAGGCGCCTGGGGACTCACAGAAGTTGATCCCATGTGAGAGATTGCAGTTGCCTGAGTTTCAGTTGTTTTTGGTTCTCATGTTGACTCCGAAGGTGCTTTGCCAGTGGATGTTTGCGCTCGTGTGTGTGTTCTCCGAGGATCCTTTTCTCTTGCAACAGCACAGTAGTGAACTCCTTTTTGAAGCCATGGTTGTTTTGTCGTCTTTGTGAACTGACTGGAATCTCTGAAACTGTAGCTTGAGATGAGAGTGGGTGTGCTCCTTATCTTGGATTTGAGCGACATTGATTCTGGCCATCTTGTGAATATTGACGAGACGAAGCCCTGGGCGACAGTCATCATGGAGGCCATTGATCAGTTTTGAGATTTTTGGATGCAGTATTACTGGTCCCGAAGCTCAAGGCTGAAGTTACGTTTTTTGCCGTCTTCATTGGGGGCGGATGGAGTCAGTTGCTATTTCTTTTCTGCATGACGGGTCATATAGATGCGGATTTCTGATCGTGTGGCTCGTGGGGAGAATTTGGATTTCTCTTGTTCACACCGTACTGATACGTACATCGCACGAAGTTTTCTTTTACTGTCCTCCTGTTGCAACACGCAATTGGGAGGATATCGTGCACAAAGCAATGGTGCTTTTGGACATTCACTTTACAGTTGCTTATCCTGCAAACTTTGTGCTCTGGCGTTGGCTAAGTCTAAGTTCTGCGTTCAGAAGATCAGTTTGCGAGATTGATATTGTAGGCGTCGAAAGGGGGTGTGGAAATATGCCTTGTGGGTGCGCCCTCCACAACACAATGCAACAAGTGGATATCTGGAAAGTATGGCATTGCTGACCTTGCAGCATCCGTGATCTTCACCATTGTGAAGGTCGCGTGATTTCATGCAGAATGGCATTGTCAGATCTGAATTTGGTGGTTATTTGATCGGTTTATGACTTACGACCATGATCAACCTGCAACTTTGGGTTTGGGCATTTTGCCTTAGCACTGTGCATTGTGCTTTGCAGCACAATACACTCTACGTGGATGTCGGTCTATTTGGTGCACCATGAGATCTGCAATATTGTCCTTTGGACACCTATTCGCCTTGGGTGTCGCAGTGGGAATGGCCTCGCCATTGCCCTTGTATCATTTGATGTGGTCATCACCGGTCTTGATGACCTGGTACTATACTGGGAATGTGATGCTATATCGGCAAGCATTGCTTCTCTTTTAGTAGCGCTTGAGGTGTTTGACCTCTATTACCTCTGTACAATATGGTGTCCATCTTCATCTATTGGAGCTGAATCTGCACACTACAATATGATTGGGACCTTTGGCCTTTGGTGTCCATCGTGTATCTTGAATATCTGGTGATTCTGCATCGTATGGCTATCTGGTGTTTTCACCGAAATTCTTGTTTTACTCGAGACTATGTGATGTAGAGCAGAGCTTTCTGCTCTCCATCGTGTTTCGAGCCGCTGGAAGTTTGTTTTGGCTGAACGAGATGCTATTGGAGAACGAACATGAGGTTTGAGGAAGTTTTGTGAGCCAGAAGAACATTGTACAGAACATGTGTAATCACCTACTTCGTTCTTGAGTGTAGAGAACTCTGGTTATTCACGTTTGCATGAGAACCGGAATTATTTGAGAACTTTTGGAAGTAGATCAAGCTTTTGTCTCTAGCTGAATTTGTGACTCAACGCAGTTTGGAATTGTTCAGTGGACCTTTTAAGAAAGGTCGTGATTTTTGGACCAAGAATTGCGTTTCCTCACTAGACATTGGCTCGAGGGAGCTTTAGTGTCATTAAGTTCAGAATTGAACAGGACTGGGTTTCACAATCAGCAACATAGCACGAACACGTTTGGGGTTTTGCCCCTTGCGGGTGTGTCCTGCTCGTTGACTTGCTCCTTTGTGTTGCGTCCGAGCAAAAGACCGAAGCTGACGTTTGCACTTGGGAGTCGAGGTTGAAACTCCGTGTTTAGGTTTGAGGTTCTGTTTTCCAAACTTGGGAATTGATCTAGTGGATCTAGACTTTATCACTTCTGGCTGGGGGAGGTGTGACTCGCCTGCCCCTTGGTTGGTTCTGTTTGCTGTTTTGATGTTTTTTGGCCCCCAGTGTGACTAATACATTTGCATACTTTTGTGGTTGCTAATTCAGCTGTGGCTGCATGCCTATTTGGGTCTTTATGTTTGTCTTACGGTAAAGGACCGTGCCTTCGTGCATTGACGGCCAGACCTGAAGAAAAAAAAGGGGATGGATGGATAGATGGATGGATGGATGGATAGATAGATAAATGGATAGAAATAAATAAATAGATAGATAGATAGGTAGATAGATAGATTTAGATTAGATTACATTAGATTAGATTAGATTAGAATAGATCGATTAGATTAGATCGATTAGATTAGATCGATAGATTAGATGGACAGGTTAGATTGATAGATAGATTAGATACATAGATTAGATAGGTCGATTAGATACATAGATTAGATTAGATTAGATTAAATTAGATTAGATTAGATTAGATCAGATTAGATTAGATTAGATTAGATCAGATTAGATTAGATCAGATTATATAGATAAGAAAGAAAGAAAGAAAGAAAGAAAGAAAGAAAGAAAGAAAGAAAAAAAGAAAGAAAGAAAGAAAAAAAGAAAGAAAGAAAGAAAGAAAGAAAGAAAGATAGATAGATAGATAGATAGATAGATTAGATAGATTAGATAGATTAGATAGATTAGATAGATAAGATAGATAAGATAGATAGATAGATAGATAGATAGATAGATAGATAGATAGATAGATAGATAAGATAGATAGATAGATAGATAGATAGACAGATAGATAGATAGATAGATAGATAGATAGATGAATTAGATACATAGATTAGATACATAGATTAGATAGGTCGATTAGAGACATAGATTAGATTAGATTAGAATCAATTAGATTAGATTAGATTAGATTAGACTAGACTAGACTAGACTAGATTAGATTAGATTAGTAGATTAGATTAGATTAGATTAGATTAGATTCGTAGAGAGAGATAGATAGATACATAGCTAGCTAGATAGATCGATAGATAGACAGATAGACAGATAGACAGATAGATAGATAGGTAGATAGGTAGGTAGATAGATAGATATTAGTGAATGTTGCAACGTATTATCATCATCGTTGTTATTCTGAATATTGTCCATGCAACATCCCATTTCACAGTTTTGTACGCGGCGGTATGCATGATGAGAAACAAAAATCTCAAACACCCTAGCAGCGAGACACAGCGATGGTGTGGCTGGAAGTGGATAATGATATCGTTTCCTCGATGCCAAACTCTTCCCAGTGTTGATTCAAAATCATCGCTGAAACGTTTCACCGAACTGAAAGAACACGCCCGTTTTGCGACAAAAAATCCGTGTCTTTATCCTGTCGGGTGTATACCTGTCCGGGGCCCCGAAGCGATGGGTAAGTGTGGTTGACGCAAACCAGCAACCATTTCACTGCGGAGTCGCTTCCTGCATCGCCATGGAACCTAAACCAGGCCACATGTTTGATCCAAATAACGCCAACGACTCAATCATTTCCACAATTGTCTGATAGGACTATATGATTTACCTGCAAAAAAATGTTATTTTAAATGGTTATGTCACATTAACAAGGGGTATTCAAGTATAAAACCTAGGGTTTCCTGAACATTTTCTTCTAAATCGATGGACAGATTGGCCAAACATGAACTAGCCGCAGCATGTGCAGGATATCGGCTCCAAACCGCAAGATGCTGATCAAACAAAGGGTGGAATTTGACACCCAGAGGACCATGGATGGATTTGTGATTTTTTGAAAAATGATAACCCATGCTTTAGGGCACTAAAAGAGATATGGGAAAACTTTAGCTTAAAAATATTGGGTGAACTATGTATGGTTGATGAAATTATATATCTATAGGTCATTGGGTTCATAAAGTAACAAAAAAACATCACTGGGGCACCACCATTGGGCACCACATTTTCCATGGTGTTACGATCCTTTTCATCCACGTTGATGGCCAATTTGGAATGCTTGGCAGGGTTTGGAACTCAACATGGTCGTCACACCTCTAGATGGTTAAAGTAGGCCACACGGATTTGGAATATGTTTTTCAAAAGTGGAAATGACATAAACAGGGTGTCAAATTTGCTAGATGTTCATCTTTAAATTCAAAAACCAGATATTTGACCGTTTCAACTATCATTTGATTTGGTTTTGTGGTCCCCATTTGAAAACACGGTCCCCATCAAAGATCGGGGTCCCATCTTAGTTTGCAAGGGGAGATCAAATTCATTTCTTGTAGGTTGGTTGACCTGTATATAACAGTGATTTAGATATTGTACAACATGATAAAACGGTGACAGAACATATGTTGATTATATAAATTATATCCTAATTTAATTGAATATCACACTGATGTATATGATATAGGGTTTTACTACGTAATGTGATGGGTATTCTTGACTAATTTGCAAAAAATCTGTCGTTTTTTGCCTTTGGGAATTAATTTCACTAGCCCAGAATTGGGAACACTTTGTTCAACCATTTAATCACAAATTGAACGGTGCCCAAAATATCAATGGTTTGCTCATCACAATGCTTTCACTGCGTACTACGCATCGGATTCTGACTGAATCTGGTAGTAACCTGTTTTTTTGGGACCCCCTAAAATCCAAAGAGTATTTGACGGGATTTCTAGGCAACCCCCAAAAGGATAGAAACATATCACCCAACTAAAGAAGTGGCTGGTTGTTTGGAAGATGACTGGATTATGTGATGGTTAATAGTGGTTAATAGGCTATAAACCAACAACAATGGGAATATTTTGGTGATCTGATTGGTGGTGACTGGAACATGAATGGATTATGACTTTCCATTCAGTTGTTTTTTTTTCCCCATTTGACGAACTCCATCATTTTTCAGGGGGGTAGGTGGCTCAACCACCAACTAAAGAAGTGGTGTATACCGTCCCATCGATGATTTTGCGAACGAAACCTCCATTTGGTTCAGGAATTTCCTACTGCCACTGAGGACACAGGAGGGTAAATCCATCAATATCCCATGATTATCCCGATGACCCTCTGGTAAACATAGAAAAAACTATTGAAAATTGATGATTTATAGTTGATTTACCCATAAAATATGGTGATTTTCCATAGTTATGTGAACGTTTACCAGAGGGTAAATCATATTAAACCATATTGAAACCATATTGAAACTATATTGAAACCATGTTAAACCATATGAACACCATATGAACACCATCCTAAAACCATCCCAAAACCATCCACGACCAGGTCCAAAGTCGCGATCTCCTCGAGTCATTTGGAACTCCTGAAGCAAGTCTTGTCGGATTTGAGTCCGGCCGAGAGGAAGGAGATGAGTTTCTGCCTCCGGGGCCCCTGGCTGCGGGGTGGAAGCCTTAAATGTTTCGTTAGTAAAACAATAGGATCCAGCATCCCAAATTTTTTTAACCGTTTTCATGGGATTATAAACTAGCAACATATGGGTGATGACATGGCTTCATCATTTTTGATAATTTTTGATTGGTAAGTGGTTGATAAGCCATCACCCACATGGTGAAATATGGTGAGATCCTCAGATTTTTTTCATGACCATCCCTACCATTGCCCTGGAGGACTATGAGTCTCTGCGCACCTTATTGGAACCCTTTCTCTTAGATGCCATGCACCTTGGATGTTCAAAGCGGGGCTTGTTTTTGAGGGTCGCAGAAATGGTCAGAAATGGCACAGCCAAGCCATTCCACCCAAGCGTTCGAAGGAAATGGATCCATGATTTCACAGTTATTATTGGCCTCATTCCACCGGATGTTTTTGGAGTAATTTTGCGGTGGGAAACTCTTCCACGTGACCATGGGAGATGTGCAGACTCCATCTCCCTGGGATCGAGTGGGGGCAATCACAAGAGCTTTGTCTAGGAGTTGACAGGGCCCCACGAATAGCTGCAAAGCCGATTACTGTTCGTTGTATACTAGTCTCGGATACTATGCAACAAAAATACATATATATTATATATATATATGAATATATAAGTACTGTATAATACAATGTATTATATATTACAATAATATATACATATTTGGTATTTTTTCCTATAGGCTTGACATCTTGCAAACGACACAGCCCCGCCCAGGAAGCAAGGCAGGCAAAGTCCCCACGATGCCAAGAGTGACCGACAGGTGGAGATACTATGTGCACCAGCTGCATCGGGAGTGGAGAAGTAAGCGAAATGGCATTGAAAAGGCGGACATATCTACAGTGAGATGGGTTTATTTCAACCAACTGACCATAACTTACCCTCTGGTAAACTAACATAGCCATGGAAAATCACTATTTTTAATGGGTAAATCCACTATAAATGGCCATTTTCAATAGCTATGTTAGTTTACCAGAGGGTATCCGAAGAATGACCATCCTGTTTAGTAAGAGTATCAATCATGAAACAACTGGGGTGGTAAAGTGCGCTTTCAAACTGGGATTCATACCCGACCCGATTCGGACCCGTTTGGATCCATTTGGGCTTTACAAGACTTGGGAACATTGGGGTTTATGGTTTACGAGTTTTCCCACATGCTCGGATTTTTTTCCAGGAAAAGGAGTATAACTGCAAAAAACCAGACGTAGCATCATGTAAATCGTACTTGGTGGTTCATCCCACTGCTCGTAAGTGAGTTATAACCCCAATTATTTCAGTGGATTAACCCGCTCCTTATCCCATGTAAATCACTGGGGTTATAACCCACAAAAACGAGCCGTGGGTAGTTCGCCACCAAGTAGACATGATGAGAAACCATGAAACTTTTGCCAAATCCCTAGGAATATCAGCAATTTTGGGAAAGTTGACCCGGCCTGGTAATGACGTTTACAGCTTGCGAACTTGAAGCCATGGCCCATTGAAATAGCTGATTTACCCATAAAAAATGGTGATTTTTCCATTGAAATAGTTGATTTACCCACAAAAAATGGTGTTTTTTCCATAGTTATCTAAACGTTTACCAGAGGGTTTATTGAGGTCGGCAAATCTTCGAAGAAGTCTCTGCAAAAACTCTGCAAGATGATGGGAATGGACGCTTGGCTATGGTCACGAGTTGGATTTTAACCAATGAAAATGGGTGGTAAAATATTTGGGATATTCATGTGGATATCTATGAGATATATACTGGTTGGTGGTTTGGAACATTTGGATTATTTTTCCATATATATTGGGAATGTCATATAAAAAATCCCATTGCACGCGGGTTCGGGTACACGCGCGCACATTTTACTAATTTTGCAAAAATCAAAATGTTACGTAAAATCTTCTGGATTAGTAAAATTACTAAATTAGTAAAATTACTAGCTTTCGAGACTTAGGGTGATTAAGCGATCATGAGCAAGACATTTGTTTTCGACAAACATGCAAACCATGATTTACTTAGACTTCCCTTTTTGTGCCAAAGCATGGAGTTTGGTCAAGAAAAGAAAAGACGCGCAGAGGCTGCAGTGAAAAGGTCGCCGGCTAGGAAAAGAGCTCGAAGAGGTACAGAGCCGACTCGCACACAGGCTCAGCTCGCAGAGAGCCGAGCCAGCAGTATGGCAAAACTAGTCGGGACGGCGCAATTGCAGCGTCGAGCTTCTCACCTTGGGGCCCAGGAGCCGGAACAAGCACCGAGAGTTGACCGCGCCCAAAGGCCAAGCTGGCAGCACAATCATGATGCTGAACGGATGAGCCAACGGCTAAAAGCCGGCCGGACTGTTGATATATGCATGCAATTGATGGCTTTCAACTTGCTGTCCCCCATCACCACGGCCGAAAACAAGCTGCAGCTCCGGGCAGCAAAGGGCTTGTCTGCCAAGAAGAGGAGTGTTCCACATCAAAACTTTTTCATCATTGACGTGTTCCACAGAAGAGGAGTCCCTTTAGTTGATATCGCACCTTTGACACCGAAAGAAAAGGACGAACCTGGGGCGCTGTTTTTTCTTGGAGCCATCCAGACAGTCAAGCAAGAGAACCTCTGGGAAATTAGCTTTCGTTTTCGTCCCACGTCTATCCAAATTTCAGTTAGTGGATGTGGTGCATGACAACGTCATTCAGCAACTCTGTGAGTGGCTAAGCCAAGCTCAAAAGGTTGCCGAATTGCAACGAAGCGAGCCAAACACATGGTTTGCTCCACAAGCCCGCGAAGTACGCCAACCTCTTGCAGTGCGGCCTTCATCCGCCATTGCGCGCTCTTTATCCCACCCAGACCACAGTACGCAGCCTCGTCAAGACAGAGGAGAGGTCAAATTCGTTTTGCATTTGCCAACTCCAATACCCATGGAAATCAGACCCCGTCGATGTCGCACATGCAGTGGGCATGCGACTGATGAGGAAAGCAATGCACACTATTTTTCCCACACGGACGACGACATCCTGCAAGCGGCTAGCAGCCTTGCAAGCAATGTCAGAATTTTCCGTGGGACAAGAAGTGGTCTCATTTGCATTTCTGTGCATTGCTTGCTATGGATGCTCCAAGCGTGGTATGAAGAACTTAACAAATAACTTAACATGCGACTTGGTCATCGTCAGTGCATTTTGTACAGATTGGCAAGCTACTCCAGATAATTGTTTCTACTTTCTCTTCACCTCGTCAGTGGGTCTCTAGATTTTGAACAATGCAGCTCCCCCTTGCTCCTCTTCCTCCTTCCTTCCTTCCCTTCCCTTCCCTTCCTTTCCTTTCCTTTCCTTCCCTTCCCTTCCTACATCCGCCAGCTGGTCGTCACCGTGTGCACTGACGGATCCGGATGTCACAGCCAGTGCCAATTCTAATATTCTCGCGCGAGCAGATGATAGCTAAACACAAGGCAATCCGGTCACTGAATCTATGCCACGGACCCGAACACTTCCGCGAGCGCCAGATCAGGCAGGGTGGGAAAGGACACAGACACATAACAAAAAGAAAAGTCAGATTACATGCCAACAAAATGCCAACTAGTTTTTCAGAATATGCGCCAGACCAGATGGCAAAAACAATGTCACCACACATGCAAGACAAAATGTCAAATAAATTGCCGGCATAAATGCGAAATAAATGCCAACAAATGTCAAACAGAATGTCAAAGCAAATGCCAGATAGAATGCCAGGAAGCCTGTCATAATAAAATGCAAACACAGCCAGAAAGATCCAGAAAGAATGTAAAATAGACTGCCAGAATAGATGCTAGATAAGATGCCACAATAGGCACCAAATCGAAGGTAAGACACAAAAGCCACATGGAATACCCAAAAAAGTGGCAAATGCCATGGGCGATAAAACCATAAAACCTGCCAGATTATATGTCAAACGGAGATCGCTCGAGGTAAGCACTTGGTCCACATGTTTCCACCTTATATTTTCACTATGTCCCGGAGCACCCCTGATCAAAAGTCAAAGCGAGAGGTGAGAAGAAGGTTAGTTGACCTCTACAGCTCCAATCTCTTGAGTATGTCTGCCAACTTGCCCAGCCCTGACCACCTTCTCTGGCCACTGACGGCGGTGCCGCATGCCGGAGCCATGAAAGAGCTGCTTTTCCATTACTTCCGAACCTTCATCCGCAAACGGGTGCAGGCAATGGGCGACTGGTGCCTGGGCTTCTGTTTGGTGCAGTGTTTGCTCCTTTTCTTTTCCCAAACCATGCTGCAAGCAAAGTGTTGCAATTTAAAGTTATGTTGCAAGCAAACAGTACGACAAGCATTGCTTTTTCAGGCAAATGATCTTCAACGGCCAGGGGGTGCGGTTCGACGGAAACTTCGACCTCCCAACACGGGTGGCAGAATTCAAGGCCATACCTCCCTGGGTGAACACAAGAACTTGAAAAAAAAAATCTTATCAAAGGAAGTTTCCTCGAGAGACTCCGAGTTACGGATGGTTTTTCAATAGCCAGCGATCATAGTGTCAGGTCTTCACTTGCCTCAGAGATTCATTATAGCCAGAGATCATAGTGTCAGGGCTTCATTGGCCTCGAAGATTCATCTCTCAGTGATTTGGCAGCTACTTTTTCCCATTTTGGTAGTGCCATTGTGTTTTGCTACACAGTCTCTGCGGATCGCACTATGCTGGCTGTGTCAAGGTTCCTCGCTGCTTCGGCTAAGTGCGCAATAGTATTGTCTTTTGTGGCGGAGGGTCGTTCATCGTATTGGAGCCTGCCTCAAGGTTCCGCTTGTGGTTTGGCAGCTACTTTTCTCCATTTTGTGGTATGACACTTCTGTGTGTCAAAGCTTCTCTGTGTAAAAGGTTCTGTGTGCAAAAGCTTCTCTGTGTAAAAGCCTCTGTGTAAAAGCTGCTCTGTGTAAAAGCCTCTCTGTGTGAAATTCTCTGTGTAAAAGCTTCCGTGTGTGTAGTGTGCAAAAGCTTCTCTCTGTAAAAGCTTTCTGTGTGTACAAGGTTGCTCTGCGTAAAAGCTTGCTTTGTGTGAAAGCTTGCTTTGTGTAAAAGCTTGCTCTGTGTAAACGTTGCTTTGTGTAAAAGGTTGCTCTGTTCAAAAGCTTGCCGTGTGTAAAAGCTTGCTTTCTGGAAAAGCTTCTGTGTGTAAACGCTTCTGTGTGTAAAAGTTCTCTGTGCAAACGCTTCTCTATGTAAAAGCTTGCTCTGTGTAGAAGCTTCTGTGTGTAAAAGCTTGCTGTACGTGAAAGGTCATTGCAGGCAGCAGAGGGGCACGAATTTTTCGCGGCCCGCATAGCACCGCATAGCCCCGCATAGCCCCGCATAGCCCCGCATAGCCCCGCATAGCCCCGAGTTTCAATACTAAAATGGTCTAATTTAGGATGCTTTGGGGAACCCCATTTGACGACACCCCCATATGCTTCCATCTCATACCCCACTTTACAACCGGGGCGGATCGCTGCCTGCCACATCCAGCGTGGGTTTGCCTCATTTTCCATCATTTTCCTTATGTAAAAATTGTAACATGGGGTATCCACCATTTTCAGAAACATCCGTATCCATATTGGTCATGTTGGTTATTCAACCACAGGGTATAACCAGAAAAGAACAACACCAATTGTTGATGGTTCAATCCAAATTGTTGATGGTTCAATCCAAATGTTGAAAATTTACAGGAACCCCCTAAATTCAATGGTGAAAATCATGGTTTCCTGTCGATTTTCCCTTAAACCAATCCATGGAATATTCCAATTTTGGGTAAAAACTGAGAACCAGCCACTAGACGGCAAGCCGCGTGGGCGGATGAGTCGCCATAAGGCCTGGACTTGTTTAAATGTCAGCTACCCCATGGGGCTCGGCGCAGCATGCTAACCGGACGTTTCAGCTGTGGCGATCGCACATGACTGTGTGCCATGGACACGCAGATGTGCAAATATGTATTCAGCCAGGATACGACATAAATAACGGATTGAACGAACACTAGACTACTGAGATCTTAATGGAATGTTTATTTTAAGAATATGATAATGGATATGTGGGAAGTAAATCCCTATTGACCATCCCCCAATATGACTATACAATCTGACTTTGGATGTGCCATATTGCAAAATCAAACATTATTGACTCAAGC
>Ga0126342_10014305_pt1 | contig 14019 bp, 12 predicted proteins | sample Cyp1metagenome_FD_92528 | JGI IMG/M metagenome (GOLD analysis project Ga0126342, IMG submission 92528) | Coral microbial communities from Lord Howe Island, Old Settlement Bay, Australia - Cyphastrea 1 metagenome | ecosystem: Host-associated > Invertebrates > Cnidaria > Coral ...
ATAGGGAGCTCTGGAGGGGCATTTTATAGACGGCCAAGCCAGTCCTCTATAAAATGGGTCCCGGAACAGCATTTTATAGAGTCAAAGCATCGGCATTTTATAGAGGATCAACTTAGGGGTATGAGAAAAACAACAAATGAGTATTGTTTCTTAGCCTTCCTAAAACACATAATAATGGACGTCTTGAAATGGGGGATACGCCAAGCCGGCCACTATCACCATACATGTTGTGACATCTTTGTTACACTAATTTCATTCTTCAGCTTTTTGTGGTAAATCACCATGGTTGTCGGCGAAACCCACAGTCTTGTCGCAGCAAGAAAAAACATGCTGTCCTTTTCACTGGCAAAACACCATATTTGTTCACGTCCGCAGTTCTGGTGCTCTCTCTGTGACTCTCGCTCTCGCTCTCACTCTCTCGCTCTCTCTCTCTCTATTTGTCCCAATCGCCTTCAAACAAGGATTGCATTTTTGTTGCTAAAAAGCATTGTGTTGTTGATTCAATCCCCATATTAGCTGAATGAATTCAAATGTGTGCCTGACAAATCGTCTACTGTTGGGTGGTTTTTGTTGGCATTTGTTGGTGAAATTCATGTTTTTCTTGCCAGACATCAGTGCATCCTTCGTGTTTCTGGCAAATAACCACCACTGTTGGCAAACACCATATCTTTCTTGCTAGACATCAGTTTATCCTTCAATGTTTTTGGATGTTTCTGGATGTTTCTGGTAAATCACCATATTTCCACATTTGTTCTGGCTAAACATCAAGTTGTTTGCTGGGTTGACCCCTCGAAATCGCCTCATTTGGCACACGGTCTCCAAAGCTTTGCGCCAGCCAGTCTCCTGGAGAGACCCAAGAGATGGGTGTCAAAGTCCCAAAAAGTAAGATGAAAGAGGCAACAAATGGTATCACATTTAAATATCAAGATGTGTATACATACGTAAATGTTTAAACGCATTTCAATACATGCATGTGGATATGCACATATATGATAGCACCCCTATCGTAATTTTTATAATTTAATTACACACCCTGTAACACATATAGCCTGTGATGCCAACGAATTTGGGAATGATTGCAGGGAAACACATGGGGGTCGAGTGATCAGCTGAGGGACACCAAAGCCATTCAAGCGTTGTCCGCCTAACTTGGCCACTCTTTTTGTTGTGTTCTTAGGGTAGGTATTGGCTGGAAAAAGGGCTATATATGTTGGGTGCAATTTCCCCGCGGAAAGGATGCTGTCAAACACTGTAAAAGAACATGGCCTCAACCTCCCTATTTTAAGATGTTTCACTAGCTTGGCTTCAATTTTTTTTAAAATCCATTTCCTGGTAGCTAAATATCACAGCAAGTTATTTCATACAAAATTCTATCTGTTTTTATGCCACTATCCACACCTCCATCCCTCACAACAAGGCCACTCAGCGTCGTCCTTCTCAAATGCGTTGACTGTGGCACCGAAGGAAAAGGCATTGGGTGCCTTGTCATGCAGAAAAAACCCTGCGGAATCCAATGGGGAAGAAACATGGACAAAAAAACACGTGATGGTTTCCAGTATTTCGTAGAGGATCAAACTCACACGTAGAGGATCAAAGCGTAGTTTGTCGTTTATTTCTTGATAAATCATGTTCCAGGGAAAGGAATACTCCACACGACAATCATGTCACTTTCCGCTGATGCTCTCTGATGAGAAATCGTGGTTCCTTCCCAAATCACCCCCGAGACACTCATGTGCAAAAGAAAAAACAAACTCGCACGCAACACGAGGTACTGAGGTAAGGATCGTCCCCATAGTTACTTGCATGTATCATCTGCATATATGTCATTATGTATGTTTTATGCATAAAACAAAAAACACATTCACAACCTAGATCCTTAGGCACATGGTTCACTCCCCCATGCTTGCATTGGAATCTCAACCTGTTTCAGGTACATCTGGGACATCTTGAGACATCCGGAAGGTCTCCATGGAGCACCTGCATCTCCTGGCAGAACTTCATGGCCAAGGTCCATTGTGCAGATTTTGCCTCAGAGATGCTTTTGTGGCATTGGGAAGAAATCGATGCCACGCTATGCCACACTCAGGGCCAGGAATTTCAATTTTTCTCCAAGAGATACAGTAATCATGATAAATCCAGTTTTTGGGCTGATGAAACCTTGGCTGTTGGCAAGGCGATTCACAGCTGATGTCCTCCAAAAACTCTGTTGGTTTCCTGCATTCCAGAGTATAGATCGATATAGATTGCACTGTCCGACTGCAGAAACCTGCGCCATGTCTACTTTTGTAGCAATCCTTGAAACCACCAAACACCGGAGATTTCCAAGTTAAATTGAGATTTTGCGTGGGAGTCGTGAGACTGCACCAGCTCATCCGGCAATATACCCTGCCGAACCATAGCTGGTGCCATAGTGCAAGTGTAGCACACACACACAAGAAAAACATGTTGCCACAACTGTCCAAATCTTACATGTTCTTTCATTTTCTTTGAAGCTAGGGCAAAACCGAGCAAGTTCTATCAAACAACACTCATGGAAATGGATTGGTTTAGAGAAACATCTGCAGAAAACCATGATTATTCAATTTTCATTAATGCATTTGTTCCATATTTCCCCATCATCCAATTCAAAGCTCCAAGATTTGACGACTGCGCCAAGCAACGCAAGAGTTGATGGCCTCGGGCGCCACGACAAGAAAACACAAGGGTGCTCTACCACCTCCTGATGGACGCAAATGCAAACTTTTTGCATATGCCTGTACATTATAAATGTGTATATATAAATATATAGAGGTAAGCTATGGTAAACTCACAAATCAAACAACTCTATACTTACAAATGAGTCTACAACACAAACACACGCATGTGGTACATCATATATATATATGTATAAATATATATATATATATAAACAAAATACATATTATATATACACGTATATATATATATATATATATTTATACGTATATATATATATATACGCATTGTTATATGCATATATATATTTATACGTATGTATATATATTTATACGCATTATTATATGCATATATATATATATTTGTATAATTATATAAATATTATAGCAGTTGATTTTCCCCAGTCACCCTGTATACGCAGTGCCGTTTGCCAAAATAGACGTCCCACTTGCAATCGGAAAGATGTTGTTCATGCCCCCAAGTGACACAGCAATTTCATCCAGCAAATTTGTCTGGGCTGGATTTATTTCATGCATGAATTTGGAAGCTACACATGGGAAGTTTAAAGGAATGTCGACCCATTGGCTTGGTTAAAAACATTAAATATAGATAAATATAGATCTAAACATAGTTTATTTTCTTGCAAAATCTACCTTGCAGGAAACAAACATACTTTACTTCGAGTGATCCCCACCATCGCATTTCAAGGCATCTATTCTGACATATATTCTGTCAATCATCATACTAGTCCACCATCTCACAAAACAATCAGTGCATGATATGCTATGGTTTGAAAACAAACCCAACAGGGCACTACCTTGATAGAAACGCCACATCAAAACATCACATCACCAAGTGGGGACAAAGACACATTATAGTCGCACAGTGTATTATTACAAACACATACACGACAAAAAAAAACAAAACACACACACACACACTCCGATGAACTGCGTCTATCTCTGGAAAATTCACCTATTTCATTGGATCAAAAATCCCACAAGTTCTCCAAAAACGCACGGTCCCGGACAGCGCTGATGCTCACGGTATCCAAGCTGCAGGCTCGGTAGAGTAGGGTGCGGCTTGGAGAACGCAACTTGCAATTTACACCGATTGTGATAGATTTATAAGTTATTGGCGCCATGATCTATATGTATATATAGCTATTGTAGCATCGATGTTACTATGAGAATTGTTGGCGTGATAGTTTATAATACCAATGCAACATAGAATGTGATATGCTAGTTAAGTTGCAATACCTTACGAGTTGGCCAAGTTGATGCAAGCCCTGGCAAGTTGCAAAACTACTTCTGGGCCATTCCCCACCACCAACTTAAGGAATCATTCAATAGGGGGGTTCCATGATGTTTCCCAGCATCCCATGTTCCACGTGAAAAAGCGATGTGTGGAATGTTTCGGCTTTCCCTTGTCTCATCCTGTCCAAACTCTACAAACAACCACTTCATACTTGGTGGTTAGGTGAGTGCTTTTGACTTTGAACTTGACATGTGGTGCAATCATGTGCAATCTGCCAAACTGACACTTGGCGATGTATCGCCTCACCTGGCATATCTCGCCATATTTGCAGCGTCTTGTTGACCTAAAGTGGCGACATCTTGTTCAAGTTTTAAACCCCACTTGGAGCAAGTCTACGTCTCTTTGTGTGTAACAGTGTATGTGTGTGCATACATCGCCATCCTCCAACCCCTGACAAACCACCCGAACTCAACGCAACACCACACCTGCTTCTCCATTCTTGGATCAGCCTGGCTGAAGCCAGGGTGAATTCCATCCAACGATGCCCCAGAATTGGATGATAGAATTACCTTCTTCGAGTGACCCCCAGCCTTACACACTATGCCCACTATGCTGCCCTAGTTTCTGACATACCATCTGCAAGTATTTATGCCATATATATATATAATTATTTGGAAATTCTATCTGACATTCTTTCTGGCATTTTACCTGGCATCTATTCTGACCTTCTTTCTGGCGTTCTATCTAGAATCTATTCTGACATTCTTTCTGCCATCTATTCATTCTTTCTGGCATACTCTGGCATTCATTCTGACATCTATTTCGACATTCCCTCTGACATGGCCACTGAGATCTGGCTCTCGCCCACTGAGCTCTGGCGCTCGCAGTTGAGGTCCGGCAGTGCTCCTGAGATCTGGAGTTCACTGTTGGGGGAAGGAGGGAGGAAGGAAGGAAGGAAGGAGGGAAGTAACTCTGATAAAATCTAGAGACCCTACCTGGCAGGTCGGGAAAAAAAGAACTTATTTAATTACTGGCAATCATGGTTTCCTGTAGGTTTCCCCGTAGACCGTAGACCAATCCTGTGACGATTGGCAAAGATGTGTTCAGCATTTTCCCGCCAGAGCATCGATAACAGCCGGACTACAAACATGCACCGTACCCAATGAAACCTTCAGTGTACCAACTGTGGGGGCGGGTTGGGAGACACTGTCAGTGTGGTTGAAGGGTGCTAATGCGCTCAATCGTTAAAACAAAGGGTTAAGCCCCACAATCAGTGCTGTACGCAACTGAATTCAACTAATGTAATGCACCATTTATTTGAATGAAGTTGTACATGGTTAGCAACTGGCTTAACGACCTATGCCCCATGATCTACGTTTAATTATACAAGAATATGATCTATACATTACATCACGTTGTCTAAACACTCCACTTCCAAGTGTGCAGCCATGGTGCAAAAGGATCCTCAGGGCGTGGCTCCAACTCTGATGACCTCGACTTGGTCGTTTACTGGTCGTGGTCGCTGAAATACTGGCTGATTGTCGTAGGGACATTGATGGGATTTCAACAATGTCTGGCTGCCCCGGGCCCCGGTAGGCCCTACCCGACCTGCAACTTAGATATGGACAACTACATATTGTACCTGTGAAACAAATGTCCATGCTCATCCATTTTCCATCATTTTCCGTTGCTACCTTAGATTACCAGAGCATGCCCCAAAAATGGTGATATAGTTGGGATAATATGGAGATATTTCATGAGCAATACCATTCCAATCATAGATACATTTGGGTGTGCCTGAACATTGTTAGCAATTGGCGTATATACCCCAAAAGTGTCATTGAAGAAGGGGGAAAATGATCAGCCTAAAATTATTTGGGATTTGTTATTTTCAGTCGAAGCCATATAGGCCACGGTCAATATTTAGTATATAGCTCCAAGTCATCAATTATTGAAGAGTGTATTATCGTTTTTCTGGTTTTGGGAATATAGCAAATGTTATCGTTTTTTGAAGAGTGTATCATCGTTTTCCAAGCCCCAGCTCAATTTCCAAAAAATAAAGATGTCTCGAATACTACTTTCCATTGCGGTAAATTTGGGCTGTAGCTCATATGACTTCTATATGGGCCCCTAAAGTGACCTAGTGCTCCAAATACTTGCAAGGTCCAGGATTGAACCAAACATCACCGGGAGATAGTTGGTATTTCAGGCGGGATACAAAGCCCAACGGTTTTTTTGGCTCTGACTTCCGGGATCGGTACAGCCAGGCTCCCGAAGATCCATGGAATCCATGGCCATATTTTGCTTTGTGTTGTGGTAAAAGCTGTAGGGTATTTTGCAAATACCCTTTTTTCTGAACTTCTGATGCAAATCCGTTTTACCAATTTTGCATCCAGAGCCATCCTGGTGCCAACTATCTGCGTCCAGGGAGCACCCTGAGAGCCCCAGCAACCATTCAGTACCGCGGTCCCCGTGAACTCATCGCCTAGCCGATTCAACCCCACAAAGGTGGTACCTTGTTTTAGGCTATGGTTGATGTCCTAACTCCTAATCTTCGGACACTGTCTTCTTTAAGTGGTTTTGTCTGAAAATAGGCTACCCCTAAGTTTGATGGATTTGCCATGATTTTTTCAAGACACTGGCACCCAAGAAACCGTGTTCCATTTCTTGGGCTCAAAAATTACGACCAAATAATATGCTGATTCTCAGGGTCAAACTGATCGGAACTGGGAGAACGGTATCCCGGTATCTTCCATTTATCCTCCAACTAAAACATGAGTTCCATGCTCAACCGCTTGAGCGCCAGCTCTAGGATTTAAGTCTCTAGTTCCTATTCATTTGAAGTAATGTGGGTAAAACAAAAATAAACAATCCCCCAAATCACAATTTTTATGTTGTATAAACATGTATAAACCATTCCCAATCATGGGTGGTTTATGGCATTGTTTTACCATGTTTTACCATGTTTTACCCACGTTCCCCAAGGGATACTAAGATTTCCGTTCATGCGAAAGAGTTCGACCAGGCCACAGGCAGTTGGAAACTTCTGGAGCCAACGGATCTGCTGAACTCCAGTCGCCTGGGTCGAGGATTCGAGGATCATCCAAAACGATTTCAAGGATGGGAACCATGGGAAAACATGGGAAAGTAAGCAGTTGAAGAAATGAAAGCACCCAGGTCTCACCTATATCTATCATCTTTGAAGGTTTTTACAGTGTGTTTATAGGATTTTATAGGTGTAATTTTGCGAAGGCTTTGTCGCGCATATTTAAGTCTATTTGGCCTATTGATTAGCGGAGTACATGATATGTGGGTATGTTTCAACACTTTGCAAGCTGATTACCGATCCATACCAACAATAAGGATGGGGCATGTCCGTATGCTCCCCAATCACGGACTGGATACCACCAAGAGCATGCAGCACGGAAATTTGTTGGCTGTTTGTAAATGCACAACAAATACTCGGGTCGCGAATTCTCATATTGGATATGAGTCGCTGCCTGGTTTTAACCCGATTGAACGTCTGTTGACCGACCGATAGGTTGCAATGGCTACTGCACATCAAGGATCAAAAACAAGCAATGTTCATCCCATTTCGTCCTATTTCATCCCATCTCAACTCCATCTTCAAAGCTCAAGTGCCATTTCTTCACCACCTTTTCGCCCAAAAAGTCCTGAGGCACCCGACCCAAGCACCTGGGCAGGGGGGTGCACCTTGCAGGTTGGTAACCGACAGCTTACATATTTCAATGCCTTGGTTTTTATGAGCAGAAAATGTTGAAAAACAAATATTTAGATTATACATATATATATATATATACACATGTGCGTGTTTTTGCCTCCACATATATAGATATATTGTGGGTTCTTGTAAAGTATGCCTGCAAGCAATTCCTGGATTGAAGGAAAAAGTATGAAAACAACTAATTGAACAAAATAGCGGAAACTGATGTGTCGACCATCCAAATATCAAGAGTTCCTATCATATGTCTACAAGCAACACAGAAAGCAGATCAGTATCAAAGTAGCACATTGGGGATACCCTCTGGTAATTTAACATAGCTATGGAAAATCACCATTTATAGTGAGTTTTCCCATTAAAAATGGTGATTTCCAATAGCTATGTTAGTTTACCAGAGGGTATATATATATGGATATATCATATCACACATTTAGGACAATTCCTATCATCAAAGCCACACAGTTCCTATGAGCAAAAAAAAAGGTTCCCATCGTCACCATCCAGGGAGGCGATGGCACAATATCAACCATGGGCCATGTTCAAAAGTAATTTTAAATTACCAGAAGCTATACCAACCCCATGTAACAATATGGCTGATATAGTTAATGGGGATTTTAACGGGGACAATATTGGTTTATAAACCATTTATTGAACATGCAAATATATTGCTGATATACTTGAGTACAATATGTACAGTGCAAAATGACGTTCTGCTTCGCATGTCATGGGACTTCGCAGCCACGCTGGGCTGGTCAAATCTAAGCCTTACACCTTGCAGCCGAAGACATGCGCTGGCACCGTAGGAGTCCGGCACGACACGTGCCTGCGGAGATGCTCATCCTTAAATAACCTTGATGTCATCTGAAAAAATGAATGTGTACATTTCCCACACCAGATTTAAGGTCATTTACAAATTTGCACATAAATTTCCCCTACTAATCATCATCTATGGTGAGGTCAAATGGGGTTGCTAATAATTTGTGCAAATGTCTTATACTGGTAAATGGTGAAGCGGACTGCAGCAAGATGGACTACTTGGAAGTCCAAAGCTGCTAACCTGCGGTGATCAAACATGGCTAGCTGGGAAATCCTGGAAGTAAATGCAGGTTTGAATGGGAAAATCATGATATATATGTATGTATGTAAATAAATGGGGGATGCATTTTTATTCTAGCACCCCTCGAAACAACTGCCGATGTCTTTTCCAGGATGCAGCCGTTGCTGCTACTTCGATGATGGTTTTTCCCAGCTCTTGGGAGTCTTTTTGGGGCTGACTTGCTGTGAGTGTGCAGCACTGCCACCAATCATCAGGCAAACATAACAGTCTGAAATATTCTGAATGTAAAAACATGTAAAAAAACGCATCTTTACCTGCAACTTTACATCTGAACCTGGAATCAGGCAACCATAGGATGGCGAGACCTCCTCTGATCCGAGGGGCTCATCCCGGCACCTGATGGTTATGACTACTACTGATGGTTATGTCAAAACCTGCGGAAAGGCTGTTTGTGGAAAAAAAGATCCCATGCTGCAAACTTAGCGCTTCATTTCTTGCAGATGTGAAAGTCCATCGTTTCTGATCACCAAATTAGGAAACGTTCCAATCGTGGGCACTCTGTGGTGCTTGGAGAGGAATGTCCAGAGCGGCCCTTTCTGGCAATTTTTCTTTGCGGGAAGTTCCTCCACACATTGAAAACCTGACCCCCCGCTGCTGGCAGTACTAGCCAGGGATAGCTGGAGAGCTACCTGCTCGCAGTGGTTCCGGTCATTGCTCAAGCAAACACACATACATATGATAATTGCATGCGCAGTATGCAGTATATACACAGTAATAACACCTCGTTTCGCCCGAGGCACTTTCAAAATATTGTAAATTATGGCTCATCTTCTGGCATTCCTGAAGCTCATGAGGTAGCGGACCTGTGCGACATTGCACATGTCATCCTGAATCCTATTATCATACTAAAGCCATAAAACCTCCAAATCGAAAACCCTAAACCCGAAACTCCAAAAACATCAAAGAAGGCATGGGAAACACAAGGAATACCCTCAAACGCAAAACACCTAAACCCTAAGACCCTAATTCTTAAACCCTAAAACCTTAAACCTAAAAGTGATGTTGGGCGAAACGAGGTATTTGCGCGTATACATACATATGTAAGACCAGTACAAGTATGAAAAACAATGTCAAACAGGGGAATATTGCTACAATTCCAAAAACTAAACCCATTGCGCACTAATTTCTCGTACTAAGGTACAAGTAGGCATCTGAGGCGTCTGTTAGGGCGCAAGGTCCTGGGGGTGGTAGTATTCAACACCTGGACACACTCAACTTCCACCCAAGCGTCCCGGAAGGAATCCGTGGCCATGAGTGGACTGTGGCTTTGTCACGGGGTGAGGACGTAAATTGCTTTTGGTGGTTTGAACACTAAAAAACAGTAGCATTCAATGTGGTAAACCCAAAGGCCATCAATATTTTACCAGAAACTGGCCTTAGAATTTGATTATTACAGTAACCACCCCAATAGGAGGTCCAGTGCACATTTCATTTACCACGTCGAAAGGCAACTATCAAAGTCATTCGAGATATGGAACAACAGGATTCCGCTAACAGCCTTTTTTGAGTGGAATTGCGACCACCAACGCTAGAAGAAGGTGAGCACTGAATGCGTAGGGAAATGGTCCACCCAACCAGTATCAAAGAACTGCACAATGGTAAGCTATGGTAACTCAAAATATTTTGGAAGCAACCGTAATTTGACGCCATTTTGAAAGTCCCTAGCTTCTTGGGGGGTCGACAGTTTGAAACGATCACTAATCACTAATCATATTCCAGCATGTTTTTGTTCCACTTCCTTGCTAGCTTCGGGTGGTTTGACCCTCTCATGCCCAATCGCAAGTACCCTTCATTTGAATAAATATTATATGTATAGACAAACACACACATATATATATATATATTTAGATGTTAGTGTGTATGTATTTCCATGTATTTCCCAATTTTCCCAACTTATAGCAAACAGCAAAATCATAAGCACTCTATTAACCCATCTCTGTTGCGTTTGGCTAGCATTGACGTGTTTTCAATGGTGGAGCGCGACTCGACTTTGCCCGTGAACCAGAATTCGGACGCGATGCAGGATGTGTGCGACTGGTGCACCTTCAAACTGAGCAATAGTCCAGAGACGATCTGTGGTGCAGCTGATATCGATACCCTACAAGCTTGGCTGGGCAACGCCAAAAAAATGGACAAAATATATCCTATATGTTAAAATATAAAAGATCTTATTGGTATACATCGGCATTGATTGCAAAAATCAGTCGTTTACTGTAACTATTCCACCAAGTTTCAAAGTGGCACTTTCTAGCACCAACTGGGGTTTCCCAAAATATGGATACCCCCAAATCATCTATAGATGGATTTTCCATGAAATAAACCATCCAGCTATTGGGGTACCTCCATTTATGGAACCCCCCTTGCCGTGTTTGTCCTTTTTTGGCAATAAATGTTCCTAAGTGTGCCTTCTGATATCTTCTGATGGGATCTACTAACGGTGCTCACGTTTAAATTACAGATCGCCATATTTCTCCCATCATCTCTGGCTGCTCCCTGCGTGGCGATTCGCCGTTCGGCGTCCGTGCTACGGAGAACATTACTCAATGGAATGGCGGAAGGGAAAATCTACAGGAAATGCCCATATTTCATTGGAAAAAACCTGGTTTTCGGTAGCTTTTCCCTCAGACAAATCCAATGAAATACATTGAAAAGCCGCTGACTCGCTGACCCTTTTTCCATCGGAGCAGAATCCCAGTTCTACACCCAAGAAACATGGAGATTTGACCGACCCAAAAAAGGCCTTAACCGACAAAAAGGTATACAAACATAAGGTTTCAAGCACGGAATATTGATCATATTTCCTTTTAAGTAAACTTGGTAATGGAACATCTTCAAGTTTTATCAGAAAAATAACACATAGGTGTGCGTATATGAATAAATAAATAAATATATGTATATCTCTGTGTGTGTGCATCATATATATTCATATATGCATGATATATCAGTGGAAGATTTTCCAGCACACTGTGACCTGGAATCTGGAAGCGTCCCCAGGGCGATAGAAGCAAAGGTTTTTGGGCTCAACAGTGCCCAATAAGTTTGATCCATAGCTATGGAAGCCATGGCCCATAGAAATAGGTGGTCAACATGATGATTGACCAAATTTTAAAAATATGGTTTTCCGGTTCGCTATGTTCAATAGCTAGAGAATATACACTGTATACACTGTTATGGCAGTTGATCCCAGCTGTTGTAAACAAATCACCAAACGCGGCCAGCGGCGGTGTTTAGGCCGCAAAGACCTGGCTGATGCCTGAATCCTCAAGAGAATTGGCTGGTGGCTAAGACACAACTACAACATGGCTCATGGTGTTCTTTCTGGTACGTTTATAGTTCTTTTTTAAGTAGTGTATTTCTTAATAGTTTTATAATTATTTGTTTAATAGTGTTTTTCAATAGTTTTATATTTTTTGTTTTTTTTCAAATAGTGTTTTTTTTTAAAGTTTTTTTTTGTGAGCAAAGACAGTTCAATGTTTTGTGTGGAAAGTTCGCAAACATAGCTAAACAAATACATTACATTATAGTTACTTAAATATTGTGTTATTTTTTATGTTGGCACATGTTTTGTCCTGACTAAGGCTACACTAATCCTGCATTGGCTGGAGACGTATTTTTTGGCTGTGTTTTGGAAGGGGTTTTAAAATGGTGTGGTGAGCTCCATCCCACCAGCTGGATGACGAGCTCCATAGGCTGGGATTCAAGGCACACTCTCAGAATCTTTCAGAGCCTAAGTCACTGATTTGACAGAGGAGCATTCGCTTCGCGTGTCCTCCTCAGCGGGATCGCCATTGCCTTAGGCCATGGCCAGGTGCTCCACAGACGAGGTGAATTTGAGGCCATGTTGTGAAGGGGATTGTGTCGCCCAATCAACACCTAGGGTCAGCAAACAATGCCAACCCCAAATTAAGAAACCCTTGCTCTCTATTGGGGGTTGTGGCAAATCACACCACCTCGAACTGAGATATCTCAAGGAAAACTTGCAACACCCAGCCATCTCAGCCGCCTTTAAGTTGATCCTCGCCAAACAAAACCTGCCCAGCTGCTATTTCTACTTCTGCTGCTTCTGCTTGACTTGATACTGCTTCCCCTGCCGGTGGTCCACAGGACGACCGGAAGAACTGGGATGTAACATCCCGACAAAAAACATGGTGAAACGTAGCATCTATGGAGGTTCAGCATGTTTCAGCCTTTTTTGGATCATCTCCGGGCCTATTCAACAAATGGTGGCCAACTACCACTGTTACCCTGTGATAAGCCCACTTGTAGGATGTAGACATTACTTTGGGATCCAATCATTTCCTTTTCTTTTTCGGATGGTAGGTCAAGACCAGCAATATGGTAGGAATAGAACTTAGGAGCGCCATCCCTAAAAGAACGCCGCAAGATTGGGGGAGAAACCGTTCATCTAGCAACATCAGTAGACTTGCTGACCATCCCCACTCAAAGAAAACAATCTAGACGTTCCATGGCATATCGTGACACATGTAGCCTCCAAAGTGATCAAAAGGGCGGGTGCAGAATTGTGCGTCGAACATCGATCTACATCGATCTACATCGGTCAACATCTATCTACATCTACCTACATCTACCTACATCTATCTACATCTATATATCTGCATCTATCTATCTGCATCTATCTATCTATCTGTCTATCTATCTGTCTGTCTATCTCTGTCTGCCTATAGGTCGGTCGGTCGGTCGGTCTGTCTGTCTGTCTGTCTGTCTGTCTATCGGTCGGTCTGTCTGTCGGTCTGTCTGTCTATCGGTCGGTCTGTCTGTCGGTCTGTCTGCGTCGGTCGGTCTGTCGGTCTGTCGGTCTGTCGGTCTGTCTGTCTGTCTATCTATCGGTCGGTCTGTCTGTCGGTCTGCCTGTCTGTCTCTCTCTCTCTCTCTCTCTATCTCTCTATCTACCTATCTACCTATCTACCCATCTACCCATCTACCTATCTACCTATCTACCTATCTACCTATCTACCTATCTACCTATCTACCTATCTACCTATCTACCTATCTACCTATCTACCTATCTACCTAACTATCTAACTATCTATCTATCTATCTACCTACCTACCTACCTATCTATCTATCTATCTATCTAATCTATCTAATCTATCTAATCTATCTAATCTATCTAATCTATCTAATCTATCTAATCTATCTAATCTATCTAATCCATCTAATCCATCTAATCTATCTAATCTATCTAATC
>Ga0126342_10014306_pt1 | contig 14019 bp, 14 predicted proteins | sample Cyp1metagenome_FD_92528 | JGI IMG/M metagenome (GOLD analysis project Ga0126342, IMG submission 92528) | Coral microbial communities from Lord Howe Island, Old Settlement Bay, Australia - Cyphastrea 1 metagenome | ecosystem: Host-associated > Invertebrates > Cnidaria > Coral ...
ACAAAGAAGTACTGTTTCCGCAAATGTCTGTTTTCCTCTGACTGCTTGTGACGAGGTCTTGTGTTTACCTAGGTCGAGCTCTAGAGCCAGAACAGTTACATGGACAACAATGAACCTGAGGTAAGATAGATCATGTACCTTTCAAGTTATTTCCGTGTTTGAACAGTACATTCAGGAATCGTCAGAATCCACGAAACAAGTCAAGTCAGATCTAGCAACATCTAGCAACCATAGTCTGGAAGATGGAAGGCAACATAAGGCGCAGTTTTTTTCTGAGTCATCGGCTCATCCAAGGATTCCTGACAATTGTCGCATTACTATCACATCGTGTCGCTCAATGGCTTGTCTGAGCCTCTCTCTACCAACTGAGCACAGCACCAATGTGACATTGTGTTGAACAAGTGAATGGCCATGGTCCGGGTCGTGGTGGCCCTGAGGCAATTTCTTCAAACTTCGGCAAGCTTCCATGCTTGTGGTGCGGATGAAGCAGGATTGCTTAGGCCCTGAGTGGAAACACAAAGCACATCAAAGCACCATCTGCATCAAGGTGAAGATGGTGAAGACATTGTGAAGGCTTTGGTTCCACAGTGCAAGCCCGACTGATCAACATTGATCAACTACTGCACGACTGACACGACCAAAATGTGTAGCTGGATGATGCTGGATGATGCTGGATGCTGCTGACTCAGGTCAAGGCAGCTTCGGACAGCAAAAAGATAGGGGCCTGAAGTTCTAAAAAAGTCACATGAGTCACGATGAGCCAAGCAGCACATAATCAGCCGCCAGTTCTGAAAACCGTAAACGGTACCGTAAACGGTACCGTATGGTACAATGGTCTCGTTCGTCCAGATATGTCCAGATTCTTTCTGCCTGTGCAAATCTGAGTTCTGCCTGCATCACCAATGCTGTCAGAGATGTGTAGAACTGAAGCCTGGCACGGTCTTGTCGCTGAGGCGAAAGGGGCCAGAGGAAAGACAGGGGGCCAAGATATGGTGCGACAGGGACCAAGACATGTTTTTGAATCTGGATGGAAATTAACTTTAAGCCTGACTCCTTCGATTCGCTATCCACTCACAGGCATCCAACGAAAATCCAAATCAAACCATATCAAACCCATTTTCCGAGAAGAAAAAATACATCGTAGCGCCTTTTTTCTGATATGACTTCTCGCCTTCCCGTTAAACATGCCGTGACGTCTGAGAGGCTGTGTACTCACTGCCCAGTAGCCTGCTTTGGAAAACCAATTCCAATTTGGGTGACTCTGCCGCCAAAACAATGTTCAGGGTACTCAAGGCAATCGTGATGGATTCATTGTTTCCATGCATTGAATATGGAAGGTGCTGCCCCGGAAGCACTAATCACACTAATCAGCCTACGAAACTTCAGTGAAGCATATATTCCGGCAAGCGTAACAAGCTACATTTTCACGGATGTGAAACAAATACCTTCTGAAATATGACCAGTGGACTGAAATCAAACTGGAAAAAGACAGACTCAATGATAATAACATTATTATTTAATCTAAAACATAATATACAAATTAATACGTATGTTTGTTCGCGTTCTGCAGCACTTCTGCTGGACCACCTCTTGCTGAAGACATTTTGAACACATTCGATGATGTTTGTGGCCACGGCTGCCGAAAAGCCCACCTGGCATTAAAAAAAAACAGAGCTATAGAAGAAACAAATGCAAACTGTTGGACTGTTGGACATCCTGAATTCTGATCATTCTGTCAATTCAGATACTTGTTTAAGTTTGTAGATTATTTCAACATGCCTTTCGAATCTGAGCTGGTTTGGCGATGTTGAAGGAGAGTTCAGTTGAAGAAACCAGCACCTCACAGCCGGAGCAAAGCCAGAAGACCCTCAGTCGTCCCTCAGTCGTTCCTTGAAAAGGGGTCGTCACGACGCGTTGCCAGCTGGTCTTGGTGGGTTCCAGCTGGGTTCCAGAGCCAAACCACCAGCAACAGGAACCAGAGATGCCACCACCTCACGTGAAACAAATGTGGAAACAATGGACGTCTGCAAGTGTAGTGTTCAGACATGTTCAGACATGTTCAGACTATGTTGCAGATTGTTGCAGATTGTTGCAGCCTGTGCAATAATTACTTAACAGACTTATGACTTAAGTGTTAAATTTTAAGCAAACCGTTTTTGTCCTCTCATCGCACGGAGTGAGAAACACTACGTCCATACACCAGTTGAATATAATTCAACAATATTCAACATACCTCTTGGGGCAATGCATTGATGTTGAGGCCACGCAGTTCGACCTCAAAGAAAAGGTCCGAATTCGGAGGAATGGGCCCTGCGCCTGACGTCCCATAAGCTTAGCTGGCACACGCATGACAGCTCGCTCTCCCAGGCTCCGAGCTGAAAGTTGAAGAGGTCACGGTTTTTCGAATCGAAAAGCTGACCAAAGCTGACCAAAGCTGACTCTGCAGGTAGCCTGCGTATTCCACAAAGGGTGTATCACCATCGTTGGGATAAGTCAGGCCATCCCCAGCTTTCACTTGCTTCAGCATCAAGCCACTCTCAAGAACCACAGCACGGGAACTTGATGACAACATCTTGGGAAGCAAAGCTGTGTGGTTGTGCACCAAATCGCTTTCGTTCATCAACCGTTCAATGAATGCATTTCAACATATGTCGAGTCTGTCGAGTCTGTCGAGTCTGTCGAGGGCTTTGGCGACTTCGGCATCTCCAGGATGCTTTGCAGAGTGCTTTCATCCTGCGACCATGCTGCACCTTCTGGAGAACCTCTGGAGATCCTCTGGGCAGACTGGGCTTTGGAGAACCTCTGGAGATCCTCTGCAAAGCTTCTGGTCTTTTGGTCTTTTGGTCAGCTCTGCAAGCTGCGGATTCACTGCCGCCATTGTACCATGGGATTCTCTTGCACAATCTTTGTAGTTCCTTATCTGCCGTGATGTTCTGAATTTGCTTCTGAATTGTGTGGTTCTCGAAGTCCTGCTAAAGCCCAGGGTCCACATAGGCTTCTGCAAGATCGCCACCAACAGATTGAAGCATGTTCTGCAAGGTCTCTCTCTCAATGGGCTTCTTTGACGCGAGCCTTTGAAAGATGCTACTCCATGCACCCATGCCAGGCATCTTGTTGTTTCCTTGGATGATGTCGGCCAAGTTGAAGCCCTCTGGTTTCTCAGAATGCTCAGAGTCAAGAACCATCTTCTCTTGCCCAACTGAGTCACCAGGAGGGACTTTGAAAGAAACTGCGGCACTGATGCTAAGCAGAATCACACCTGGAAGAAACATCATCTTGAACGGCATGGGCAGTATGAGCTGGCACAGTGCTCCACAGGAATTGGGAGTTGCTTTATCTTGGGTCCAAAAAATGGCAAAGCGGCGGAATCATGCAGAAGCCCGCCAAGCCCATTTCATTCATTAAAATCACTTGCCAGAAATGCATAGAAATGCAAGAAGCTACTACAAGCGGTATGAAAGTTAAGGAACTATAAGGAACTTGCCACAGCAACACTCTTTGACCCTTTTTGGCGTGACAGTAGCGGAAAAGGATGACTGAGTGACCGGACCAAAAAGTTCGTTCTTTCACCTAAATGACAGTTGGACATGAAGATCATGAAGCTCTTCTGACTGATTGCTGTCTCTGTCTAGTCCTGTTTGTGATATTTGTGCCCGAGAAAAGAACCTGGAAATCAGCCGTGTCTCAGCTTGGTCGTCGGTCCAAGGTTCCGAGCCCAGCATCAAATACGCAATGATGACGGTGAAGAACGGTGCAGAGGCCTGGCACAGAGGCTATGGGGCCGTGCGGGCCCTGCACCACTTCATACCACTTCCACGACTTGGTCCACTACTTGGTCCACTTGGTGTTCGATGGCCTTGATGGTCTCAGTAAACGAAGCTGCCACGTACTTCAGACCTTGCCACGCTGTGCTCCACACAGCCTCCACATGACCTCCCTGTCCCTGAGCATTCTGCCCTCCCAAATACAGATTCTGTCATTCTTCTGCCATTTTGTCATGTTCATTTCATTCATTTCATTCATTTCTGTCTTCTCTTTTTTCCTCACTTTGTGTCCATGTCTCCGGAAACGAGGTCCAAACTCACCAGGCCCAACACGACGGTAGAAAACTGCCAGCAATGAGCAGTGGACAATCGATGTACTGCGATATCATGCGATATCCAAGGAAATCACTTAGGAAATCACGTAGTGAAGCATTGAAGTCATTCATTACTTCTGTTCATCTTGAGATGGCTGCAGGGAAACCTAGTAATTTCAATAAGTCTAATACCACTATAGTCGTCTCTTCGGTTGACAAATGCGACAGCCATCACATCGTACCCTATCGCACATTGTGACACATCGTCGCACCCTCATGATGCCAACGAAGCTCATCTGTAGCAGGCTGCGTCTCCACCGCCGTCCCTGGCCACTCTTTTGAGCGACAGGTGCCCCCACGAACACGTGAAAGCGGATAAAAGCCGATACACATACCACAATGTGGATATATAGTCTAGATTCTAGATCATTTGACACACAGCCAATATACTGCAAATCCCATTTGTTGCACTTCTGTTCTATGTATGTTCTATGTATTTGCAGTGGCGTTCTTCACCTCACAGCTTTGGTTTCCGCTGCACCATGCTATGCTGTGCCCTGCTGTGCCTTGTTTGAGGAGCCGTCCAAGTGGTCGTCGACTTCTGGCGATTCGGGGTCCGCCACCTCTGAGCTCGACCCAGGCATTGCAGAAGCACAACAAGTGAACAAAAAGAAACGAGAAGAATGTTGGAAGATGTTGGAAGATGTTGGAAGATGTTGGAAGATGTTGGAAGATGTTGGAAGATTGCAAAACGGTGAAAGATGTTGAAAAAAATCTTTAAAATCCATGAAAATCCATGGGATCATGTGCTTGGGCCTCAAAAACTGTTGGCTCAACCAGAAACAAACTTGGCGCATCAAACATCCTGTCAAGTCTACAAACTTCCATAAGCTAGTAGCAGCTAGTGAGCTAGCTTGGTTTCCCCTCAGACTTCAATCCCATGTTGCAGGAGCCTCAGCCTACAGCAACCAGGCCAACTAGGCTCCCCGACTTTGGATTTGGATTGTCCGTCTACAAAACTCCTTGCCTTCACAGCTCCAAGAAGCTCCAAGATGCTCCAAGATTCCAATGACAACTCGACAATCCAAAGATATCGAAAGTGTTGATCTTGTCTTCTCTTTCTTCGCTGTCGCTGTCATTAAAGTGTCTGAATTAATCTGAAGTTCAATGAACAGCATGAAGAGCCCCCCACCTATACCTTTTCTTGGCCGGTCTGATTTTTGTCTGCATATCAGTTTTTGGTCTCGGTGTGCAAGTATGACAAAAGCATTGTTTTCTTGGCTCCTGTATGCTCCTGTTTTGGGCCTAAAAAAGCGCCCCAAACAACAATCAGCAAAAAAAATGATTCTTGCATTCAATATGTGTTCTCCATTGCAACGCTGCTGTTATAGATTGGAGGGCTTCAGATTTTCTGCACGCCCACTCCAAAGCGCAATGGAAACTCAAAGAACTACAAAAGGATCAAAAGGAAAAAAAGGACGAAGCAACAAAGAGGTAAATGGAACATTATGGAACATGAAACATGGATAATTCATGAAAAGTTCCATTTTGTGTGGGTATGTGCTCCGGAAAAAACTGCCAAGAACAGCAAAATGAAAAAGGACGCGGAATAATTCAAAGGGGTGGTGCTGGGTGCACAACAAGTTTAGTTGTTTCGGACTGGTTTCTGGCTCGTTTCAGACCGCCAAGGGGACCTTATAGGACAAGGATGAGGAAAAAGAAAAGGGAAAGGAAAAACAAATACAAAGAAAAAGGAAGGAAAAGTCGTGAGCAAAAAACAAAAAGGAAGATTGTCATATAGAAAAAAGACGAGGAAGCAAGAGGACTGGGGAATCAGGAGAGCAAGAGAAAAAAGAAGGGAAGAGAACCAGGACGAAGGTTTCAGACTAGTCTACTAAGGCCCTGAAAACTTTATGCTATCAACAATAAGCAACGGGAAATCTATAACAAAAACTTTGTTAAAAACCAAAGACAATTAGTTTTCAAACCCAAAGATTACACCAAACACAGCTGGTCCGGGAGTCCGGGACCGTTCGAATCCAAGGCCTCTGTCGCCAAGCGCTTCAAGTCGGTGAGCTTCAAGATCTTCAGAGCTCCGTAGATGGCCGTGGAAACCTCCAAGAGACATCAGCCGGGCCACCGGGTGGCCACCGGATGCCACCGGCCAACAGGAGCGATTCGAGCTTGTTTGTCTTGTTTGTCTTGTTTGTCTCCATTCAAACAAGAAGTTGGCCAAAGGTATTCACTTCATATGTTTACAGAACTCTTACCATCTTTGCGGCAATGAAGTTCGAGTGATCAATCCTGTGAAAGCCAGCAACTTGGCTTCGCGCCATTTGGACGGCCGCCAACGTGTTCGGCTGCACTTGTCGATATCCCATCAGGTACTGCACGGTGCGCTGCGCAGTCTGCTGCACAGCATGCTTGATATGTTGGTGAAGTTTGATCAAATGATCAGGGTTTCTACATAATGCCTTTCTAAGTCTTTCTACTCAAGTTGAGCATTTGATAACTAAAAACATCTCTTGTTCTTGTCTCCCTTTAGCTGCCCTGACCCAACTTTCCTTGTTGAGGAGAAGAGTTCCAAAGGATGTCAAATACCACCTAGAATTGAGGCGAGCTGTGTCACACAGTGTCACAACAGCAGGATATCCATATGCAACGAACAACAGTGAATACGTAGGATTTAGGATGGTGTTTTTTTTTCTTTTTCCTGGTTTTAAGTAATTGAAGAACCCATTTTGCCCGCCGATTTTTTCCCGCATCACAACACTCCGTGGCACTCTGCAGCTCGGAGTTTCTCAGTGCCGCACATGGAAACACTGAGAGCAATTGCCAACACATCTGCCTTGGGAAGTTGAAAATGTGTCTGTTGATCAAAAGTGTTGGATCAAAAGTGTTGCATCAAGGTGTCGAGGCTGTTCTAATCCGTTTCAACACCCATTTCGAACACCGCACCGCAGTAGGAACTTCGAGGCTGTCGAACGCCAAGTTGCCATGCTGAGAGCGCTGTAGGCTCAGCGCTCTAGACCTGCTGTCACTCTGCACTGTTGTCACACTAGCACAGGAATTCTATCTGTTTAATCTCATGTGTTACATGCTTTATCTTTTTGTCATGAAAAATTGTGATATTGTGATTGCAAAACTTTTCGAAGTTGCAAAGCTTAGGATATCTCAGGAGGCCACAGTCTCAATGCTCCATGGCTCTCGACGATCACTGTGGTTCACACTCTCCATAGCTCTACAATTTGGGCGACGTGTGTAGTGTGGCGATACGTAGCGTGTCGTGTTGTTCCGTGACGTGTGATGCTCGTGACATCCCGCTGGCAAATTGAGTCAGTCACAGATGTCACAGTCTATGTCTGATGCATCCCTGGCAAAAGCCAAAGGAACTATCACTTTGAGGTTTTTAAGCATTTGGCCGAGGACTCTTGTGAGATGTTTTCCAGCTCACATAAAAATTAGTGATTGTTGTTGACAGACAGGAAATGTTTCCAACTATGTGGGACTATACGGACATACACAGGCTGTACAAATACAAACCGCCCGACTGCATGTTCCAAAATGTTCCAAAGTTCAAACAGCTTGCAGGGAGTCTGCGTGGAAGTCTTTGCGATTTGTGGAGCATGACACGGCATGAAAAGTGCGATTTCTACGGTGGCAAGACTCGCTGTGCCATTTTTATATTTTTGCCACGACCAACGTGAGCCTAAAAAGACTGGGTGAATCTTTGGTGTGAAACTTTTGAGACGAGACTAAGCTCTGAGAGAGGCCAACTTTGCCACGCACAGTGCCAATCTTGGCACTGAAATGATGGCTCCCATCATGGACGATTTCAAACCATCATAACATGGACTGTTTGTCATTTTCGTTTCATTTGTTTCTTCATTTTCTTGTTGTGTTCTTTTCATTTCTTTTCGAATGGGCATGGTTTGGGCACGTCAGAACTTGGCCTTTCTCAGAAGTGAGACAAGTCATGTCAGAACGGTGTTCAAGGAGTCCAAGTCATTGGCCAGCTCAATCAGCCTGAAGCTCGGTGTGATAAAACGTGTGATCCAAACAGTAAGAAGAGTTTTATAGAGGAACGGCTCGAGACTTAAAAAAAAATCAACCATTCTCAGCAATGTTCAACCATTATATACCATTATGACGTCTTGTCTGCTTTATTCATTTTGGCAGTGTATATTCCATACATCATACAGAACATAATATGTTTTGATGATCCAATGATATGTTTCGACGTCCTCCATGCAGTGTAATGCCATTTATTTTGTCATCAATGTCCTGGTCACTCGATCCATCTCTATGTCATCTCTGTGTCCAGATTCTGCCTCCGAGGATTGCCCCTCAAAGCTGCCACGCGGGGCTGGGATGACACCGCCTCCAGTACTTCCGTTTCGTTCTCCTCGCTTGAAACTGAAGTCTCCAGCTGTCAAACAATGTCAAACAATGTCAAACAGCATGCAGGCAATAATATCAACGCTTCACACAGATCAATGTGTTGCAGCCGTTGTTGCCGTTGTTGCTATTCACGTCGACACACGTCAAACCGTCAACTATGATGGGGAAGATTCAATGCACCGTCATTGTGTTTCACAGGAACTTCATGTGCATCAAAATTGCACCAACGACTCATTCCTTGTTGAGAATCACCAAGCTCGAGGGATCCTCTGACCTGGACGTGGCTCAGAAAGTGTACAGACATGCCGTGAAAAAAATCTTAAGAACATGCAAAAATGGACACGTGTCTGCAGAGTGCTCTGTTCCTCTTTCTTGCTGCTTGCACTATACTGTGCTACACAAAGCAAAAGGTTGAAAATACAGTCAACAAAGCGATCCTTCGTTCACAATTCATATCAATTCATCACATCATCCGCGCATTCCGCTGCTCTCGCCTCTGGATTTCGCCCCACCGGAGAGGTCGTTGTGCTCGTCGCAGTAAAAGGCGGGCAGCGTCTCGAGGGACCAACCCCTGAGAAGTCTGTGTCAATGTCTGTGTCAACCCTCTTTGTTAAAGAGATTCCACCAGAACATGTACAAAAATAAATGACCATGATCTAATTCGCTCGCTGCATGATTTGATAATCTTGATTTGAATTGATTCATGACCCAAACCGTATGAAACGCGAATGTGAGTATGGTGTCTCAAGCAGCGCACCCATCTGATATTCATTGGTTACAAATTTCTGTCCAGGGCAAATTTTGGTGTGATTTCAGTCCGCTATATCTCGATTTGTCCATGTCAAAATCAACGCGTTCATTTTCAGAACAAATGACTTGTTAAATTTGTAGTGTTCCAGTCACGTTGGCTCTGTCCGGGCATTTTCCGCCCTTCTTCATCCTTTTTCCAGGAATCTCCATCAGACAAAGACGCGTTTTCGCGCGCAAAGTAAAGTAAGGTCAGCTACAAAAGTGCCAAATACAAAATCGACCACATTAGTCAGAACATGAGATGACCATTTTCAAGTTCCTTCAAGGAAATCGGCCCAACGGACAGAAATTTTGCGAATGGATGCGAATGGACGATTGGTTTGTGTCCTTTTGAGGACCAGGTTGCCCACCTCTTAGAAGTCCTTTGGATTCCTTTGGTTATTGTCTCACTTTGTCTCACTTTGTCTCACTTTGTCTCACTTTGTCTCACTTTGTCTCACTTTGTCTCACTTTGTCTCACTTTGTCTCACTTTGTCTCACTTCGGCACCAAAGTGATGTCTGATGATGTTTGCTTTTGATGATTTTGATGGTCAGTTGTGTTGTTTTGCGCGCCTGAAGCCGATGCTGCACCACTTTAAACTTGCTGGCTCCAGCAGGGACCATTGGTTGATGCCTTGGGATGTGCCCATTGCATCACTGTGAGATCACACTGCATTGTCGCCATCCTCTTGTTTGAGAGTGACACCGCAAAAAAAAAACGAACAAGACAAAATTGTTGCCAAACTTTTGAACTCATTTCGTATGATTTCATCATATCATGTCCCTCAGAATCCCTAAGATGCGAGCGTGCTCAATACAACGCTGTAGGAAGAACATCGCTGAAGGATACATGCGAGAGCATCCTGCATTTGGAAAGCGCTCAAGAGATGCTGGTGCCATTGCTTCACCGATTTCTTTGCCAAGTTGGCAGCCTTTTGCCGTTTGTCTTTGAAGAAAGCATATATTGAAATTAAAAGTCATTGGCTTTCGATTCATTTTGACTCACTCTTCTTCGAGGAAGCAGCTGCACATATCGCTTCAGCCTATTCTGTCCTGGAACTGCTGCTGTTGGACCAAATGATCACATTCGTCCAGCAAAAGAAGAATTCGGTGCCCTGAAGTCCACTCGAAACGTGCCTTGGATGCAGTGGATTCTGTCGGCAAGAAAAACAAGGGATAAAATTATTGATCAAATTATTGATTTTTCTGCACAGGGAGCATTCCGAAAAATCCCAGGCAAACGTGATAAAACGATCACGTCACTCCACTCTAAACTTTGATTCCAGGAATAAGCTGAGCATCAGCAAATGTTCAAAGAAGATCTGAATTTTGGCGCTTTGGAGAAACTATGAGAAACTAGATGGTCTGTGGCAGTCCATGGAGACTGCTTCATTCAAGATTTCAAGAAAATCGCATCCCGACACACCGCCCTACCCAGTGAGTCTGGTTGCATCGCAAAGGTCCTGAAGTACAATACAGTCGTCGATCAAATCGTCCAACAAACATGCCACTGTGGAAGGGTCCTGCTTCATGCTGAAATACCAAGATGTGCAGCAAGTACCAACTGCAGAAATATGCTGGTGTAATCTGAAAAGTGCATCAACCATGAATCATGTTCATTCAGTCATTCAGGGCATATCTCTACCCAAGGCCCGAACTGAGAGCGGATGAAATCCTCGTCTCACTGTGCATCACTGTGGTCATAGCAAATCCAGAGACAAGCTGCCATCCCTTCTTTGCAAAGCAAAGTCAATGGACCGCAAACTGAAAACACTGCAACAAAAAGAAGAACCCTAGAGCTGGAAAGGAAAGACACTGTACGACTGTCGCACTAGCTAGCTGCTAGCTCAAACACCCAAAAGGACAAGTTTTGCGCAATCCTGTCAGGATATGTCCGTCAAAAAAAGTGAAACGGCTTCATACAGCTTCTGTGATTTGTGTAAGTACAGTACCAGTCCGCAGCGGCCCCTGTTCACCATAAATCTGTGAATATACAAGTTGACTCTGCAAAAATCAGCAGCTGATCTGCAACAGTTGCAACCAGTGACATGCTGTTGCACCCCGGTGCAACCATCGAGAAAACTGGCGCATGTCAAAGGGTCGCAGTCCTTGCAGTGACACCGCGCCTGCAATCTGCGGCGTCGAGAGCTAGCACCTCTCACAATATCGGAGCGACCCAAGCGTTTTTGAACATTCACCATGAATTCGCAAGTGGTTCTGGCTGGAGAAAAAAAACATCCGTGGCTTGTGACTCGTGACTTGTGACCTGCCATCCTGGCACCGCGGCACCTTGGTGATTTCAGTTGGGATGTGGCGGGATGTCGTGGAGATGCGGGGCAAGTCGGAAACGAAGCACGTTCTGCTCAGGTCGGGGCTCGCGAATTGCCAACCGAATCGCAGCATTTGTTTTCTCGATCCAATCACCTCCCAAACACGAGTGTGGTACATCAACCTCATGACCTCTGTTTTTATGTGTAAACATAACAAAAACCACTCAAACACCACTGATTTCCCAGCCCAAGGCATTTGTTCAGAACATTAACCCAAAGCAACGTGTTTTTTTTTTGTTTTACTGGTTTTGATCGAAAATTTGAAAACATGCCAATTGAGCAATTTGGGACATGGATGTCAAAACTCAAAAGATCTGCGCCTGCCCAGGACACTTGACTCAACGAGCGCAGCGGCACGGCCACGCAGCTGTGGCCCTCGGCTGTCATATGTTTGGTAGCTGAGAACATGCAGAAAATTACCACCCAGGGCAGCAATTGAGATGCTGTTGTGATATTGATGGCATTTGCTAATCTAATCTATATATATTAAATTGTTATATACTATAAAAAAAATATTTTTTCTATATTTTATTATTACAATATGACATGACATATTTAGTTTTCGAAAATTTGTTGAATCTGCCGAGTGTGGCCGAGCTGGGCACCAGCAGGGTGAAGTGGCGATGCACCGAGTCCAAAATGGCGCTTTTGCCGATGCCGAAGTCTTCGCCCACGGCACCGCAAACCTCAACACTTCACCATCGAACCCGCCAGAAATGGCATAGAAATTGGAAAAACACGCCATGCATTTCAAAATTTCAGTTCCATTGTGCAACTGTGCAGCCGCTCATTTGAACCCAGGGTTGTTAAACTGGACACGCGCAGTTTGTTCAGCTGCAAACGGTGAATTTTTCTCGATAGATTTAGGAAGATGGTTTGCCAAAGAGAAATAACCAACGTACATTGTCATCATCATCGCCATCATCATCTTCATCATCACATCATCATCAACGTACGTTGTCATCATCAGCATCATCAACGACAACATAAACTACAACATCAACATTGTCATCATCATCACCAACAACAACATCATCACCACCATCACCATCATCATCATTATCATCACCAGCATCACCAGCATCATCAGCATCAACAGCATTTTCATCTTCATCACCACCACCACCACCATCATCATCATCATCATGACCCATTATCACAACATCACACGCCTACGACTTCATGTGGTTTGTATGTCAGCATCATAATCATCATCATCATCATCACCATCACCATCACCACCATCACATTCGCATCACCACATGAGCAACAACGCAGCAACACATACACACATCTTCGCGAGGACGTCTAGAATATACGCAGGTGTGACGTATAGATGCCACATGTTAAAAGGCACCAACCACTTTTTTATACATGCAGCTGACATGCTGGTGTGTAGGTGCGGGTGTATAGATGCAGGTGTAAAAGACACCTACAACTTTCGATATGCAGGCCACATGCAGGTGGTGGGCTACAGGTGTATAGATGCGAGTGGACACAACCTTCTTGAAGACATATATTTCTAAGTTCGCTTCTTAAGGCAATGCCAGGTGCCTACGTCCAATCAAAGTAACAGCCCTCCATGCACTTAAGTCAACTCTATGTCCACCATGCTCTACTTAAGTCCAACCCAGCTTGACTTCAATTAAAAGCGCTTGTAGCCCAAGTACGAAGCAAGGGTAACCGATTTGCATGTGAGAAAAACTTTCAACCACGTTTTTCTTCAGTTTCGTCAAACGCACGTTTCATCAGTTTCGCATGATCAACGTCCATTTCGTGCGAGGGAATTACCGAACAATGCCCACCGCATGTTTTACCAGGACCCCCCGACTTTGCCTTTCTCTGCTTTCCAATGTTTCCTGATATTTCCCCACCTGCCAGGTGATGGTCTCTAGATCTTAGCAAAGGTGCTAGTTCTCCTTCACTCATTCCCTCACTCAGATAGCTCAATCTGGGCACGCACGGACCCGGACCCTATCGCAAGCTCCAGCTCAGCCTGAGCACGCACGGACCCGAACACATGCCAGATTGATGGTCAGAAAATATGTCAGATAGAATGCCAGATTTAACATCAGTATATATATATACCAGGCAGTTACTTCTGTCTAATGGAAGCCACTTAGACCCAAAGTGCCAAACGGTCACTTATAAGATCAATCATGCATAAGTGACCTCGTTTCATGAATCCTTAAGGGACCTCTTTGCCTGGCTGATCTCATGATTTCTGCGCGTCACTGCGTGTCACTTGCGCGTCACTGGGGTTTCGAGGTGGGATGAAACGAGGTCACTTAGGACCCTGAAAAGGTCACTTAAGGATTGGCTGTCTGCGTGTCACCTGCGTGTCACTTGCGTGTCACTGGTAGGCCACTGTTTGGTTCGTTTCCTTAAGTGACCTCTTTCTACGTTTTCCTTAACTGACC
>Ga0126342_10014307_pt1 | contig 14018 bp, 15 predicted proteins | sample Cyp1metagenome_FD_92528 | JGI IMG/M metagenome (GOLD analysis project Ga0126342, IMG submission 92528) | Coral microbial communities from Lord Howe Island, Old Settlement Bay, Australia - Cyphastrea 1 metagenome | ecosystem: Host-associated > Invertebrates > Cnidaria > Coral ...
CCCTAGAGAGACCCTAGGTGAAACCCAAAGAAACCCTAAAGAAATCCTGATAAGAAACCCTACATGAAAACCTAAATGAACTCTAAAGAAACCATAAATGAACCCTAAAGAAACCATAAATTAATCCTAAAGAAACCATAAATGAAACCCTAAAGAAACTTTAAATGACACCCTAAATGACATCCTTGGGAACCTTGGGAACCGTGGACACCTTAGGAACCTTGGAACCCTTGGGAACCTTGGGAACCTTGGAAGTGTTGGGAACCTTGAAAACCTTGGAAATGTTGGGAACATTGGGAACCTTGGGAACCTTGGGAAACTTGGAACCCTTGGGAACCTTGGGGAACCTTGGGAACCTTGGAAAGCTTGGGAACCTTGAGAACCTTGGGAACCTTTACTTGGGAACCTTTACTTGGAAACCTTTACTTGGAAACCTTTACTTAGACTTGGGAACCTTGACTTGGGAACCTTTACTGGGGAACCTTGGGCGAATGGGTTTTGGAGCTGCTCCGGTCTGCTCCGAAACCTTTACTATGGCTGAAGACCCCAAAGCTTCTGCTGTTGGGGAAAAAAATCCAAAAACTCTTCTTCCCCTTTTTTTTGCTCAGGGGCTCTGATTAAATAGACCCTAATAGACCCATTTCATCCCAGTTCCCGAATAACGGTGGTTGGTTTTAGGGATTAGGGGTCGGACCCCCGGGAGTTCCAGATGTGACGGCGCTCGACTCAGGATCCTTGGCAGGTACAGATTGACCTGTCCCCTTCTCAAGGCTGGGTCCGGGTCTCGTCAACCAAAATCGTCCCAATCCGTGTTTGTTTCATCAAAATAATAGGTAGACAATCTAATGATATGTTTATATTTAGTCTATATATTCATGAATATTTAGCATGTGTTTAAAATACTAGTTAGGAGTTGGACTGCATATTTTCGGGAAAACTGAACCAGGACATGTCATCAAGTTTTCATGAAACCCGAGAGGGAAGTGGAGCCCAAGCCCCCTCAGCAAGACACGGACACGACAAGGCTGGGTGCAACCACCTCCAGGTTTGGAAGCCGTCGCTTTTGTCAGATTCTTGGGTCGTTGTTCTGCAGTGCAAAACTTTGCCGTGATGGCCGTGCTGGTAAAAGTTGACAGTTCATTCTGGAGTCAACCTATTCTTTGATGCCAAGTTTCCAAAGGGTTTCCAAAGGCCTCACTCTTCCAAGGTGGACATGGGCATTGGTGGTCAAGTGCCAGCTGCGGAAGTGGCATATGCATAAGCCGTACGTTAGCTGGGAGATTTTGTAAGAGGACAGCTTCATTTGTTTTGCATTTTTTTTGTTTTTTTTGCCTGTCTTCAGGGTTCAGGTTCCTGGACTCTTTTGGACTGAAGATGTAGAGCTTACCGTCGGAGCCAGGACAACGCAGCACATCCGTACAGCTTGTGGACACCCATGGACGGGGTGAATTATAAGACTTGTGTATTACAGACTTTAGCATGCACGGCAAACATGGCTGTGTGAACGGATTTGTGTAAAGGCGAAGACGCTTGCGTTGTCGCGACTTGTTGTTGCTTTCTTGAAGTTTCTGATACATGTGCGAAGCCCGTCAAATCCGGGCGGTACAGGCGGCGCGGGCAAAGGATTTGTTCTAGAACGCGCTGAAGGATACTCAAGGATACTCAAGGTTCAATTGGTTCAACCGGTCTCCTTGGAAGCCTTTGACGATGTCCCGCTCGTGCCATTCTTGTTTCAGCAATTCAACCTTTTTGGCTTGTACAGGGAATCTCTCCATCGGTGCAGCAGTTCATCGAAATCTGAAAACAAGACGGTGGTTGAGATGACAAGTAGCTTTGCCTGTCTCTGTAGATTGTGTATGAATTGAACGCCCAACTTCAAACTGCTGAAGCTGCTGTTTTGGCTGTTTGATTGTACTCGAGTTGCTATCATTGCACTATACACAAAGCTGTCAACTCTAGATGCAGCTATAGATGTGCAAAATTGCAAAATCGTTGCCATAGCTTTAGCACAAAAGATAGGCAAAAAACATGTTGCCATGAGTTTTCTGCGCTGACTTGAAGAGCCTGCTCCATGGTCTTGGCCATTTGCAGTCGGGGTTCGTCAGGCGCACAGTTCCTAGCTCCAAGAGCATTTCAGCAAGGCTTTGGATGCCTTTTAGAAGGGCCTCTCTGCCTTGCGGCTTCTGATTTTCGACGGCAGGACAAGGTAAGGCATTGAGTTCCAGATGATAAAGAATCTCTGTCTTGCCTTCTCCCAGCGCTCATCAAATAAATATTAGCGCTTTCTCTTTCTCTGCCGGATGTAGCGCATGGAGTCTCTTAGAGGGACCCCAATGTGATTTCCTTGTTGATTTTCGAGATACTGAATATTTCAATGGCAATACCCAGCAGGAATTGTGTGTGTCTCACGATACCTGTGCCGGGAAAAAATGAAGAAGACGGGTGAAAAATGCATGCAGATGCTGGTGTCGGGCAGGGTAGCGGGCCGATTATTTGTTCTGATTGAGCAAAAAATGTGAAATATTGCAATTACAGGGCCCAGGCAGCTTCTCCAAGTTCCGGCCTTCGCTCTCTTTCCTTCTTCTGGACTTCGTGAAGTTTGCATTTCCATACTTGATTGCAGGAATTGGGAAAGTGAATTCTTCTTGAAAACCTGAAGATATTGAACCACTATTCCACTATACATAGTCGCTTCGGTTCCTGCCAGCTCCAGTTTTGAGATCGTTTGAGGCCTATTTACCATCGCGTGCTGGGACTCTCTTGTGGCGGTTGAGCAATCTTGCTACCCGCTTTGATGGTCAGGCAAGATTCCGTGAATTCCGTGCTCGATTCTTTTTGCTTGGTTGCCGTGGTTGTGGTTGCTGCGGTTGCTGTGGTTGCTGTGGTTGCTGTGGTTGCCGCTGGGTTCCAGACTCCTTGGCTTAGCAGCGTAGCTGTTGCCAGAAAGGTGATGCGTGAGCCTTTTGTCTTCGGTGCTGAGACAAGGTCCAGGCAGGGTAGATCCAGTGGTGCAAAGCCTGAGGCGACGTTTCCTGCAGGGATTCCTGCAGTGGTAAGATTGCTTCATTGTGTTTCAAAAGAACAACTGGGAAGAAACTGCCTACATTTTTTTCCGGATTGTACTTGTCTGAAGCCGGAGGCGATATGACTTCAGCGGCGTCTGACTCAGGCTCAAATACTTTGAATATTACTGTTTTGAGCAGCAATGTCAAGCACCACTTCTCCGGCTTGTAGAATGAAAAGCCTTGTGATATCTTGTGATATTGTAATCACATTGAGGTGCTGCAGGAATTGTTCCATTGGCAATCCAAGCAGCTGAAATTGGGCCAAGGCCTGGCAAGACGTCTTCAAGTGTTCTTTCCCACTGTGTTTGGGGCCCAAGTGACCATGGCATACCATGGCTACCAAGTCAGCAGGTGGTGTCAACAAAGCATCTTCCAACTTTTGCCCCGTGGCAAAGGTCTGTGCCTCCACAGGAACCACAGAAAACACAGGCCGGCTGCAGATGACCTGATAGCTGGTGGAACAAGAAATGAAGAGACGGCCCATGTGTAGAGTCTAGAGCATGGAGTCTTGGAATATCTTGGAATTTCTTGGAATTTTTATATACAATTTAGATCAATTTAGCTTTATGTAAGACATAAGCATGACTCATGACTCATCATGATTCTTTTCAAGAAGAGGAGCACTCAACATGTTGAAATCATTCAGAATGCAACTCCGGCCTCCTGGCATGCGCTGGCTTTAAAATTGGGTTGCCGGCCACCTGGAGTTCGCAGGTGACCGCAGGTGTACATTATACACACTCCGTCTGTTTGTGAATACTGCTTACGTACCCGCCTGGTTCCCTACCTACCTGCCTATACCTACTTGCCTGCCTGCCTGCCTGCATGATTTTCGCATGAATATGATGTATGTACAATGATATGCTGCGGCTATCCAGTATGAAGGCGCTCTTCCTTTTTGAACACAAACAATATATATATATATATATATAGATATATATATACATACCTATAGGTATCCTGTACAGAGTCTCGTAGTCATGTGCTGACATGCACTGCACAGTCTACTATTGGACTCTGCAGATTTCTCTTCAAGTGGTTCGGTTTGTCGACAATGATACCGGACATTCAGGAGCCAGATTGCCACGAGGTGGCACCTGAAGGCAGGATTGTTGGGAGTCGAATGTTTGCCCTGATGGGAACCTTGGTTCAACATGGTTCAAGAACTTAACTTCTGCCGTTGCGTCCGACCTTGGTCTATTCGTGAGTGCACAAGCAATCATCGGAATGTGAAAAGATGGACTTCATCATCAGGATGTTCCCATCGTAGACTTCATCCTCTGATCAGGTTCTGAGCTCCCACGTACAGAGGCCAGAAAGTGTGAAAGTGGCCGTGCTTCTGCCTTGCAAGACAATTGACACTGGACACGCAACCCAGAGTTGCAAGCTCATGTATGAGAATCTGTACGTGTATGATCATATGATCATATATGATATATGCATGGTTATGCATCAGTTTCTGATGCAAACACCCACACAGATTCATAGTTTCAGGATGCAGAACTTTGCTGTCGGATTTGCCATCTGACTGCAGAAGAGCCCAGCTCCTAGTAGCTCAACGACCACTCCAACGGCACGAAGTGATCGAAGATAGAGAAGCTTTGATTCAGCAAAACTATCAAAGTTTGATTCAAGACACGAGAAGAGCTGGTTTGAAAATAGAGTGAGTGATTACCCCAATTCCACCTGTTTATCACCATAAAAATCATTTTCAAACAAACCCTCGCAAAAGCATGTCAATTTCTCGTGCCTAAGGAGCGACTCCGCTCTTATCGAGCCGTGCCAATGTGCCGGCAGCATTCGCTGTGCTCACTCGAGCTGTCTCGAACTTGGGTCCAGCAAGTTGTTAAACTTGCTCTGCAGAAATAATGCACTTGGCGACAAACTGGAGTTTCAAACTTGCTGAGCCTTGAATCGTGGTTTGAGATGGTTTGAGGATGTTTGAGGTCTCATTGACTGGCTGAAGCACACTGGTGCTATTACACAGAGCGAGTGGCGTCAGAAGCCAAGTGCAATCCAGACAAATCAGTGGATCTCTATTTTAACTTATCCCACGAAGCAATTAAACCATCCATCCGGAAATATCGTCACTGTAGCGTGCCACTTGCCTACTTCTGAGTGGATTTAGACTTCCATAGATTTTCAGTAGCTCAGGCTGCGATCTGTGCTTGGCTGCTTTCCGAGTACAGTCTATGCCGGGCAAACCTCCGGGGCGAAGGCATGAAGCAGGGAACTTTTTAAGGAACATATTCAACCTGTCTTCGCTGTGAGTCACTGGCAGTTGACACTTTTGAGGCTACTCCATCGCTCGTTGCTGGAGTTTGTTGACTTTCAAATCTCTTCAGAGTTCTGCCCTTGAAACTTCAAGTTGATTTGTTGCAGTAACTTTGCTGACTTTCCTATAAAGGGACGAGATGAGCTGCATTGAGGTGTTCAGGTTTGGTGACGGTGTTGTTGACATCCATTCTGCAGACCTTGCTGATGTGCGTCGGCCTTGCCCTTAATGTGGGTCGGGAATGGGGCGACTAGAAACGACTTCTTCCCATCGAGGTTCTGGTGTTGCCAACATTCTGTACCTTGCTGCTCCCCTAGCTGCCTATGGATAGAACAACAGGTTGGGCTTGATTTCTTGGGGGCCACAGCAAAATGGATTGATATGTATTGATCTTGTTCATGACCAGCAGAATGTGTGGTGGCCCATACCTGCTAACTGATGAAGCTTGAGGTGGCCAATATTGTGCTCTCGCCTGTGGTCACTGCCATTTACAACATCCTAAAGTGGCCACTGGTGCGCCGTGAAAGATGATGTAGACCAGCAATTGCATGAAGCTTCATTATTTGTCCCGAGCCAAACTCCATGTTTTGAGCTTCGTTTAAGGCATTGCCTGCCATTCTGCTGGACTTCGTCTTACACAGCATGTACGCGATCTTGGTTGGGGTGAAGGCGAGAGGTCCTTTTGGGTCCTGCCGTTGTGAGGAGGTGTCGGCAACCTGCCCTTGGCTCAGCGTGGTCAGGTGGCGATGTTGATTTCAGGTTGGAAGTCCAGGCTGGGTGGTTTCCTGCACTGCCGTTGAATTCGTCGAGAACAAAGCAAAAAGCTACGCAGCTACACCAGATGGAGAGCAGATGAAACCATATGATCTGTACGTCATGTTGGAGAATTACCAGGAAGAGCAAAGATGCCCTAATAAGAATAGGATCATGCAGAAGAAATAAAGCTGACTAAAGCGCAGGTATCGCAGCAATTCGCACCATAGCTTGTAAGGCGGAAAGATGAAGACCATGGACCTGCAATCCAGTCATATCCAGCTAGGCCAACCGTGTGGTTTGACGCCCAAGAGCAGGTGCTGATTTGGGCCGTTTGGAGCTCGGTGAAGTCGGAGGGGTCGGCGAAGTTCGACGTTTTAAATTCTTCAGAAAGAGCTGACCTTGTCGCATTTCCAAAGGCAGAGATGCTGACCTTGTTTTGCAACATCCGCCTCACAGGTTTGCTGGTCACTTGGCGCATGGAACTGTCAAAAGGATTGAAGGAGTAATGACAGGATATAAAGTTTCCAAGGCAAAGAGACTGCCATATACTGCCATTGGGCCATGGTAATTGAATGTCGGTATATGTCGGTATTATTGTCATCGATTCACAAAGTCCTGCTGCCTCAGAATGGTTTTCCCCTTCTAGCTTTGAAACTCCAAGAATTGCTTCGGAACCTCTCAAGTTGCACAAGTATTGCCAAAGCCGCATTTTGTTGGGCTGCTTGATCCTGGTCCACTGGTTGATCGGCTGAAACTTTGGGTCCCCAAGGGTCCCCGACTCTGTTGATGACTTTGAGGCATTGGTTTGCTACTTCACTGCAGATCACCTGTGCAGGACCGGAGGGGAAATCCAAAGATACAACATGATATAAGCAGTTCATTAAAACAGTGGCTGTCAGCGTCCCTTGTATTCCCTTGTAATCCGTCGCTTCTCTCAAGTTTTGACGGCTTAGACATCTCTCAGGACTTGCCTTGGTGTGAACGCTCTTTGGGCCTCTCGCCTTGGTATGGCACCTTTTTATTGCCCACATAGTTGCCCACATGCTGAGGTGATTGAATGGCCAATCCTGGGACGCAAGCCAGAGATTATGTCTTTCACCAGCTTCACCATGAGAGCAAACTGTCCTGCAGAGCTTGTCAGGAGACAGGGTGCAGGGCATTGTTGTCTCTGTCGACACATAGTGGTCCTCAAAAAGACGGAACAAAGAAAGACAGACTCGATTCAAGATTATGCAATAGTAGGAATGACACTTGGCACTTGGAGTTTGTATTTTGTAATCCTTTGTTTGATTTTGCGCGTGCCCTAATGGGCCGGAATAGTCTGCTATCCCAGTGCTCTTTCCTGCGAACAGTATCAGGAACGCAGTGAGCAATTCTTTCATCTACCAACTCATCGGTGTGTTCAGCTCAGTGGAAGATCTCAAGGATGCTGGCGCTCTTCCATCCAGATTTTTTGGAGCAGTAACCCACCTTTGCACCAATATTGCACTGCGAATGACGTGTTGGTTGCAGTCATCTTCCCTTCCTGCCAAGTTGTCGTCTTCGCTCGTCAATTTGATCGCCATTTTACTGCTGATAAAGGTGCGAGTCTTAAGTCTTAATGTTGGACATGTTGGACTACTGGACGACATGATATTTCTAAGACTTTCTAGGTCCTAGGTTTTTACATACATTGACATACATTATCAAAGATTTTCAGAGTGTAGTATAGATTGTAGTAAAGATACTGGTAGAGACTAACAGCTCAAACAAGTACAGTGCTGCGGTCGGAATTCTTTGAGTGTAGCTACACGCGCACACACACACACACCGCTTGCTTCTGCTTTGATTTCTGGGGTGTGTTCCAGGCAGCTTTCCTGGACGCAAGATCAGTGCCAGTTGCCATCTTGCCTGCCGAAGGTAAGCTGAAAAAGCATTGAAGGTTTGGGCATTGAACCTGTACAGCAAGACTGTATCCGAACATGCCATAACCAACTCGGACTGAAGTCAGGAAAAGCACAAACCTTCGGAGCCAAAGCAGTCTCTACCCGAAAGGAGTTAGTAAAGCCGGCCAGCAGGCATTGCCCAATTGCGCGAGGTTTGCTTGTCACCGGATCACGTCAATGTTTTTCTTGGAAGACCTGATCCGCCAAAGAGACTCCAATGTACAAAGTTGTTCACCTGCTCCTCTGCAATGCTCTTAGCAGTCCGGCCTCTGCTGCAGTCAAAATCCTGGGCCTGCTGAACTGTGGCATTTCTAGGATTGTCTCAACACCATTTATATAATGAATATTGACAAATCTGACACGAAGTTCTGTGCTTCCTAGTCCACATCCAACCCCATCTCTTGAAGAACACAATCCGGCTATTCACACCCACTGTAGATGAGCTCTTCCTCTGCAGAAGTTGGTTTTGCCAGCGATCATCTTGCGCAACTCAGTCTGCAGGATGGAGGTGTTCCATTGCTGTCTGCAGCAGCGGAGGTGCTGAATGCTTTTCAGCAGGCCGTGCTACGCAAGGTTTCAAAAGATCAGCTCTTTAAAAAGCTTCGATCCTTTGATTCTTCCCTTGACATGTATGACTTCTTGCCTTTGCCAGGCATGGGAAGAGGCAGGACAGAAGGGAGAGATTCGATGAGACACGATGAGATACGACAGGTGCAGTGCCGTGCCAGTGCGCCTCCGTCAGGTGCATAGAGATGATCGATGGGCCATCGTGGCAAAGTTTATTTGTCAGCCGAGTTTGCACTCGAAGCACAAGCACGCGTTTACAAATATTTCGAAAAGAGTCACCAACGCAAATGATTAATGCAGCTTTTCAGTTCGGGTTTTGATGTGAAATGATATACCTCCTGCCAGGCTCGATTCCTCCCGATGACCTCAGTACGGACTACTGCGAGAAGTGAGGCGAGGAATGAATCGTAGCTGTGTCCAGGACTATCCACTGAGTCCACTGGTCCTGCAATCAGACAGAGAGCACTGAGATTGAAAAATATCATCTCAATATATCTCAATCATCTCTTGATCTTTTGATATCTTTGTATTGTGTTGGGAAAGATGGGAAAGTGTCTGAACTCCTGAAGGTCTCAACCTCTCGTCGGCCGATAGCTCAGTGATGCTCAGTGCCTCAAAAACTTGGCAAACTTTGGACATCTAGAAGCCTTGTGTCACTGGTCACCTCAATGGATACGGCATCATATTGTAATGGAAAATAATGGAAACCCCTCAAGTTTCCATGGTCTAGAATGCCTAGCCCTTAAGGCCAAAGCCTTAGGGTTCTAGAATGGTCACATTTACATTGTAGAACTCTGCGCGCTTGGCATTGTAGAACTTTGGAAGTTTGTACAGTGCTATATGATGATGTATGGTGGATGTGTTGTGCCTGTTGTGATTTAGTACTTATTGTTTTCAGAATAATTACCCGTGATCCCCAGATTGATAAGGCTCGATTGCACGAGGTCGCGACAATGTGGCCGAACCAATGCCATTTGGCACAAAAAACACGAGGTCAACATAGGTCAACATACAGTAGGAAAATGTCGAATTCACAGTTCAGTTTGTTTCTTGAGCTCTTGTCAGAGCACTTCTGGCTGGGGCAACTTGCGGGTTCAGCCAACTCCTGGTGGAACTTGACCCCCAAAATTATCCCATGTTCAAGTGACAGTTGCAGTCCCGCATGCGACTACTTGCTAATTCCACATGTTATTGTTTGATATTGTGTGACCCTTTTTCTTTTCTTGTGACGCCAAAAAAATACTGCTAAAAAAAATGCGCGCAGTTTGTTGTTTTATGGAAAATATGATTAGTTGGAATTTTAGTTGAAAACTAAACAACCATTCACACGGAAAATAACATGAACCAAACACTAAATTCATTTTAAAAAATGACTTAGGGTTGTGAAACGTGGCAAAGTCATCCCTCACTGTTGGCATTAGTCGGTATCAACAGATGCTTTATATATCTTTATATAATGGCTTGGCAAAGAGGAAACGAAGGCTTTGGCCAAAAACCTGGCTCAGTAGGGAATGACAAGACCATCTGTGGCCGCAACCCACTGAAAATTGCCATGGAATATCATGGAGTGCTCTTAGCATTTTGTTCTTGATCGGCTTCACTTTTTTTGGGGGATCAAATTTCCACATCGTTTTTTACTCTCAACTGCCGGGGTTCAACAGGTTGTTTCTTTAATGATTTTTGTAAAAGATAGGCACACCATTTACGAACCCTCCTCCGAGAAAGGTCCAGAGAGACGGAGGGTTCTAAAATCCACCCTTCAGGATTCCATTTTAGATACCTGATTTGGGATCTACAATGGTACGTAAGGGGGTTTGAGCCAACCTGACAAAATGTAATGGATGTATCCTCTTCTATACCCTGAAGTATACTCTGCAGTGTGGCGAGAGATGTTTTTTGATGGACTCTCCTGCACTTTCTCCGTCATTTTGTTGCGCGTTTGATGGGTTCCAAGCAGACAACCCAATTACTCAGGCGCAAATTCACTCCCAGAAGATCACTGCCTTGAAGGAGGTGAGTGAGATGCTATTTGCACATTCTTGGTCAATCACAATGTAATGTATGCAGGTATATGGATATGCTGTGCATGCGTGTATATATATATATAATATGTGTATAATATGTATGTATATCTATATAAAATATGTATATATATATATACAATTATATACATAAATATGTATATATGTATATATGTATATATATATGTATATATATATATATGTAAGTATATATATATGTATGTATGTACAGTACATATATATATATATATATTGAAATCCCCAGGCCTCGGATCTGCCTAGATCCAACCACCGCTAAGACTGCTCCTTTGTCTCGCCTGAGCCAAGAGTGTCTTCGCCGATTGCCGCACCTGAAGAATCGCAAGGCCACGAGACCCCAGTCAGGTGGAAATGGGTGCTGCTTTTAAATTCCCAGTTATATGAAAAATCAAACAGAAACAAACAACAGCCGGCACCAAAAACTCTGGGAGAAAGCGCATCACCATATTGGCAAAAGCTGTCTTTCAGCTTGCAAACTTTCACACCACATTGGAGCCAGGAGAAGGCGGTTCAGTGGCAAGACCATTGCGCTTTTCAGTAAACTTGGTGGCCTGCAAACACTTGGCCAAATCAGCTACACGCGGACCCTTTGATGCCCCTTGCTTCAAAAACCACAACAGGTAGTCCGTTTGGGACTCTTCTAGGGCCAGGGCTTCATAAGACAACTTCAGGCGCGCTACAGCAGGCAGCTCACACAAAGTCTTGCCCCACTCCTTGATCGATGACGCGCCAGGCGGCAGCTCAACCGTCTGAGAACCATGTAATTAGAAGAGATCACTTGCTGACCAAAAGCCGTGGAAGAACCAGTGGGGCTCACATCGCAAGGCAAATCCCAGGGCTCATAATCAAAGGCCATGTCAAAGGAGATGATGGAATCATCAAGAAGACGCTTGCTGGAATCGGCTATCGTTCCCGGCACTTCTGCCTCAGAAGTTTCGGAGGCAAAGTCCCGAATGCCATACTTCTTGAGACGACCCATGATGGCCTTCATGGCCTGAATCTCCTCAGCAGACACTCCGTCCTGAGACATGGCGGAACTAGACTCTGGTGACGATCACCGTTTGGCAAGGTGGCGCTGGCTTGACAAAACGCACAACCGAAAGACTGCTTCTGGTATTGCTGCAATTCTATCAGGCTTACTTCAACAGAAGAAAGGCGAAGAATTCACTACTGCACGACAGGCAGGACACTGCTGATAAAATGGTTTATTATCCGGCTACGCAACTTCGTGCACAACCAAAACTGAAAAAGACGTTCGTAGGCAACAGCGACTAAATTCTTTCACCACCCATTCTCAGGTTTGACGTCGGCGGAGTGTTGATTTCCGACGCCTCTGTTTTTCCTGCTATTTCGATCCAGAACAACCTGGTCATCGGCTAGCTGATAATGATAGTGGCGGATGGCTGAACGCAAAAGGTCCAGGGGGCCACCTTGGTCTTTGGTGAAGGCATCGGCGACCATCCGGTTCTGTGGGACACCATCTGGGTTCCAAACCGCATCGTTGAATCGACTGACGGATTATGGCTATGTCACTGTCTGTGGCTCTCTTATCATCTAAGGTACCCCCACTACCCAAGGAATTGAGATGGTCATATAAGGATCTACAATCACTTACCCCAATCTTACTCCTACGCTTCAGCACCTGATCGACATCAGCTAAACTGAAAGGACCATCAACTGCCTCTGCCAGAAACACTCGGCTATTCCTAAGGCAGCAGAAACCTGTGCTTCTCCACTCAGGGTTGATGAGACGACCCGTGGAAGTCCGTACGATCTCCGGCCAATGCAGTGAATGGGCACATCATGACCATGCGAAAAAGCTTTAGAAGTGAAAGCTAACAACCAACCACCTTGTGTTGCCAATTTGCTGGTGCATCATTTGCTCCATACACGCTTCCCAGAATCTGAACAAGGCTGCCTGGTTTGACTCCAGGCACACCCCCGGAGGGAGCTCGGCATATACTGGGGTCTGTAAAGCTTGCTCAAACACATTCGCTTCTAAAAAGGCGCCCTTGACGTCCCCAAGGCCCAGAATCCATCTATTACTTACGATCAACTGAAGAATGAGACTCCTACTGAGCTGTGACAGTGTGGGAGAGTGACATTTTCCAGCTAAAATCTTTTGAGTGAGATCTGGATCATGGTGACCTCGCAAACACCACCTGGATTTGACCCTTGTGGTCTGGTCCTCTTGTTTCTCTGTAATGACAAAACGACTTGACATTATTCTATCCGGTTTGTGCTTGCGAATCAAGGCGGCTTCATGTGGAGGAATCACTACGATGGCCTGCTTTTCATCCTGGAGTGTTTCCCATTCTACTCTCTTTGAATCATCAATCAAACCTTGCAGCTCGGAAGGATTGTTGGAATGATGAAGCTCTTTTTGCAGAATTTTCTTCTTCAGAAAAGTTGCAGGAAACGCCTCAAAACTCATGTTCGGGTCATGACTTACACGGTCAGCTAAGAAACCTTGGTCCCCTGGACTCTCTGTTCAGGAACTGTTTGCAGGAGGCCCGGTGCCGGGTTCTCTTGACTGAGCACGTTTTTCTGCAGAGCTGCGTTCCTCTGCCATTTCTTGCACCACATCTTGGAGATCCCCTGGGTGTGTTTGGACTGGTCGAAAAAGAAAGTTACTGGGGCCCTTACTCCAATTTCTAAGTCTTACGGGACCATATTCCATGGATTGCGAAAGCTTCTCAACAGTATTGGGTCCACCGGAATATTGACTAGGATTGCTACTGTTGGTGCTGGGACCCTCAGAAACCCCATCATTGGAGACATCCCCTGACTTCTCAACTGCAGAGTCTGATGGCACAGAAACGGATGGGCCCGGCGTGTCCTGTGGCAGAATCCAGAAACGTCTTTCCCCAGTCCATGGTGATTCTTGAATTTTCTTTTCTTTATCAACCACACCATGGAAAATCAATCCGCTCATCTTGAGGTGTTTGACAGTTATACATGGGAGGTGTGAGTCAAACGCCAATCATCCAAGGTGAATTTTGCACATGTAAATGCGTATATATATATATATACGTATATGTATATATAAATATATGTGCATATATGTATATCTATATCTACGCATATATATATGTATATCTACGCATATATATACAAAAATATGTACACATATATATATATATGTATATATATATATATATATGTATATTTATATATTTGTATATACACATGGATTTATATGTGTATATATGTAAATTTATGTGTTTATATGTATATATATATATATTGTGTTTTCCCATCCAACTTTCCTTGGTCTTGTGCATACCATGGTGCTTAGGGTTCCGATAACGAGTTGTCATCTTGCATCCATTGGCAGGGAGTCACCTGACGTGCAGTGGAAACTTGGCTC
>Ga0126342_10014308_pt1 | contig 14017 bp, 13 predicted proteins | sample Cyp1metagenome_FD_92528 | JGI IMG/M metagenome (GOLD analysis project Ga0126342, IMG submission 92528) | Coral microbial communities from Lord Howe Island, Old Settlement Bay, Australia - Cyphastrea 1 metagenome | ecosystem: Host-associated > Invertebrates > Cnidaria > Coral ...
ATGTTTGCCACAGGCAGCTGGATTCGTGTTAACGGATGTACGTTGACATACGGTGAGGAACCTACGGTGAGGAAGAGTTCAATGGCTGTGTCTGCTAATTGATAGATATATATATATATATATTAATTAATTAATTAATTAATATATAATTGCCCTAATGGCCACTTGAAAGTTGTGGAACATGATTTACAGGATAAAGCGATTTTTACCATGAGAGACACCGGCTGCCCTGGGCAGGTGGTGCCTGCTTTGTGCACCGTGATTAATGACCAGCATGCGAAGGCGAGGCTTACGAACGGCACGATTCGTTTCTCCAAAGATGATATGGCATGATATGGCATGATATGGCATGATATGGCAAAGGGATATCTATCTATCTATCTATCTATCTATATATATATATATATTTATATCTATATATATATGTGTGTGTGTATATGTATATATGTATATGTATATAGTTGATCCTTTGCCCTCGCACTTCATGTCAATTTTTTAATATTCATCAGGAAGTTTGGAGCTTAGGTGAAGGAAGCAGCCAGAGAAGCTATTAACAAGGTCGGAAGCATCATCAGCAGCAGCTTGATGGCAGTTATTCCGATTTGCCACAGAGAGGTGAGAGACTTCGGATGAGAATTCGGATGTTGTTCAAACAACATGCACCAAGATGCATTGTATTGGAAATGTGCACATGCTGTGGGTTTAATATGTGTTCAATGTGAAGCAGTTACAGTACTGCATCGACTGCGGATTACCCCATGATACATTGATCTTCATTCAACCGAGAGGCGTCACGGACTTCCATCTGCAAGATATGAATTGAGTCGTATTGAGTCCATGTTTCATTAAAAAAATCATCCCCCGGGCCTAATATTAAACACCTTTGATAAGATCTTCACCGAGGCCCTGAGATCAAAGCCATTGCACCACAGTTGATCAGTGCGATGACGGACGGCGCACAGTCACCGGACGGATTTTCTCATTGGTTGAGTTGGTTGATCCATGTTGATCCACTATTTAAGGGAATCTACAGGTACAACGGTGTGTTGTATGGCTGTATGGCCCCCCTTGAGCAAATCCAAGAGAAGGGTTGAGACGAAGAAGCAGTTCAGCAGAGATTGGAAGAATGTCTTGGAGCATTGTGATATATTGTGATGCAATCCATGCGGGGGTGACACATTGACACAGCCGAGGAAAGCCAGTCTTGCCTACCTGTGATGTCAAGCCAAGATAAACCAAGTGAAACCTCAGGTTCGAACACATCACGCGAGATGTCCTCGACAAGCTCTTGGCAACATCCTTCGTGCATCACATCGATGCCCCATCCCTCTCTCTGGTTTCCGGGCAGCTCAGTGCATCCTGTGGGGATAGCATGGGATAGCTGTCAATCTGTCACGATCTGTCACGATCTGTCGTGGCTCAGGTTTGCCCATTGATCCACCGGGCAATGAAAGAACGATCTGCAGATATGAAGCGAAAGGGTGCGCAAATTGTGGGTGCCATGGTTCTCCTTATCAAGGACTTGTAATTCCAGACGCGAGTGACATTGTTGGTTCCGTTAGTTGGTTGTTCATGACTTATCAAGTCTTATCGTTTGAATTTCTTGAGAATGAGCATTCCTGATCTCAATGACGTCCTAAGCTGCTGTTGTAAGCCATCGTTTTCCCATCGTTTTCGCATCGTTTTCCACTGCTTTTTTGGCACTGCAGGATGCCAAGGACATCCAGCCGTACCTTGATCTTTTGATTCCGCAGCTCAAGGTGACCCTAGTGGATCCCATCCCCGATGTGTGACTCGGCATGACTCGGCATGACTCGGCAGCGTGGGGTGATGTTTCCCGAGGGGTCCCAAGGGGGTCCCGATGTTTCTGGTGTTTTTTGTTGGGAGAAAAAACATCGGAGCATAAGGCGGGCAACTTCTGCAAAAGCCTTCGGCACCTTGGCCAATGCTCTTCCAGAAGACATGCTGGGTGACTTGGCAACATCCAGATCATCCAGCACCGTTTTAAGCGTGTTGAAGCCCTGTTGAAGCCCCAAGACTTGAAACTTGACCACGCTTCCAGGCGATGTTCTCCCGTGGCTCTTCGAGATGTTGCGCTCTTCAGGATCTGCAGTCGAGCGCAGTGGTGCGGCACATGGACTTTCCGAGGTTCTGATGGCGAAAGGTGCAGATCGCATCGAGATGCTGTTGCCAGATATCCTCACCAATGCTGGCAATCAGGACCTGAAAGTGTTCAAGTGCTACTCTTGGAATGTTGTTCCATGGCGGATTGGTATTAATTTGCTATAATTTGCTATTTCTCTCCATATGTGCACATGTATCTAGAATTATCTAGGATTATCTAGGCAACTCTAGATATAAGATGATATAAGTATATAAGAGCATAATTAATAGAGTCATAGATCATATAAGCATAAAAATATAATAAAATATATAAAAGTATATATATATATATAAGTCATATACAGGTCTCACAGTGTGGATCGGACTTCTGCCAATTTGCGCTGGATGCGGGTTCTGATGTCCTCAGTCTACGAAGGAAGCGGACCCCGAAGCTAGAGAAGGCTACATGGGTCTCTTTTGCTACCTGCCTGTTGCCATGGGCTCCACCTTTGAGCAGCTTGGCATAGCATGATATGATGTAATAGTACCCACAGACGCCGTGTGTTGCCCAGACATTAGCATTAAGAATGTCCTGCTGTCGAATATATGATAGGAGAGATATGGAGAGATTGCAGAAAATACTTCGTATACGCAGTGTTTTCCAGTTTAGGATTCAAAGTTTTCAGAGCCTAGGTTTTAGGGTTTTAGGCTTTGGGATTTTAGGGTTTGGGGTTTTAGGGTTTAGGATGGTTTAGGGTTTTAGAGTTTAGGGTTCGTCGTCTGGGAAATCTCAAAACACTGGCCCTGCGCAGGTGTTTGAACATGTTGAAGGATAATGTTTAAACATGTTCGCCCCAACCCGGACGTTGCTCCACACTTACAATCGTCATGATCATCATGATCACCATCATCATGATCATCATCATCATCATCACCATCAACTCATCACATCATGATCATCATCACATTAAAATTCCCCCCCTGTACAATATGTTGACTGGGGTAATAACATCAACTTTATCTTCATGAGGGGTCAAAATTCGCCACCCCCTCTGAACAATATGTTGATTGGGGTAATAACATCAACTATATCTCCATGAGGGATCAAAATTCGCCACCTCCTCTGAACAATATGTTGATTGGGGTAATAACATCAACTATATCTCCATGAGGGATCAAAATTTGGCACCTCCTATGCACAATGTTGGTTGGCGTAATAACATCAACTTTATCTTCAAGAGGGATCAAAATTCACCGCCCCCTATCAACAATATGTTGATTGGGGCAACAACATCAACTTTATCTTCATAGCCACCTGAAGGCAGACGCGGCGCAGCGTCAGGGTTGCAGCGAACATGTTTAAACGCCATTTGAACCTTCCGGGCAACACACAGCGCCTGGCCAATAGTATGCTATGTGATGTGTTATGCATTCTTATGTAATGTCATGTATGATAGTGGGTGGGGGCGCACGTAGGTATTATCATAAAATATACGTATATAATTATACATACATATATATATATATATATTTATTTATTTATTTATTTATACTTCTTAATTATCAGTATATTATATATGTATATGTATATAGAAATAGATCTGCGTGTGTGTGTGTGCGCGTGTGCCGTTGGACGTGTAATTTCACAGAATGACATAGGCACAGAAAAGATGCGTTGCAGACCTCCACAGTGCGTCTGCATAGCTTGCTTTCAGGCCATACATTGAAGAAGTGCTCATTATGCTGCTGAAGGGTATGTCTGACGATGTCTCCTCCTGCCGTGACACCGCATTCAAGGCACCATTTGAAATCGATCTGATTGTGGATCTGGAAAGATCTATATAATGCTAACGAGAACGAGAACACGCTACTTATTTGGTGTCCACACGCAGGGCCTCACATGTGGCTTCCCTCATTCACTTGGTTGCCAGGCTGCCCAGACAATCACGAAGCACTTTGGATCATCTCACACGGCACTCTTGCTTCCACCATTGGAGGAGGCTCCAGCACCAATGAAACAATAGGAAACATATCCAACAGCTTGTGGCTCATTGCAGTTTTTTGTAGATCCTGTCTCGGGCTCTGATGATACTGTATTACATTGTATTACATTACAATATTAGTAATTACATTTGATGGCTTCAATAATTATAGTAAAATATATAGCTCCCATATATATATAGAGTTTCATTGGTTGCTCTAGAGTCATAGATAGTCATAGATAGTCATAGATAGTCATAGATAGTCATAGTAAACCTTTCAGCTTCTTCCATCAAGATGCCTTGGACCCCAGGGGGTCTTCGATGTGGACTGGCGCATTCGACATGGTGCAGTGCAACTCATGGGTCAGCTGCCAGGTCCTCAGTGGCAGCTGCTAGATATGCTTAGATTAGATGTGGAAAATTTACAGGAAACCCCCATATTTCATGTGAAAATCCATGGTTTCCTGTAGATGTTCCCCTAAACCAATCCGTTGACTCCAGTAAACTAACAGTTTGCTATGGAAAATGTGGGTTTTATAGTTGATTTACCATTAATAATATGTAACATATGCATGAATAATAGATGATTCATGATGTAAAATATAGATGGAACCTCTAGTAAACTAACTTTTTTCTGAGTAAATCAACTATAAGTCACCCATGTTCCATAGCTATGTTAGTCTATCAGAGGCTAAAATATAGATGAATAATGATGAATATAGTTTATGCATTTGTGTTAACATGATATTGTATTACTGAAAATAGATATGCATGTGTACATGTGTACAATTGTGTACATAAATATCATAAATGATTTCTCTTTGGCGTTGCATGGCGTTGCTTTCGTGATCTTTCGTGAGGATCCAACAGATCCTGCGCGCTCACCGCATTCCAACCAACAGTGCGGAGCTGATGCAAGTCGAAGCTCTGCCCCGCGAGTGGCGGTGCCACATGCTGGCATCGCTGTACATCGTTCGAAGTGATGAGACCCTCAGCAGGGTCAACCCGTGACGGATTTCGACCTTTGAATAGTTGATGAAATGTGTGCACCTGGTCACCTGGTTACAGATAACCCTCGAAAATTGCTGAGGAATCATAAAAAACAGTGAGAGAGAATTGTTCTATTCCATCGTGTTGTTGGGATTCTTCACGTTCTATGACATACACTCCATCTTTATCGCCTTGAGGAACAGCGTCGTGAAACAAGCGTGTGGCCAAGTGTGGAAAGCGGTTGTGCAGAACACGCCTCGAACTCTCAGAGAGTTGCTGCCCACACTGATGACACGCTTGATCGCCCCCCAGCAGCAGGTTTGTTGCCACATCTCCAGGTACTTGAAATCTCGGACCATGACCAGCATGACCAGTAAACAAATTGGGCACCATGGGATTCAACTGATTCAACCGAAAAAAGGCTCGTTGTAGCACCGAGGCAAATTTGGCTTCAACGAATCGGGAGAAGCAACGGGTCGCAGCGCGCTGTGTGGGCGACCTTGTGGGCAAACTAGGTGGCCAGCTGTGGCTGTGGGCATGGGCTGATATGGGCTGACATTGTCTGATTTGCGGGGTTCTTCAGCCGGGGGATCCCCAAAACCATGGGCTTCAATACTAAGATGGTCTAGTTTTGGATGATTTGGGGTTTCTCCTTTCACATAGGAAACCTCTATTTGGATCTGTTTAATCTGTTTAATCTGTTTGGCAAATAAGTGGTATGCCTTTCCATCTGTGCAAAAATAGCGACAGCTGCCGGATGCCAGGGGAACGGGTGATGCCGGAACTGATGCCGATCTTCATGGACACGCTGTCCGAAGGCCTGAGCCTTTAAAACCAAACCGAAGGCCATGGTTTGTTGAATAAAGAATCATCAATCCCCTGATTATAGCAAACAATGGGAAGAATATTGAAAGATATGTGCATATAATAAAATATAATAAATATATATATAATTATCTTTATACAATTATATGCACACATACTATGGCATAAGGACGGTTTCACGAATCATGGCTCCCACTTCGACTCGGTGTAAGGCGATGCACATGTCCGAGAAGGTGTTTGCATTGGCTTAGCGGAGCTCATCAATGCGACCACCAAGGCCAAGCAGAAGGTCATTCAAGGTTTAGTTTTACTACAGTTACTACAATTCTATAGATGATGCTGTGGTATTATAATGTATCATATACGATTATAAAATATGGGAAATATGGTTAAAGAGTTGCAACGAAATATGGCTCTCCGATGTTAGTCTACAGCAACCCTTAGAAAGATGGAAAAAAAAGGCGAAAGAATGAGAAATTCTACCAGAGTATGCTACAGTGTCTTTTTGGGCTGCTTTCTAATGTTGCCACAGGACTTAATATCATAAAAATCCTCATATTCATCATAATAAGTTCCCGTGATATCATATATATATATCCTCACGTTCAGAATTATATCATTCTAGTTCCTTCAGAATCTTCAGATAATAGTTATGAATATCTTAAGTAACCTATATCTATACTATAGTAACCTATTCATTAAATGGCACTATAATATATATATAGGTTACTTGGGTGACTTTTTTCCTCTTCCACTGCCAGGACCTGCTGGCAGCCTACTTGGATCAGTTGATTCCAGCGATCCAACAGGCGATCATCGATGATGACGAGTCGGTGAGGAATCAAGCGAGCACAGCTGCTTGGCCGCGTCGAAAAAAACACAAAAAAGGACGCGAAACTGTGAATGGTCAAAGATCTTTTCGATATCTATACCTATATGATATGTATATTTATATGTATACACATGTGTGTGTGTGTTTGCACAACTAGACATGTCAAAGTTTGGCCCAGGTAGTTGCACTGCTTCACAATGCAGTGGGGCCACGGGCGACCAAAGACATCGTGGAATGGTTGCTGGGAGAGCTGGCGGAGGAGGAGGAGGCCCGGCCTGGGATTATGGGATGAATGACCTTCGAAGATCTTCGAAGTGTGTTGGAGTTTAAAAAAATGTTCAACCCTCCAAAATTGGAGCAGAAAATTGCACTAGGTGAATCCTACATTAATCATCATTAAACATCATGAAACATCATTAAACCGTCCCTGTCATACCAAAGCACCAGATCGGTCAAAACAAATCCAGGAAGGTGAGCTTTACCTGCAGGGCTTGGAACAGCTCATGAAGAAGCAGCCAGGCCTGGGCAACGTTGTATGAAGATGCAGATCTATTTGGTTTTTGTAGTTTAGTCATGCTGTTTCATCATGCTGAAATTTGTTGATATATGCCTATATATATATGTATATATATATATATGTGTGTGTGTGTCTAATGCCATCACACATTTGGGTTCAACATGGTTCAACCATCGTGAAATGGGGATAGAAATACCTCAAAAATGAAACGATCTATGACCAAATCAGGGATTTTTGGGCCGAAATTGATAGTAGAGGGATGAGATTAATATACATGAATCATGAATCGTTCGAGATCGTTTTCTTGGCACTTAGTGCACATCCCAACGTGTCAAGATTGGAAGAGATACTGCATCCATATAATCCATATAGCTATAGATCACATATGCCTATGCCTGGCCTATGCCTGTTTTGCCACGTGCTACGCTAAACTCTCTCGTGTCCAATACCCTTTGCAGGCGCCGTGCTGCCAACGGTTCTGGGCGAGCTTGCTTCGCCTTCGAAGACAGACTACACCATGTTGCAGGTGCGCGATGGGCCGTCGGCATCACAAGCATTCACAAGCACTAGTGTTGCAGGTGGCTGAGTGATCTCTGGGGGGGCCATGAGATCCCATTGTTATCAATGTACAGTATATGTATATGATATATATATATGATATGTGTACATCCATCCATACAGTGCGCGCCTCATTTGATGTCGGCACTGAGGTGCAAGGATTAGCTTCACTGGCTGTGGTGCCCGATAAGCATGCAGTCCATCGTCGCCTGGCAGCAACGCTCAATACCCCATGCTGGGTTTTAGTGGATGCATCAATTATTCAGGTTGGATCAGGTGCATTTGTCTGAAAATCTGGCATATATCATGTGTATATATATACATATACTTTATCATATATCATCATATATCCAAACGGCCATTTTAGTGGGGAAAAGGATGATAGACCATCAAGGGTCAAACTCTGTGGTTCCCACTTTTGCCTGGATGGGTTTGAATCCAAAGGCCACTTGGGAGATGTGTTGCCTGTCATCATGAAGGTTGCAAGTGGCGCGGATGATCCTTACCGGCAAGTGATGTGCATTTTCCGTGGTTGGCATGCCAGCTTCAAGATTGGTTTGTGAGCATGTGAGCATTCAAAGTTAACTGTTTGATTTTACACCTTCCTCATCGTACGGCTGGCGTTTCCGCAGTCTGTGCATTTCCTTTTTGGAAATGAATCACGGAGAGATAGCTGGAATTCTAGGTCTTGCCAAGAATCGTGGGGTGTAACATGGTGTAACAAGCATTCTGGCCTATGCTATGGCTGAATGACTGAAAGCACTTGTTATTTTCTTAGCCATCGCCCAACTAAGACAACGCCTGAAATGCGAGAAATCGCTGTTGAGTCTGCGGCCCGTGTGGTGGATGCAGTTGAGCAGAACGGTTTGGTGATGCTACTCAATGAACTTGTCGGACCGATGCAGGACTCATGGTGATAGCAGGGGGTACAATTTTTGATGGTAATTTGTGTTGATTAACTGATGATTTATGTTTATATATATATATATACTTTATTTTATTTTATCACTACAGTATTTTGGGAAGCAACCTCCCAATTAAGAGTCGGAATTTACTAATCCGGGGTTGGCTTTAGTGATAGGACATAAACGCACTGGCCACCTTGAAGTTCCTTCGAGATTGTGACAGAGGTGTTTCATGCATATGGACTTACGATTTGTATCATTGTGTTATAACGTGTTACATATATATATACACATATGTATGTATGTATGTATGTATATATATATATCCACGTGCTTGTAGAATTATATATATGGGCATTATCAGATCATCTATGTGTGTTTTTGTGGGGCCCGCATTCCAACATAGGTTGAGACAGTTTGGGGCCGAAGTTCTGACAGTTGTCCCCAGGACTCAGAAAGTGCAATGAGACGAGTTGTAGCTGCACAGCTCTTCAAGCACTTTTTCGAAAACACCAGCAACTTGGATCACTCGGATGCTGTGGTATTGCACTGGTTTGATGTGGACAGATCTGATCCCAAAAAGGAGCAATACAGGGCCTGGTGGAGACATAGATAGACGTGCGTTGTGAACGGATGCTATCGCTGCATATCGCTGCCGTGAGGCTTAGACGTGGTCCCCGCTCTGCCGTTGGCCTTGCCGGCGCTTCTACCTTCAGCTCTTGCAGATGAGGATGATGAGGCTTTGGCAGCTGCCATGGGAGCACTGAATGCCATCGTGAAGAAATGCATCTTGGTGAGGATTACCCTTTTTTTAAGGGAAATCATTGAAGTCATCTATAGATGAACTATGTAGAATAGCTATGTAAAATTACCAAAGGGTATCACGGGAGACTGGATATGACTCGATGTTGAGCAACACCATCTCAAAGTCGACCTCAAATTACAACAGATCATCCATTATGCCCAAGCCATCCAAAGCCTGTAATAGAAGAAGTCAGGACAAGGCAGTCATGGTTTACGAATCATAGTTTACGAGTCATGGTTTACCAAAGCAGAAGTCAACCAGGACAAGGCGTTCTCCAAAGCACAATGTCACGTTAGAACTGTCCAGAAGGAATTGTCAAATGTTGATCCAAGGCAAAAAAGAGGAGCTTCCTCCGTACCTGAACGAGGTGCGTGGTGCAGTGTTGAAGCTCATCACAGATCAGCAGACTAAGAAAGTGGATCCAGAAATCTACCTTCCAGGACTGGGATTGAGGGATGTTGAGGTCCTGTTGAGGTCCTGTTGTGCGCTGGTTCCAAGGGTTTTTCCCACGTCTTGGATGGAGGACTTTGCAATCACAAAGGCCTGGAGCCTTTGTATCCCATCTACCAGCATGCCTTGGTCAATGGCAATCCCGAAGCGCGCGAGGTTGCCGCAAAAGGCGCGGAGAAGACATGCTTGGGATTTGGGAGTCCTCCCAATTCTTTCAAGTATAGTAATGGGTTGGGATATGTTGGGATGTTTTGGAGAAGTTTGGAGGCCGGCCGAACTCAACACAGACTGGTCGGCCGGCCGGGTAAGAAATAGCAGGACGAGTTCCCCGCGCAGTCAGAAGTTTGGGGGATGCTCTTGGTGTTCCCCCCCTCTTGCAACAAATAGGGGTATAATATATAGATATATATATATATATATTGTGATACAAGTCTTGGAAGCGGATGAAGCGGTGCGTCAGGTCTTGGTGAGCTGGTGGATCACACCACAGAGAAGGCATTGGCTCCTTACGCAGTAAAAATCACAGGCAGAACGGGTGGTGGCAAGGTTAGCAGATGTTGGCAGCTACCAGTGGTGAACGGGTGATGTTTCAATTGGGTGATGGGTCAAAACCCATTATCACCATTTATTACCGTACTTTTTTGGGACCAACCATCCATTAACCAGCTACGACTCAGGGTACCCCACCAGGGTTTTGACCCAAAACCATGTGTGAAACTTCCGCGAAACACAGAGGCCATGGAGGCCATGGATGCCATGGCCATCCGCCCATCGAGGTCCGTTGATCCGCATTGTCGGAGACAAGTTCCCAGGAAGCGTGAAGAAGGCAATCGTCGAAGCTCTTCGCTCACTGCTGGTGCGTGGAGGCGGCTGGAATTCTGGATCCTATGGGATCCCATGGGTTTCGATCAGGTGTCAAGCCTCAAAAGGAATAGTCCTGACATGCCCCATGTCTTGACATTGCTATATTTTTACTACATAGGTAGAAAAGATGAGATGGGGTGGGATAGGATGAGGCAGACAGACAGAGACAGGTAGATACCTAGATTGACTCTGTCATGGTTTGTTGGGACTAATCCTTTCCCTGTGAAATTAAATATATTTAAATATCCATAAATATCCATAAATATCCTCCTTTTGGGTACCTGATTGGGTGTGTTTGATAAGTATATTGGCTATATACATATACATATATATATATACATATATATATATAGTCCCCTTACAATGCTTAAACCGTGTTAAACTCCAAAGTCTCATGGTTGTCTTATGGTTAAACCATGTCAATCACCATGTCAATCCCCAATTTCAGGATGGGATTCTTATGGAATACCATGGCTCTCTAAATGGTGCTTGGGTATGACCAACCAACTGAGGTGACACTCTCAGACCTTTCCTGCCACAGCTCCAGACAACGTATGTGAAGTGCTTATCGGATCCTCCCAACTCGCAGGACATGTCCCAAAAAAACGACCTGGATGAGTGTTGCAGATGAAAACTGAATAAACTGTTGCGATAAATTCATCGAATTTTTACTGGGAGGACAAAACCGAAAACACACTGTTTTTCTGTTTTTGAAAAATGATTTTGGACTGGTGTTCAAAGCATAGCAACCGTTCAAACTGAAAACAAACTTCATAGTTTAACGTGAGCACGAAACTCATTGATACTGTGCCTTCCATGATCTTCCTTGGTTGTATGCGGTTTGAACTTAGGCGTCACCGTGGTGCTGTAATTTGTCCTCTTCTCCTATCCTACTCGCTTCCCCATGGCTGGTGATTTGGCCAACTTTGATATTAAAAGCAATATTCTCTATCCAACATGGCTAGGATTTTCCCATGATTTTCCCATCTAGTCATGGTCATTTAACGGGGATATTCCAGCGGTTGAACAGCACCAGGAGGTCCGCGAGAAGGCGGCCGAATCGCTGGGGATGTTGGTCCGGAGGGCGCCACGCACGGAGCCCTTGATCAACGAGTCGCTGAGCACCAAAAATCTGGGAATCTGGGCCCCAAAATGGGCCCCAAAATCGGTGATTTTAGAGGGAAAATGAATGAAATTGAGCATGAACATGATAAACCATGGGATTTTGGGGTGATATTATGTTATATATATATGATATTATATGATGTTATATTGCCATTCTGACACACACCTAGGTCATTTCACAAGTCGTTGGCACAGGGCAAGCTGCTGCACAGCTTTCGATTGAATGGATCTGGAATGTGCGTCATCAAGTGTGCAGGCTAGTACTGATAGTACTTGCTGACATAGGTTGTTAGTTCAAGATTCTCCAAGAACTATGTCCGAGATTTGGTTTCAGGGAAAATTGGCAGGAAACCCCTATAGTTGATGAGGAAACTATATGAAACTATGGTTTCTGGACTTGTAATTTTCCCCTTGGATCAACGTGTTCTTGGCGATCCAAGGCTTTGCACAGGCGTCGCAAACCAGACAGACCCTGCGGCCCGACTTGCCATGGGTCATGCACTGGGAGAGGCAGGGCCCGGAGCTGCAAGGACTCCGGAGCTTGAAGTGTACTGTGAGCCGAGCGTGCGCTGCGATCCAGTTTAAAGGGAACCCCAAGATGACCAACACGTCTAACGACATCTAACGACATCTAAATGACTAATGTGGCCAAAGTCTGTCCATGTCTATCCTACAAGGTTAGAACGTGGAAGAATTGATGAGACCCACTGCAGAAAAGTTGCACAGAGTGATACTTGAGACTCTGAAAAGACGCTCCTGCAGGTTCTTTTGAACCTGCCACAAGCCACCAGCGAAGCCGCACAGGCTGGGAGCCACGGGTAAAAGAGAAAACAGAGACACAAGTCCATGTATACTCCATGTTCTGGTTGAAAAATGAACAATTACAGCCGCCAAATGGCCATTCAATGGGGAGAATATGAAGATACGCCAAATGGAACCCCAAATCTGGTTCCTCTCTGTTTCGGTCAAGGCGAAGATCCTCACCGCCCTCACCAGCCACAGCTTCGAAATTGATGAGCCAAGGGAATGTGAGGCTAAGAATTGGGGTGATGTGGGTGGATCAGCAGTTTTCAGTAGATGGACTTGCCATGGACCAATGGATGACTGTGCAGGTCATCGGCTGGGCGTTCGGCATGTTGCTACGCCGGCACCTTCCCACAGAGAAGGCCGTTGAGGTCTTTGGCCAGGAGGCCGATTGCCTATGTTGAAGTGTCAAGTGTCCAGTGTATCCCGATATTGTTCAATCGGAATCAATGGCTTCCCTATTGATTTATGATGACGATGACGATGACGATGATGAGGATGATGATGATGATGATATGTACATATATTGATGATTTTGATGGTCTGCCAAACACCCCTTTCCAATATCATTACATCCATTATGTGCCTATGATATCTCCCACCGAATTCACCATTTCCGTCCTTGGACAGGTCAAGCCCCTCCTCTCGGGAGCCAAGCGCACCATAGGAGCTTTCGCATTGGCAGGCAGATTGTGGAACTCAGTGGGTTGCCCGTCTTGTAAATAATAAATGGGAATGATACTGGAAGAAAATCTAAGTTTCCTGGGAAAAAATCTAGGACCCTGGAAGAAAAAAAAACTAAAATTACTGCAAAAATATTCCTTTGGTTCCCCTGGTCCTCTGGTCCTGGTCCCTGGGTGCCTGGGTCCTCTTGATCCCCTGGTCCTTTACCCTCCTCATCCTTTGATCTCCGGAACTAACCCTATAGAAGCCGAAAAGCGACCTTGAATAGGCCACAAACCAACCCTCAATAAAACCTAAACCAGCCGTCCTACATAAACATCCCGCCGGGTCGGGAATGGAACGTGTAGGCGTTAGCAATTCACGTCTCGGCACTTATGACCAACACTGGGATTTACCAGTGATTTTGTCTCTGGCCATGATGAAAAATGTCTAATTCTGGTTGCGTTTTCTTTTTTTTTGCGTGTTTTACCTCAGCGGCAAGCAAATTTTGTCAAAATGCCGTTACCTCCACGGATGCATCTCTGGGAGCCGATGTGTCTATTTCCACAGCGGCGTGCGTTTTTTACTCGCTGA
>Ga0126342_10014309_pt1 | contig 14017 bp, 11 predicted proteins | sample Cyp1metagenome_FD_92528 | JGI IMG/M metagenome (GOLD analysis project Ga0126342, IMG submission 92528) | Coral microbial communities from Lord Howe Island, Old Settlement Bay, Australia - Cyphastrea 1 metagenome | ecosystem: Host-associated > Invertebrates > Cnidaria > Coral ...
AAATAAAATTTTACTTTCGCGAACTCGAAAAAAAACTTTCGCGAGGGTTTCCAACATAACATGCACGGCTTTCGCAATTAAAACTCCTTACAAGGACCTTTAGATCGATCACCATATATAGATCTAAGTTCAGCTCTAAATCATTCCAGATCAGGTCTCACGCAATTCAAATCAAAAATAAGCAAACCAAGTCGAAGTCAACTTGCCCACTCCCAGACAGCAAAAAGAACGAATTGTAAGCATGTGCCTATTGTTTGTGCATCATTGAAACATCACCCGACCAACGATCCGTCCGAATAATCGTGTATATATATATAATCATACATATATATATATATAATCATAAATATGTATATATATATAATCACATATATATATATAATCATATAATATTAGATAATTATTATAATCATATATATATATAATCATATATATACATACGTGTATGTGCGTTCATCTTTTGTTCTACATGCGAACATCTTTCCTGAGAGAGAAAAAGAGACAGAATGGACGCTGTGAAACATAGCTCTACTCAACAGCAATGGAGACATCAACGGAACAAGGAGTATGGAATGATTCTAAAGGGGTGTCAGAGGTGAATTCGCCCACATAAACCATCCCCACTATGATGATCAAATACTACAGCCATGGATTGGTGGCATCTTTTCACCAGGGACGTCATTGAAAAGGTCCATGGGTTTACGTGACACATTCAGTCGACATCCCAACTCCTAACGCTCACTGAGAATCCGAGCAGAGCGAAAAGGCACAGCTGGAGTCTTGCTTCAGACTCACCTCCTCGCCGATGTGCGACATTGGGAAAATTTCCGCACTTAAAAGGGATGGCATTTTGTAAAGAGAAAACCAGAGGAACCAGATTAAAACAAACCTACATCATGTGGTAAAACAACAATAATGAACCACCCATTTGTTTTTTCTTTTTTTGATACCACCTATTTATGGTGATTTGGAGGATGGTTGATTATCGTTTTACCCACATTAATGTTTTCGTGGTAAACACAATGTAAAAATGAGCCTGCTGCGCAGCTGGAATAATTTTGCGTAGTTCATTGGTTCATGTTCAGACCCATAGGATCCATGGTGCTGGTATATTAATGCTAACATTTGGGGTATATTGCTGGGATCTATGGAGCACCATATATACCAGCACCATGGATCCGTCATGGGATAGGCTATGTAGATCTAGACTCTGGTGCATCTGCATGCCCATCCATGTCTTAAAAGGACCAACCCACCCATCTTGCTGGTTTCACACTATCTTTCTGCGGCCACCTGTGATCCCCCCCAAAAAATATAATGCCCCTAACATGACATGATGAACTGTATATTTCACAAAAATGAAGAATACCTACATGTGATGTCGTCTCACAGGTAAACGGCCTCGTACGCATATTATGGAGGTTTCCAGAAAAGGGGGTATCCGTAAATCATCCAAATCAGAGCATTTTCTTATTGAAACAACCATGGTGACTTGGGGATCCACCATTTCAAAAAACCCCAATATGACACATGGAAGCATCCTCACAGATCACGGAAGCCACGTGCATATGGGTCATGTTTAGCCTAATGCATTTCCTTTAGGACCCTGAGTAGATAATGTAGATAGAATCATTTTCATCCATTTTTATCCAGGATATTGTAGATTATCTTTGCCTCATAGCATACTTTGTAGCTTGTCATATCTTTTCCAATTTAGGGAGTTGCTATACGATACCCCAACCATGATCACAGTCCCAGGGGGCCCAGGGGGCCCAGGGTGCCCAGGGGGCCTGATTGCAGGTCAGCTGTGGCCTGGAAATGGCAATGTCAATCTGTTGGAATAATCTCAGTAAAATAATTTCAGTGAAACACTACCCCATGACGGATCCGGCTGGTGCTGGTAGATTAATGCTAACATGACTGGGGTATATTGATGGGATCCATGGAGCACCATATATAGCAGCACCATGGATCCGTCATGGGCTATGATAAAACAAAGGATCTATTTTAACATGGTTCATCAACTTCCATTTAAGTGGAATGGTAAAAACGTTTAGAAACAAGAAGTCAATCTAAGAAATCCGACATATATCCGAAAATAGACACCTTTTTTTTCCTGAAATGCTGGTATATATATATATGTGGTCAAGTCTGAAAAAAATTGGGGTTTCTGGGGAGAGGCGCATATATACAAAAAAACAGCGTATACACAATATCTGTATATAATACAATATATACATGGATTTATGTATATGTATAATTATGTATTATATATGATTATGATGATGATGATGATGATGGTGATGACGACGACATATATATATATAACTCTATGTGTATGTATGTATATATATATATTAATATATTACAAGTAATGTTCAATGATATTCCCACTAGATTTCCCTTGGTGGATTAAACATACAGAACACGGAATTACCGAATAGATCCGAATAGCAAATTTTGGTCTACATGGGTACGGGCTACCAAATAGATCACTTTATTGCTATGGCTATAGTGGTTGAGTCACTCATCCAACAACACTATGCTTGTCAAGTAGACGAAACATCTTCACAAAGTCAAAAAAAATGAAACTACCAGCCAAGTCAGGGACGTGTTTCTGCAGAGGCCCAAACCTAGTTGAGCTATGACCGCCTGAGTTTCATTCCTTTGTAACATAAGTCTTCCACGAGCACGTTCCGCACTACTTCCGTGGGGCTTCCGCGCATGCTGGGTTTTCACTTCAGGACTTACTTCAAACCTAAGATGAAACGAATACATGGAGGTGTTGGCCGTTGCTCAACAGGGGCTTTCAAAGCATAACTATTATTGCCTTTGCCTGAAAACGGAAGCCTCAAAGCCATGCAAACCCAACAAAGCTCATGGATGGGTTGGCTTTTTTTCCCCACCTGCCAGGTGAGGGTCTCCAGATTTGAATGAAGACGACACTCGACAGTTTGGCGAGCTTGCCAGCTCTCTGGGGTTCGCCGGACCCGAAAGCTATGCCAGATAATAGGTCATTTTATATGTCAGATGGAATGCAAGATAGAATGTCAGAATATATAATAGAATATATATGTCAGATACGAGTAGAATGCCAAATAACATGTCAACAAAAAATGTCAGAGTGTCAGAATATGTGTCAGAAATGTCACGTGATATCTGCCGCAGTGGGATCACCATTTTAGCCCCCGAGTAGTAGCGACATTGAAGCCATCAACTTCCCCGGGTTTCCTGGTTTCCAAACGCCCAAATCTGTAGTCATTGCATGGACCTTGGAGCGACAACGCCTAGCGTTTTGTCATGATGGTGGTGACGATGACGATGGCGATGACGATGATGATGATGGTGGTGATATTGGATTTCGATCGATTCTAAAAATGACTTGAATCGATTTGCCGGGGTGTTCATTGACTTACCCATTGTTTTCATTGATTTTTCATGGTGTTCATCGATTTTTCCATGGTTTCAAGTGATTTTTCCATGGTTTCAGTTTCAATTGATTTTTCCATGCATAACATGCACCTGGTGAACATGTAGAATATAGGTTGAGGCACAACCGTGCCTGGGTGTAAATAATTTCATTAGATGCTATCATACTGTTGATTTAGGATATATTTAGGGATTCGTTTCGGGTTTATTTGGGGTCGCTTTAGGGTTTTTAAGGCGGTCGAATTAAAAGTTTGTTAGAGGGTTGGATTCAGGTGTATCTAGGGATACAACGTGTGTTTATAAATTCTATATAGAGAACGTAGGTTGAGGCACAACCCTTTTGGGTGTATTGGGTGATTGGGTGTAAATAGTTTCATTGGATGTTCCCGACGTTTTCCTAGATATTCTGTTGTTGTATTAGACATTGCCTTTTCTAAAACATATTATATATATAATATAATAGTAATATTAATAATAATATATAAAATAATAACAATAAATAAATAATAATAATAATAAACAATAATAATCATAATCATAATCATAATAATACAGTAATAATAATAACACTAATATATTATAATGCTATTTCATTATGATTTATCAGTTCTCATTGATGTTTTACTCGTTGTCGGCACGATAGTTGCAGCATACTGCCAAAAAAAGGCCACAAAAGCCATGGAACAAGAAGCCAAAAACAACAAGAGAAAAAATAAAAACAAGAAACTAAGGAGCCGAGCAGACAAATGCCACAAAGGCAGAAACAAAACATAACTTTCTTACAAAACATTGTTGTTGTCCTTTATTTCTAATTGATGTTATACTCTTTGTCTGCACACTGGTTGCAGCATAGTGCCAAGAAGCAAAAAAGCCAAGAAGCCAAAATCAACAAAAGCCAACAAGAAAACACAATTCACAAAAGCCAGGAATCCCAAAGCCACAAAAGCCACACTGGAAAACAAAAAAAAAACAATAAACAGAAAAAAAGTCAAAAAAACACGAAAAAAACATAGCCCTCCAAAAAAAAAACACATCCTTTTGATCATCACATCTTCAGACACCCGAAGTTCCGCGCGCCTGCCACTGTTCTGGGCCTTCCTGGGTTCCCTGGGCCAAAGGATTCGTTGAAATCAAGGGACTGACGATGATCCTTTTTAGGATACAGGATGGAGCCCCCCAGCGATGTAAGTTACTAAGTTGGTTTATGTTTATAAACCATGAAATAATCCCCATGAAGTCCATGAATACTATAGTTATATATATATATATATCTACCACAAACCATAGAATTCAGCCACTTCTAAACCAACTGAACGCTATCTTGGGGGGCCCCATCCTGTACTAGAAATATGAATATATGGAATGATCCTATGATTTTAGAATGATCCTATGTGATATCCTACAAAAATATATGATAATATATGATAATGTATGATCATATATGAATGATGGTAAAGACATGTAAAGACTGCAAAGCACAGTCCAACAGATCCAGGTCAGCGGCGCCAATCAAAATCAATGCGCATTATCCAATCGAAGAGATTCTCAGTATGTTTCATATCACCCCTATGTTTTTTTGCTGAATATTCATGACTTCCAGATTTGGGGGGAATTCTATGGAATTGTCACAATCCATAAACATCCATAAACATCATCTGGTTGGTGGTGCAATGATAACCATCTTGAAAAATCATGGAGTTCGTCAATGGGTTTCGGATCACATCCCATATGGATTTTTTTATCCAGCCATCTTTGAAACCACCAACCAGTCATAACTTCATCATTGATCAACGATTTTAAGGGCTACCTTGATGATTCATGGCCATGGCTTCTCGAAATTCATCGCCTGGACCTGTTGGCTTTCTGTCGCTCTGGGTGAGCCAGGTCGTGCAGCTCCTGGCACCCGGCATATCGTGTCCACGATCTAAAAAAAGGCTGAAGTCTGCCAGTGAGGTCGTTCACATTGAACTTAAATGTGACCCGGAAACAACAGAAACGAGTCGTGATTTTCGTTATTGTTCTCTATATATATAATATTGATTATTGTTATATGTATATATATAATATAATATTAATTAATATTATATAATATCATATAGTCAATATAAGTATATATAATAGTAGCACTTTGCAATGAAAGTCCCACAAACAACCCTTTTCAGGACATGGATTAGAGCTTCCACAGCTCGTTGATGTTCGGTCTCCAAACGATCCAAAAACAGCTAAAATTGTGACCTAAAGTGATCTAAAAACGTGTTCAAACTGTGCCTGTTTTTCCTCTATTCTCCAGGTGATGCACCAGATCACATCCCTTACCCCGTAGCCTCAATCGAAGCTGGCAATGGAAATTCACAGATATTGTTCCATTACCAATGCATTGGTTTAAGGGAACAATTACAGGAACCCCCCATGATCTTCACGGGAAAATCCATGGTTTGCGGTTAAGATTGTCCCCAACAAACCAATCCATTGACATTCAAACCTCGAGTTCCGGGATTTCCCAGCGACACCAGCTGGAGTGCTCTGTATTTCCAGGATCCGACAGCCAATTACGCCTCACCTGGAGCTTCGCCCAACCTGAAAAGTGTATCCAAATGCTCCATGTATCATCTGGTTGGTGGTGCAATAACCATCTTGAAAAATGATGGAGTTCGTCAATGGGAAGGATGACATCCCATATATTATGAACATAAAAAATGGTTGAAACCACCAACCAGATATTCACCATGAAATTCTGAAATTGACCTACATTCTCCCCTCAAACATAGGCCAAAGGCCGTAAAAATGGAGCATATGGGCATGTGTGAGCCCAGTCAGATCGTGGTGGCCACCCCACCGATAAGTTGGTTTATAAAGCCCATCAACATCCGTGAAGATTGATATCGACGGTAATGATCCATAACGCATAAAACCTGGTGAAATATGAGTTGTAAACAAACTTACATAGCTATAAAATATTTGGGCAGAGGGCTTGCCAAATGTGATGAGGAATCATCATATGTCCCCTTAAACGGCTACAATTGGGGACTGGGGAGGACTACTCCATTGACAAACCCATATTAGGGTGTTTCCTAAAATCTGGGGGCTACCCAAATCATCCAAAATTATAAAAGTAGTTGATTGTAGTGATATTCTGGTACCCTCTGGTAAACTGTTACATTTTGCTATGGAAAGATCCACCATGCTATTTTCATGGGAAAATCCACGATTTCGACTGGGCCATGGCTTCCAGTTCGCAAACTGTCAACGTTTTCCAGAGGGTATATTGAAAGCTATAGGTCTAGGATTCGATGTTCTGGCAATCCCCCAGGATGAAATGGAGGATGTCATGGGGCGTTAAACCAACAAAGATGGATGAAGAAGTCATGTTTTTTTTTTAATGGAGGACCCTTAAAATGGGGGTCCTTTAAGTCACCATGTTTGTTTCAATACTAAGCCATGGTCATCCATGACGACTGGATGATTTTGGGTACCATGACTTAGGAACCCTCCATACCGAGAAATACCGGGTGGGGATCTTTCGGATCTCCACATTTCCAATGCAGTTCCATTAGGATCATCCCACTTTGTCATTGGTACAGTAGCTGGTTGGTGGTTGACCTACCCCTCTGAAAAATGATGGAGTGAAAGTCAGTCGGGATTATGACATTCCCAATATGGAAAAAACATGTTCCAAACCACCAACCAGCTATAGATTATAACCCATTTACAACATGTTATAACCCATGCATTGATATGTTTCAATAAATGGGATAATCCATGAATCGGGGACTTACGTTCACCAGGCTTCTTCACCACTTACGATTCGTGGGATGATCCTCCAAGTATGAACCACCGATGATGAACGAAAAATTGAGATATATTTTGATATAACCATAGAATTGGATGATGGGAAAATTTAGAGGAAACCCCTATGTTCGCTGGTAAAAACCATGGTTTCCTGTAAATTTTCCCTTAAACCAATCCAGTGATATAACCTTTTGATGAAATGGGATGCTCCAAGTTCAAATCAAATCATCCCGATGAACTTCCGAGGCTCCCCACGCTTCAGCCGGATGCTCTCCCTCTTCTCTGCATCATCTCCCTGGGCAGATGTTGGAGGTGGTCAATCATGATCAATAGATAATGTTAATCGTTAACATGTGGTTAATAATAGTTAATCATGGTTAATTGATGTTAATATAAGGTTAACTATTGACAATAGTAGTTATGACAACTATTACTTATTAATTGGTTAATAGATGTTAATAGTGGTTAATAATGGTTAATACTAGTTCATAGTACATAGTGGTCAGTAATAGTTAATGGTTAGACATGGCTAATGATGATGAATTATGACGAATCCATTGATCCTGGCTAAGCTGAAATCGTACTTCCCAAAACTGATTCATATTGGTAATTTGGGGATGATTCCCCAACAAAAAGCCATCCTTCGTTTCCAGTGATGACGCCTGAGGATTTCAACATTGGATATGATGACTCAAGCGGAACTGATGACATGACCCATTGCTTGGAATGGGCTGGACACCCCGGACACCCCGAAAATTCCAGCCATTTTTGCCCCAAAATCCACGGCCAAACTAAACAGCATGTTTCATCATGTTTCAAAGAGCGTTTTTATATGTTTTTATGGGTCAACAATCAACAATTGGGAGATGCCTGATCTATCCAAGGGGATCCATGGAGCCTCTGAGAGTAGATTTGCAGAGAAACAGACATGGAAACTATACCACAACTGCCTGGCCATTGTGAACATGCTTTGCATGTTTTAACAATCTTTGTGTCAGAGAAGTTTGTATTGGTTTGTGAATGTACTGTACATGTGTGATTCAACATGAGTTAGACCATTGTTTGAATGGTCTTCAAACTGCTGACCACAATTCAACGCAAAGTCATTAAAATCCACACCGTAAATAACAATCAATTGACATCAGTTGAGTCGCGATCTTCTTCGTTGTCGTCTATCTTCACTATCAGATTCCCATGTCCCATATTTATCCACCACTTGGAGGCCACGTAATACGTAGCGCGCTTGATCCTATGGATCTAAGCCTTTGCCCTGGCTTTTGGCATATCCCCAACAGATTCACTGTAAGCTGTATTGCTGTCAACCCCTGCACCCCAAAAAAAAACAATGTTATGTCTTTGGGCTGCGCGCTTGGGTCCGGTGGACAAAACAATCGACTGAACACAGAGGAAGTTAGGTAGAGTTTGTCCAACTTTGAAATTTGGGGTGTGGGGTTTTACTTGGTAGATGTCTGTGTTTTTTTTTCCTATCTACTGTAGTTAACTGGTTCTCACTGCATCTCATAAATTGCTGGGTGTGATACAAGGTGAGGCCCAAAAAAAACGTCGCCAAGTTGGTTTATAACTAGCTTAACTCCTTAACCATGGTTTCTGATAATCGAATCAGCATGAACCAATATAGAACATCACCATTCTTAATCACCATTGTTAACGTCTTTGTTTGTTCTATGGAATTCGCATTGTTAATCGCCATTCAAAATGCTTCGAGTTTCGTAAAAAAATCGTGACTGACCCAGAGGCTTAGCCTCTGGTAATTTAACGTAGCTATTGAAAATGGCCATTAATAGTTGATTTTCCCATTAAAAATGGTGATTTTCTATAGCTACGTTAAATTACCAGAGGGTATATCATTATCCCATAGGATCCATGGTGCTGGTAGATTAATGCTAACATGACTGGGGTATATTGATGGGATCCATGGCACAACATATATAGCAGCACCATGGATCCGTCATGGGTATATAACATTGTTGTTGACGCAAACTTCATTGTAAGCCAACAAGTCCTATATCTTGACGTAGGTACTTTGACCAGCTGGGTATGGGTCAATACCTATAGATACATTTTTAATGGGATGAACATCCATTTACCAGCTATTTTGGGGTTCACTAGGTACCAGGGTTTTGACTCATAGCCAGCTGATCCATCCTTGGCCACTTTCCTTAGCAGAGAGGTTTCACCAGGCGTCATCCCTTGCAGCGTCGAAACGATCGCTTCGGAGGCACCTGCTTTCGATGCTTCGAGGAGCAGTTGTCGAAGAGCTCCCGATCTGCCTGGGGATGGCGAAAAGATACACGTTGAAGAAACAGTTGTTTATTTTCAGGTATCCAATAGTAATAGTTGTGGTTAAACAGTTTATATATATACAGTATATATTATATATAATATATTATATATATTATATATAATATATTATATATTATATTATATTATTTTATATTATATTATATATATATTATGTGTATCCAATAGTAATAGTTGTGGTAACAAAATCCGCAAAATCTATCTAGTTTACGATATTGTTTATACACGTTGATTGGATACCATAGTATGTTCCATTTTTGTAAATAATGGTGATTAACAATTATTGATTTTCCTTGTTTGTTAATGGGTTAAAAAGATATTTATATGGCAACTTTCAATAGGTGTGGTAAATTACCAGAGGGATCCAGAGGGTAGGACATTTTGATGGTTGCCATCAGTTTTATTGTTTTTCGGAATCTAAATATGCAAGAAATATAGTAGAACACGTTTGAACATTGGGAACTATAGCATACTATAGCCATACTCTGGTACAGTAAGACCAAAGCCCAGGAAGTATATGCTGTCTTCTCAGCCGGGAAAAGAATGAGACGAAAAGGGGAAGGTGTGGAGATTCATCAGATGTTCATTGTTTATTGGTTTACAAACCCATTGACTTTAGAATACTAATGAATACTATATATATAAATAACTATATATATATATAACTATATATATAACTATATATATATAACTATATATATAACTATATATATATATATATAACTACATATATAAATATATATATATATATAACTATATATAACTATATATATATAACTATATATATATATAACTATATATATAACTATATATAACTATATATATAATTTAATATGTATATAATAATATATATATATATGTATATATAATGATGTATGTATATATTGATATGTATATATATATATATATATAAGATTATAATATATAAAACTGTTTCCGTTATTTATCCTCATTTTGTTGCACCACCGAACTATCTGGGAATCAACTGCTGATGGAAAAAACAACATCGTGATTTTCCGGGTAAGTGCAATAACGATCTCAGTCCATCTCATTCTCCGGTCTGATAAATTCCCAATCTAGAAATGGGAAGACTTCAATTCATAACGTCGCTTGTCAAAGAAAAGAAATTGGACAATCAAAGCAACTAGATTATTGAAAATTAATTATATGCCGTTATGGGCATTATAGCTGTTATAATTAGCCAGGGTAAGGACAAAGGAAACGAATCCAATACAGTACGTTGGTTTTCTCATCACAACCATGGCTCTTTCCACCCCAATGATGTCCTGTTTGGTATACATTTATCGACATTCACCTGATGAAAATTTGGGTTTCCCCTCTATGAATCATGAATATCTACAAACACAATCAAACACACACACACATACTATTTATACAGTACACACAATAGAGAGTAGTCAACAAGAAAATGAACATCTATGTTCCCACCAACAATGACGCTGGGTTGAGGTATACAAGAAACACAACATGATCCCCATATTTTTTGTTCCAACAGTCAATGGATTGGTTTAGTCGGGAAATTTTACAGGAAACCCTGGTTTTTACAATGAAGATCATCGGCTTTTCCTGTTATTTTTTTCCCATCCAATTCTATGTATGATATGACTTCCGTATACTTCCGTAAGATATTTCCATATGACAAACAGTTGCCATTGAAACAGTTGCCTCAGTCACTACGGCAAGAAAAAATCACGTTTTGGCAGCCTCCATGAAGTTTTTCAGCACGTCCATGGTTCTGGACATCACCTGAGCCAAGGTTCAACTCACGGTTCAACTCACCAAGCCGGGATGATCCAATGGCAAAATCATTGGGAAATGATGATATATATATATATACTGGTTGGTGGTGCAATTTCACCATCTTGAAAAATGATGGAGTGAAAGTCAATGGGAAGGATTAATCCCATATATTATGGACAATAAAACATGTTGGAAACCACAAACCAGTATATATATATATACACCTTGATGTATCCCAGTTTCAGATGTTGAAACGTCGTGGAACATGTTGGAAGCCGAGCATTTTGTCGAAAATTACGTCGGAACTGCTGTTGGACCATCCTCCGCAGATGTTGAGGCTCCAACATTCGGCCCCCATGCCTGCTGTTGCATCAGTGAACTCACAGTCCCTACTTGGTGGTTGACCTACTTTTAATAGCTGGTTAATATACTGTTTATGGTTAATACCATGGTTATTATGATGGTTAATGATGGTTAACAATGATATTACTGGCTGGTTGGTGGTCGCTGCTAACCCCTCTGAAAAATGATGGAGTCAGTTGGGATGATTTTCCATTCCCAATATTATGGGAACGTCATAAAATTCATGTTCCAAACCACCAACTAGGTCCAAAGATGTCCCCTGTCGTCTCTTGTTGCAGATCAAGTGGCTCCCTCCATGTAGTTCTTTTCGAGGCAAAGAACAGCTTCAATGTGAATTTGTCCATATGATCCAACTGACAACCGCCAGGTCTTATCTGGCGACATTGAACCCTTTTTTCAATCCTGCCTGGGTGATGTTGGAATACAAGCGGCTGACAATCAAGGGAAGATCATCTCGGCCTTACCGGGAGATGGAACTCTCCAGCAAGCTGCCCTTGAACAAAAACTGTTTCGATGCGATCGATGCTGACGAGTTCAAACAGTTCAATTTCTGATATTTTGTGATATTTTGTGCTTGTGACCATTTTTTGGAATTTTGTGTCGGACTGTGTCGGAAAAAATGAAGCGAAAAATGAGGATCCAACACATGTCACCCTGCGTTTATTTATGTACTGGGCATTTCATGCAGAAAGTGATGACCGATTCCATCTCCATCTATATCGATATATATATATATATACATATATATAATATGCATGTACTGGAAATAAACTATTCATAAATTACACTATCTCATTCTAGTTCCTGTACTAAGTCCATGTATATTTATTAGAACCATCTATGCATAATTATATATTTATATACACATTATGGGTTTGACTGACCATTTTTGGAAACTTATAGTCTATCTGCATTCTCACGATTAAGTTGGCAGTTCTGAAGGTATACCCCAATTTCAAACACACCCACATGTATGTATGTAAATGTATATGTGTATATATATATATGCGAGATAGATCCACAGACAATGACAGACAAACAATGACAAACAAACGGAGATAGAGATAGAGAATAGAGAATAGAGAATAGAAAATAGAGATAGAGAATAGAGATAGAGAGAATAGATAGAGACACACACAGAGATAAACATAGAGATATAGAGATAGATATAGAGACACAAACAGGGATAGAGATAGATATATAGAGACAGAGACATAGATAGATAGAGATAGAGATAGATATAGAAAAGGAGATAGAGATAGAGATAGAGAAAGAGAAAGATAAAGAAATAGAGATAGATAGACAAACAAACAGAAAAAGATACAAACAGAAAGATAGAATAGGAAAGAATAGAATCAAATAGAATAAATTAGATTTTACTTGATTTGATTTGATTTAAGATAGATAGATAGATAGATAGAAAGATCGATAGATAGTATTGATAGGATAGATAGGATAGATAAGAAAGATAGAATAGATAGGATAGATGGGATAGATGGGATAGATGGATTTTGGGATGATACCCACCCTACTAATTTAAGGAGACCTCCCGTGACTTCAGAAATTTTAGGCTCGCGGCAGTTCTGCACCGTGGAGCGAACGGTTGGCTGGTGTCCTCGGCAAGCTGAGGAATCCATAGAGCAAGTAGTCCGTAGCTCACATATAGTGTACATATGATGGGATGAATATATATATATACTGTATATATATACTGTATATATATTTATATATATAATATATACGTAATATATATATATACATAGGGATATATTGGGATGCATATATATATAAAAATACACATGTTTTCTGACGTATATTGGGTTGAATATATATTTAAATATCCTTTTCTGGCATATATGTATTCACTATTTATTATGATAATTAGGATTTACTTACAATATTGTGCAGGATATATCGTAGCGTATTGTAATGTAGTGTGTATCCTGTAGCATGTGTATGTATATAATTATAATTATATATATATATCCACTTTTTATAGTATACTATATGTATGTATATCATGTACATATTCTCCGAATGTGGAGTTTAGGTGTATATATATATGTATACATATGATATATATATATATATATATACGTATATATATATATATATGTACTGGTGGGTGGTTTCAACCCCTCTGAAAAATATGAGTTCGTCAGTTGGGATTTTTATTCCCAATATTCCCAATATATGGAAAGTCATAAAACTCATGTTCCAAACCACCAACCAGTATATATCTATACATAAGAATACATGTATTCATCCCTTGTTCTGCACATACCGGGTTTTTTTCAGCCAAGGAAAGTGATTGTCTGCTTCGCCCGCCTCACCCTTGGCAGGACTCGGAACT
>Ga0126342_10014310_pt1 | contig 14017 bp, 14 predicted proteins | sample Cyp1metagenome_FD_92528 | JGI IMG/M metagenome (GOLD analysis project Ga0126342, IMG submission 92528) | Coral microbial communities from Lord Howe Island, Old Settlement Bay, Australia - Cyphastrea 1 metagenome | ecosystem: Host-associated > Invertebrates > Cnidaria > Coral ...
GTATATGTATATGTATATGTATATTATAATAATCTATCCACATAAATAAATAACAAACAAACAAACACATAAATAAATAAATGAATGAACGAATAAATAAATTACCGTATATATATATATATATAGTGAATGTAAGGCAGGCCAGGTTCACTCCCATATAGGTCATGCACGTGGGCCGGCACGGGAGAACCAATTAGCCCCATCCCGCTACCGCGGCTCAAGCTACCAACGACCGTACGATCAGACATGTACCCATTCTCAGGTTATCAGCTTGAATGCTCTACTGAGCACAAATGAGACCGCATGTCTGTTCTGGGGGGCATTGCTAAGGACCTTCCCAGGCAGATGTTGGCACAATAACCCCTCAAAGGACATCTGTTTGTGGCCTTCAAAAGTGCCTCCACCAAAAAAAAAGGTGTCACCACCCTTAGAGTGGGATGTGAACAGAAGCTGGCTGCCCTTACTCCCAGCGCGCCCCCTCTGTTGAGTGCAGCGCCGTCCTCCTGTGCTGACAGGGGTGGGCACAAGGGGATAACGGATTCATATATATATATGTATATATTTATACACCTTAATGGGTGATGATCATGATCCTGATCCTTCAATGCCGGTGCAATCTCTTAGGTGACTCAGCCAGACAAAGAATGGCATGTTGAAGGGTGGCCCGGGCCTTGGCTGGGCGCAAACGCTGGGCCTCCGGGCGCCCATTCGCCCACATTCGCCCAGGTCGCCAGAGCAAAAATATTTGCGCAGAGCCCAGAAGCTGAAAAAAATGTCTGAATATTTTGGTTGAAACTTGCTGAATGGTTTTGTATGTGTGTTGTTGAGGTCCAATGTGATGGCTGGAGAGTGGACTCATTTGAGCCAGCTCTACAATTTTGAGGCGATATTCATGAGATCGTGATTCATGACGACTCAGCTAGTGATGGCGTTGATGCCAGTGTCGCATCGTGGGAATCGTCAGGTTCAGGTACACAGTGGAGTTCCCATCACAAACACTTGGAGCAACGCAGAGGCCGCGATGCCTGAGTTTGTTTGTTGGATTCCTCCCGAAGGGTTGATGATTATTGTGTGTCAGTGTTATACGCTTACATACACTGATCATTCTATTTAAATATCTATATGTATATCTTGTATATATATATATATGTATAGGGTAATCGTTATACCCTAGATAGATAATGAAATATATATATATATATATATAATATAATATATGTATATATATATATACTTTGACCTACCAAAACTTGGAAAAAACAGGGTTTCTCCGAAAAACCCGGTTTTTCAAACTTGACATACCAAAAACCCGGGTTTGTTCCCGAAAACCCGGTTTTTCGTGAAATACCATGAAACCGTGCCCGGCTTCATCACAACCATGCTTTTCCGCACGAAACATTGTGTGAATGATGAATGACAGATCAGGAAAACCTACTGTAAAAGATCCGATTCCAACCCCTGAGTACCCATTATTTGCATGCATTTGGGTACGCACTTGGGTACGAAAGCTCTCAGAGCGTCCGATTTATGGTATTTTGGGTCTAGCCATGATTCTTGCATGCATTTCAGACTGTTTTTTTTTCTGAATGATCTCCGGTAAATTCCAACAATTTTGGGGACAGAGCCGCTGACCGTATCACGGTCTGTCACGGCATTTTCCAACAATGCCCAAAATTTAAGTATCGTTTTTAATTTTCTGTCACGGTTCGTCACAGTTTGTCAACGCGACTACTAGGCAATCGCAAGCCAATGCGGCCTTTTTTCCGACAAAATACAATTTCCGACTGCAACATTTCGACAATGCATGCGCTATTTGGGATCATCAGAAATGACAGACATTATATTCGCATGGTCGGCATCCAAATTGAATTTCTCTCGGAACGTTCAAGTGTCGCAGGAGCAACGGTGTTGATTTTTTACTCCCTGAAGATCCGTGCGAATAAATAAGATATAAGAGCGGAAATGTATGCGAACATAGTGTCTGCCATTTCTGATGATCCCAAATAGCGCATGCATTGTCGAAATGTTGCAGTCGGAAATTGTATTTTGTCGGAAAAAAGGCCGCATTGGCTTGCGATTGCCTGCTAATCGCGTTGACAAACTGTGACGAACCGTGTCGGAAAATGCCGTGACAGACCGTGATACGGTCAGCGGCTCTGTCCCCAAAATTGTTGGAATTTACCGGAGATCAATCGGAAAAAAAAACAGTCTGAAATGCATGCAAGAATCATGGTCAGACCCAAAACAACATAATCGGACGCTCTGAGAGCTTGCGTACCCAAGTGCGCACCCGAATGCATGCAAATAATGCGTACTTTGGATCCTCAGGCAATGCTCCTGCATGCTTGCTAAAATATGTTTCTTTTGATGGGGTGGATTCAGCAACGCAAGAAAAGCGAAGAAAGGGGTGCAGCACTTCATTAGGTTTAGCAGGGCCTAGCATGGGGTCTGTTGCCATATCAGGTCGCAGTCAATGGATCTCGTTATTGTTTTGATCAAAATCAACAGAAACCATAAATATTGCCAAACCCGAAAACCCAATTTTTCAGGAAAAAACATCTTAAACCCTTGTTTTTTCAGGGTTTGGTTGCTTAATGGTTGCTTAAGGTATATATGTATGTATATACATATGTATATACATACGTACATATAATTATATATATATATATTGTATGCATACATTGATTATGTGGAGAAATGACCATAACCCATGAACCTGTGAATGCCGATGAATGCCCATGAACCAAACTTTGATGATATTCCAACAGCCTTCATAGTTCCATCGTCAGGTGGCCGATGTTGCGGTGGCCCACTTTTCTGGCACCCTCAAAGCATGGGACAAGAAACCTGGTGAGGAGAGGAGCCTTTCTGTTTTAAGTGATGCGTCTCTGATTAAAACTTCTCTATTGCAGGAGTTGCCAGTTCTGGCCAGTGATTATAGCAGGTGCGATCTCGACGAATCATCACTGGTTCCAGGCCGTGCGCAACGTGCGCTTGCGCCTGGCAGGTCGCAGTTTCAGAAGTTTCCCGCGGAAGTGCAGAGAAGAGCGAAGGCCCAGGGCCCAGCCACAGCGCTTCCGGTTTTTTGAATGCAAAGTCGCAGCAAATTGGAGGCGCGGTGTAGCATTCTGCATGCAGAGTCAGCGCCCCAGTGTCTTGAACAGGCAAGGGATGATATATCTATATGATTTTAAAATGAATTTATATATATATATATTTATAATTTGCATTTAGCAATTTCAGTGTTAGATATTTGGTGTTTTAATATGATGATCCGGGGCTGTCCTGAGATGGCTCAAGATGTACGCCATGGCTCTGAAGAGGTGCGAACAGTTGGGGCTCCCATGGGGTCCCAGGGGGGTCCCAAAGTTGACAGATGTTGAAGCAGGTGCCTGGCCGGTCTACCTGCAGGCCAGAGGGAATCAAAGCTTCTTTCCCACCAATCCTCCGGTTTTGGGATGTTTTGGCTCACATTGACATTTGCAGTTGCAGGTTTCCGCATATTTCCTGAAAACAAACACCAGGTTTTAGGGGCGGATCGCCACTATTTCACCATATTTAACCAAAACAGATCTAAAAAGTGATGTCAGTGATGTATTTCGTTACATGTGAAACGGTTTTTCGAAACGGTGAAATCCCGGAAGCTCCAGCGCTCCAGCCCGAGGCAACGGATTACTCTCCTCCTGGATGCCTCGGATGTCGAGGTTCCTGCCAGGAGAAGATGTGATGGTGGAGGCACAGTCGGGCGATGTGGCATCGAATTGTTGGATGGAAATGGATGGAAATGGATGGAAATGGATGGAACATGATGTAAGATATACTGATATACTGATATGGCAGTGTGTCAAAACCAATAGTACCCCTGTAGTTCACATCAAAATAGCTGGGATTTATGGATGTGAATAACCCACTAAAAATGGTATTAATAGGTATTGATCCATACCCATATACTGATATACTGTGTATGCAGTTGGAGTCTTCATGGGACCAGCAATGGAGAACAATCACCACGCTGACATATATTGACCATATGAGATAGGAAAGATCAAAGATGAGAAACCAATGGATCCCATTCCTTTCTTGAGGGCTCGGTCCCTGATGGTGGGGGTGTCGTTTTCAGGAACAGACTGAAGAACAGGAAGGGCTTCGTTGCAGGGCAACGGTTTCTTGGAACGGACATGTGAAACGTATGGGTTTGGGTTTGGGTCAAAATTGCCCAGGGGTAGATTGATGTAGATTGTAGATTTGGTCGATCCTCAATCATCGAATTGTTGTAATTTCGGACCCATCCCCATAACATGGCGCAGTGCCCAAAGCCCGTGTTGGCAGATTGTTGTGTTACGATCCGGTTGATGAGATGGGAATCCTCATGGTAGTGCTCCTGTGAAACCATACATTTGGTGGATTTGAATCTCGGAATATCTCGGAATGGATTCACGGGGAATCGATATCTCGGAATATCTCAGGTTTTGCAGTGCCAACCAGAAACAGGACTTGTGCGATTTTCGGTACTTGGGAAGATGTCTAGAGATTTGAAAGCGCTGACCTCACGTGGCACATCGCCAGGAGGTGTCTGGCTTTGGCGACCTTCCTGGGCCACGGGTGAAGGTTCCGTCATTTTTCTCATCCTGTTGGCCGGTGCATTGATCATCGCCAGGAGGCTCCTGTATCTTTTCAGCCTCGGTATCTCCAATGCCCCAGGGCGACGCTTTTGATCTGGGCTCTCAGGTGACGAGAGCCACGGTGACATTTCTTTGGAATCAGTCAATCGTTAGTATCAAAATGTATCAAATCAATTCAAATCGTCAACTGTCAGATGATTTTGAGCTGATTTCTGAGCTGATTTCTGTGTTTTTGGCAAGGCCATCGCATGGTTTGGTGAAGGTCATGAGTTGGGTGTCATCAATGCCCAGTGCGGTGAAGACCGCTGGCAGGACGCTCAAATTCCCTGACACCGAACAAATCCTCAGGGCTTGGCCAAAGGCAGAACGATCGAAGCAAGTTGATTGTGGTTTAATCTTGACCCATCTTGACCCATCTTGACCCCTGAAAAATCTGAAAATGTATGGACTATTATAGACTGTATATGACTGTACAGCTTAACCAAAGAATGACCAACATTGCAGAGGGGCCCACTGAGGCTCAAGTTTCGGGATCATTCTGCTTGGCTCCCGGCGTCAGCCCCAATTCATCAGAGGGCGAGTTTGTGGATACATTCTGGGCGGTCAAACCATAAAATGCGTCCAAGGAATCCATGATGCATGAATCCAAGGAATCCTAGTCTGTTGATGTCTGTTGGTCAATTTTAGGAATTGACATGATTAGACCATGATTAGACCATCTTCGGGTGATATTGACATATTTTGACCCATAGCCGGATTTCTACAGTCTCGGGTCATTTGTAAAAACGACCAAGGTGGGATTGCTGAAGGAGATTGACATCCAGGCAGGAGCACAATCTTCATGGGAGAATATGGGAGATGCGCTTTGAGTGACTCGATTCCCTCGATTGGAATCTGAGGTGGAGCTGCAATGTGGGAGCTGCTGCTTGAGGTGTCCAAATGGCTCCTTTAAGGGTGGTATCTGGCTATGTCGCAGCTGCGGAAACAGCGCTCAAAAAGGAAGAGGAACTGACGAGATCGAAATCACACGTGAGCCACAGTCATCATGCCGTGCACGACCTTGCTATCTTGCTGTAGGGTGTTGGTGGAGTGCCACGAGCATGTAGTGAATGTAGTGTGAATGTAGTGTGCATCTCCGACAAATCGTTCTGCTTTTTTTTCCACAGCCGATCAGAGTCGAGTCCAAAATCCAGACGAATCACTGGATCCAGTTCCGGATAGCAGTGGTGGCCATCCACTACGCTGATGTGATGGTTTCAAAACGATGTTTTTTCAATGTGAAAACCAGGGGATTCCAAAGTGTTTAGCCATAGCCATGCAGGCTTGTCTGAAAATAGGGTACCTCATTCCATCTCATGGTTAAACACCTGATTTTCAGAATTGCACTTTTTTTGGGGGGGTAAATTAAAGCCCAATTCTTGAAGAACCCAGTTGGTTACAGACGAAATTCATCTATTTTCCAGATATATCACATAATTATAATCTATTTCCAAATTTCATCATCTTTTCAGATCCCAATATTTTTCCATAATTATCATCTATTTCCTAATTATCATCTATTTTCCAGATATATCATCATCTTCTATTTATATATCTTCATCAGATCCCAATGATGGCTGGCTCAGTGGATGCCCATCATGGCCTGTGCCGCTGACTTGGCCTTGCAGTGGCTTCGCTGCAATCGGCGACTGGCAGAGGACAAAACACCCGTTTTTCATAGGAACAAATTATCCGCAATTATTGATTATTGATATATATATATATATATATATGTATATGCTTACACATATTGTTGATTTCCCACTAGGGATATAGTTACTCAGAGGCCTTCCCCAAGAAAAACGCGGAACGACGACCTGGTGACTTCAAGTTGAACGACCAAGGAATCACAAGTTTACCACTTGGTCTGAGCTCCGAGAACGATTTCCGGACTCAGCGATTCTGGCGGGAGCGGGGCCTGAGACACTGACGTACAATGAGACACTTGGCTAAAATGGGAATTGGGTGTCGTGTATTCCATCATACCTTAGACAGCTTCAGACTTTTTAGATTTTTAGATGTTATTCTGTATGATATGGCATAAATCTGAAACTGGGTGCCAAATGGCCCATCCTGGGCAGTCCGCACGACTTGGTGTGGATTGGGAAAAGATTTGCGAAGCAACTGTATGCTATAGCCCACATACATTGTGTGACATTCCAAAGTGGAAAGACTAGGCATTTCTACCATGGTACATTGCGGATATTTCAATTGAAAGACAAATGTGTCTGTTATACATGTAGATAGATGGATAGATACACGCAGTACGTATGACATTATATAAATTATATACCCTCTGGTTATTTAACATAGCCATGGAAAATGGTCCATAGAAATAGGTGGATTTTCCATGATTTTCCCAGCTATAAACCTCCATATTTATTTAAGGGATTTTCCATGGCTATGTTAGTCATAACCAGATGGTACCATATGGCAGTGTGTCAAAACCTTGTACCCCTGGTGAACATCAAAATAGCTGGTAAATGGATGTTCATCCCCCTAAAAATGGTACTAATAGGTATTGATCCATACCCATATGAATCCATATTTTTTTTCATACCAGACATCTCAGTTTATCTCCTGGGATCCAGGTTGCAAGCTTTGGTGAAGGGTGTGCTGCGCCCCAGCTTCGCTGCGGCTGGGTTGCGTCCTGGTGACCGAGTGGCGGCCTTGTTGCCAAATGGACCCGAGGTCAGCTGTTCCAAAGTCAACTGCTCAAAACTTGCTGATTTATCAATATTTATCAATATTGTTATCAAAATCCATGTGGACATGACATGATTTTTGATAAATCATATTTATATTTGTCAATCATGTCATTTCCACATGGTTTTTGGCATTCTGCATGGGCAATCTGTGAGAACATTCGTCACGGCCTAAACGGGAACTCTCCCCGTGAGTTGCGTTGCCGGGGCAGGCTGCGGTGCTGTTTCTGGGAAGCTTACTCTGCGGCCTTTGCTTTGGCCCATTGGATCCCCAACTCACCAAATCTGTGCCTCGCTGCCGAGCGGAAGATTCGATCGAAAAGAACACCACCACTTGGTGGATGAAGATCCGGTTTGATTGGATGTTTGCATCACAAAAACATGGATAAATTGGATAATGGATGATCATGGATGATCATGGATGATCATGGATTTGAAACACCAATGCCAGTGTTTCTTTGGGCGGAACGAAAAAAAAAACCTGCACCGAGGAGCTGGAATTTGCCTTGAAAGATCTTCCGGCACGAGCTCTTCTGTGCGGCTCTGAGTGAATGATCGATGTATCCTGAAAGGGTAACGGAAACTTCTGCCAACTTATCCCTCCAAAACTATATCATGAATTTTCATGAAAATTTTGTTGAGAGTTTACATTTAAGTTTATTTGTTTAGATGGGAGTGATGATACATCTATCCTCGATATAGGATTTACAAGGGTTTTTAGTGGATTCATCATCGTGTTTATGGAAGATCCAGAGCCAAGTACTTCTTGCCATTGACGCTTTGAGGCTGGGTCAGTTGAGCTCTGTGGTTGCATCGCTGGCCGAAATGCTGGCGAGGGATTTGGATTTGACCCTTGGTGTGGAGAAGGGGATAGATACTTGGGATGATAGAAGATACATGAACCACACACAGATATTTCTATATAAATCATGAAAAATCATTAGATATCAAATCAACCTTGTGATATAGAATCACATAGGTCGATATATGGACGTCAAATTGTATACATGTAGATGCATTCACATAAAAACAATCGAAAACTGTAGAAAACTATCTAGAACCATCTGAAACCCTATTAAAGCCTACAAAAGCCTATAAAACCATATAAAGCCCCATAAAACCATATAACACCCTATAAACCCTATAAAACAATCTAAAACAATCTAAAACCATCTAAAACCATATAACACCCTATGAAACCCTATTAAACCATATAAAACCCTATAAAACCATATAACACACTATAAAAACCATCTAAAACCATCTAAAACCATATAACACCCTATAAAACCCTATAAAACCATCTAAACCAATCTAAAACCATCTAAAACCATCTAAATCCATCTAAACCATCTAAAACCATACAACACCCTATAACACCCTATAAAACCATATAAAACCCTATAAAACCATACAACCCCCGTATAACACCCTGTAAAACCATATAAAACCCTATAAAACCATATCTAAAACCATACAACACCCTATAAAACTATCTAAAACAGTCTAAACATCTAAAACCATCTAAACCCATCTAAACCATCTAAAACCATACAACACCCTATAAAACCCTATAAAACCATATAAAACCCTATAAAACCATACAACCCCCGTATAAAACCCTATAAAACCATATAAAAATTCAATAAAACCATATAACGCCCTATAAAACCCGATAAAACCATCTAAAACCATCCAAAACCATACAACACCCTATAAAACACTATAAAACCATATAACAGTTACTATAACACCCTATAAAACCATATAACACACTATAAAAACCATCTAAACCATCTAAAGCATAAACACCCTATAAAACCCTATAAAACACAATGAAAGTGGAGATTTTCCGGTTTGCATTATTCGTGACCAGGATTCGGTTACGCCTCGCTGGATCTTTATCAACACTCCACATAGAGATCACGACGTCGAGTGCCACGGCAGCGGAACAGCTGGTGCCAAGGTCGATGTCGGATGTGGCGTTGGCGTTGCACACCAGTGGATCCACGCGACGACCCAAATTGGTCCCGTTGTCCCATGAAAATCTCTGCAGTGGAGCCATTTCAATTGCAGACACTTTGAAACTTCAACCCGAGGATGTGGTGATGAATTGCTTACCACTGTTTCATATTCATGGCCTGGCAGTGAATGTGCTGGTGCCAGCCATTGCTGGAGCCACTTCGGTGTGTTTGTCAGGCACCTTTGATGCTGTTGCAGCAATCAAAAGATTGGGCGCTGGTGACCCTGCGATCACTTTGTACTCGGCAGTTCCAAGTCTTCATCAGGCGCTAGTTACGTCTGTGATGTCTCTAGAGTCACCCGAGTTTCCTCGGTTTCGTGCTCTCCGTCTGATTCGCAACTGCTCTGCCCACCTACCGGCGGCGTTGGCATCTGCCGTGTCAAGGAGCCTTGGGGCAGAAGTTCTTCCGACCTACGCCATGACCGAATCAATGCCCATTGCATCACCAAGTCCGCGCCACGACAGGTTTTCGACGCATCGGACGGTGGGTTTTGCTGCAGGTCCGCAAGTGGCCCTGTTGACGCAAGGAGAACTCGAAGCTTGGGGAAAGGGAAAGGTGGGAAAGATGGAGGGAAAGATGGAGAGAAAGGTGGAGGGAAAGCTAGTGGAAGATCTCAGTGCAGGTTTGACAGGAGAGGTGTGTGTGAAGGGCTCTTGCGTCACACGTGGATACGAAGCGCGGGGTCATGATCCCAACTTGGATGCCTTTGTGGACGGCTGGCTGAGAACGGGAGATTTGGCAACAGTAGCAGCTGATGGTTTGATACTCTCAGGACGCTGCAAAGAGATTATCAACAAAGCGGGTGAAAAGTTCTCGCCCATGCAGATTGAAGATGTGTATTTGCAGCATCCCTCCATTGAAGACTGCGTTGCCTTTGCTGTTCCCTGTGAGAAGCGTGGGGAAGCCATTGGATTGGCCATCCAGAGTGAAGCGACCGATCGCTTCGCAGAAAGGGGCAGCAAAGCACAAAACCCCTGCAATCTCGACACTTGCTGGTCTCAAACCAATTTTTAATTTTCAATGCAATGATGATCTCCAAACAACTTTCATAGATACTTGTAGAATCTTGTAAAGCATGATAAACATGCACATGCACTGAATTACATGCTTATTGCTACACACTGCTGACAAGACTATGGTTCAAATCTTGACAAATGAAGGTGTATAGTATATCATGATATATCATGTATGTACAAATATTATTGAAATAACTATATATTATGGGCATATCCTATCTTTTCTTATATATATATATATATTATAAACATTATATCATAAATGATATGACATCATGACATGATTTCTGGACCGAAAACGCAGCCAGGACAGCTTGAGGATGTTTGGCCGTCGCACCCAGGAGCTACGCATCGTAGCGTTGCCAGACTGCCTGGTATGGCTCCGGCACCTGCCACGCACGGCCACGGGGAAAAAGCTGCGGGTTGGCCTCGCGGAGATCTTGGGGATGCCCAAACTGCAGGGTGACCATGGGGAATGGTATGCCACAGATGCCACAGATGCACTGAGAGATTGCAGAGATCCCAAAGAAACTGCTGGATATTTATCATCTTCATCACAGACGAGGTCCAAGAAATATATTCTTCATCCTGCAGCACGCTTTGCAGCTCCAGAACTTTCACCAAAAAGCGGCGCGAAAAGTGTCTATGCTTTGGTACGTCAAACAGCGATGGAGTTGATTCGATGTGACTTCCAGGATAACCAGCCACTGCTAGATCTGGGAATCGACTCATTGAGCGCAACCAGCTTCATCAATTCTTTGGAGTCGCAACTGGACATCAACCTGGCAGGCGGGTCTCCCATTCTGCTCCACTCACAAATCCCTAAAGTTTGTTAGTGACAAGCTTTTGTTAATGTCAACATTTTACACTGACAGATTCTTGGCAAGATCCTCATGAAACATCTGATGCACAATTTGTGGCAGGCAGAAAAACGGCTTTCCGTATGCAACACAATGTGTGTGTGTCAGAGATGTCATCAAGTCATATGTCATGTTTCTAGCATTCCGAATTGCAATAGGAGATGAAGGTGCTGTGGCCTTTTTGGACAAATATCCATCGCTGGAGAACGTGCTGACGGCAATTCTAAAAGCACAAGGAGTGGCAGAAAAGGACGACACAGTGGATGTGGGGTCCAAGATGTCCAAGAAGGTTGCTCAGCTTCGCTATTTTGGTCCGGGCAGACCAGATTTGAAGCAATTCATTGTAGATACGCGAGATCCAACTTCCCTGCTCTATGCTGCACAACATGGAAGGGAAGAGATGATTCGAAGTCGTTGCAGGGAGAGATGTCCTGATGAAGACGTGGATAAGAACGGTCTCACAGCATTGCACTATGCAGCTGGCCGTGGTGATAACAAAATTGTGATTCTCCTCTTGGAATTGAAAGCTGGTGTTGACACAAGGAACAAGGATCTACGCACTCCGCTGATGTGGGCAGCACGAAATGGTCGTTTGGATGTATGTGAAGAGCTAGTGCGAAACAAGGTGCCTGAGAAAGCTAAGAGAAGGATCTTGTATAACTTTACCTATTTACCTCGCGAATCCAGCAATTTGAATCCACCAACTTGTTTTGCACAAATTTGCAAGCTCCTTTCCAGTTGCAGTGAATTCCGTTCCATTTCGACCCCTGTCTGAACCCAACCCGAGGCTGATATCCATGCTGCCAACAAGCTGGGGATCAATTGTTTGCACTGGGCTGCCTGGGGCGGATCGCTGGAAGCTGTAGCGTTCTTACTTGAGCGGGGAGCAGACATCAATGCGGTTGCTTGGAGAAAATAGACACGTGTTTTTTTTTTCAATGTTTTGTTCATGGCCAGGAAAGATACAGACATATAACATATATAATACATATAATACATATAATACTCATCAATACTCTACACTTAAATTTGACATGATGTTTCTTCATGTTTCTTCTCGCATCGTGCTGTGCAGAGTCCAAGGTGTGCCATGCGGGATGCAACGTGGCTGTTTGGGCAGCAACTGCAGGTTCCTTTGATATGTGCCAATGGCTACATGAGAAGCGTGCTGACTTTGCTGCAACCAACAAGAAACTTGGCGCACCAGAAGTGAAGCTCATCTGGGACGCACCAGAAACGATTTGCATCTGAATTATAGCGATATTTGGGGATGAAGACTCATAGAATCCAATAGATCCCAGCTATTTTGGTAACGGACGGGTTTTTGACATTTTTGACCAATCTTTGGATCTCAGGAATGGCCATGGGGTCCTGAACAAAGCTGCATGGCGAGGCGCGATTGGGGCTCCACATGGCGCATGAGATGATTCGGTGGTCAGGTTGGGCTGATTCAGCCTGTTGACAGCTTCTTGAAGCGACTTGAAACAACTAAATCATGACATGTACAAAAACAAAGCTTGATAAGCTTGTACCAAGTATTGTAGTACATTTGTCGTACAATTTCTTCGGAAACTGGAGATCTTTGTCCAGACCTTTGTTCCCAACAAGATGTCGATGTCGGAGGCCACAGTGAAAAGCTGGTGTCCTGGATGTTGAGCTTAGATGGCGTGGAAGCACAACTCTATGCTCCGGACTGGGAGGGCGAATTGCCCCTCGACAGAGCTCGTCAAAAAGGCCATGGAAAAATGGGATGCAAACACCGCTGGGAAGTACGGTGGAATGGGCAGAACCTGTTTGATCCTGTTTTATGCTTCACTTGAAGCGTGCAATGTAATGTTGGGAACAGCATAGGATTTGCCAACTGTGCAGCCCGCATTTTTTTTGGTCTCCGTACGGTATTCTTTTTGTGTCAGTATTTGGGGCAGGCACATCGGCCAAACCTATCCGCACATATAATCCTAGCAATCGTGAGTATGGTTCAACGATTGCCATCCTCAAATCGCAAAGCAGAGAACAAGCCATACTTTTCACATTTGGAGGCTCTGGAGACAAGCAAACAACTCGATTTGAGCCTTTAGACATTCTTTAGACTATATTGAATGGAACAATCAGAATAGCTGACAACATAACCAGCACGAACATCAAAATCAATAGCTTTTCGTAAGTCAGCAAACCGGGTTGTCTTGAGCCGCTGAAGAGGCAGTCAGCCCCCCAAATGGCCATCTCAATGGCAAAACCATCCATGGTTAATGTCCATCCATCCTAATGTGGATAAAACATGATAAAACAATAATTCATCCCCCAGGAAAATCACCATAAATTTATAGGTGGTATAGTATGTTTACCATTCCCAGGAAAATGGGTGGTTTTACGACATTGTTTTGGCCACATTATTCTAAAACAAGGCAACTTGGCAGTTTTGCCTCGACCAGCTGCCGTGGCAGGCCATACTTCGCTTGCAGACTGGCTACACGACGAGATGTGCAAGAGAAGGCCTGAAATGGCAAAAGAGAAGTGCCACGCGAGGTGATGAGGGAGATTGATGTTGACATCGATTGTATGTATGTATGATTCATGTATATACAAATATCGATGTGTGTATAACTACGTGTATATATATATATATATATGTTCGAAGGAAGTTTAGAAGTCAAACTTCCGACAATATGGAGAGATGAAAAGCAGAGCAGGGCAGAGGCAGAGAGAAGAGGAAGATTAGAAGAGAGAAGATCAGAAGAGAAAGAGTAAGAA
>Ga0126342_10014311_pt1 | contig 14016 bp, 14 predicted proteins | sample Cyp1metagenome_FD_92528 | JGI IMG/M metagenome (GOLD analysis project Ga0126342, IMG submission 92528) | Coral microbial communities from Lord Howe Island, Old Settlement Bay, Australia - Cyphastrea 1 metagenome | ecosystem: Host-associated > Invertebrates > Cnidaria > Coral ...
CTCCCCCTAATAAAGGAAAGAAGTTTTTGCGCATTATCATTTCGATTTCGTGCAAAAATCATTCGTGGGCTTTGGCTTGGGCGCCAACCTGTGTTGGCGGACCCTAAACCCTAAACCCTAAACCCTAAACCCTAACCCTAAACCCTAAACCCATCAAGATATATCTCCTAGAAATTTTCCAAAACATCATTAACACCAAAAAATGATACAAGAATTCTTGCAAACTTCTTTTCGAAAGGCATTCTTACCAACGACAATAAGGATGAGATATTCCGAACTGCGAACGAATAAAATAAATAATGAACCAATATATCCTAGGATCCATTATATAGAAACATTTCACACAAGAATATATCAGATAATAAAATATCACACAATTATTCATCGCGCAAGTGCACATCAGATAACTTGAGAAGGGTTGACACGAAAGGTAGTTAAGTCACAGGGGACGCGCGGGATCACTCAGTGCGAAAATCGACATGCGACCGGGCCCTTTTCTGCTGACGCCAAGCCTTAGACTTGTCAATATGGACGTCATGCGCTAGCAAATCACCGCTTTGACAGAACGAAGGGAAAATTTCTGTCCAACCGAAGCATGGAGAAGCGCCGGCGTTCCTTTGCTTCACCCATTTGCTTGCAAAAATTCAAGTGACGTGGCAAATGGATGTCGAAAAATCCGAACCGCAAGTCGAATAATGATGATGATAATAATGATGAGGATGCTGATGATAAGATACTGCGAAGGGGCTGCTGCGTGAAGAGACGCACAAGGCATGTGACGAGAGTTCACTTGGGGGGGTGGAACTGGACATTCAGAGCAGAGCGGAGATATCTGGATCCGAAAAGAGAACACCCGACGATGTCCATGGTTGCTCATCATTTAGTCCATTTAAATAGCCATTTGGAGGTATACATTGTCAGATACACGTGCATCGTTCGGGGAAAAAAAACACGATCAGCGTTACCACAAACTCCAATATCTCTCTTTGCGATACCTATGGATGCTCGAACCTGTAACTTTCATCGCAACGTTAGGTAATTAGAAAATGGATGTCGAAAAATCCGAATTTCAAGTCGAATGATAATGATAATGATGATAATGAGGATAATGACGATGATGCTGATGATGAGATATTGCGAAGGGGCTGCTGCGTGAAGAGACGCGCAAGGCATGTGACAAGAGTTCACTTGGGGGGGTGGAATTGGACATTCAGAGCAGAGCGGAGATATCTGGATCCGAAAAAAGAGCACTCCACGATGTCCATGGTTGCTCATCACTTAGTCCATTTAAATAGCCATTTGGAGGTATACATTGTCAGACACACGCATCGCGCGGGGAAAAAAACACAATCAATGTTAACACAACCCCCCATGTCTTTTTTTGCGATACCTATGGATGCTCGAATCTGTCACTTTCATGGCACCGTTAGGTACTTGAAAAATGGATGTCGAAAAATCCGGATTTCAAGTCGAATGATGATGATGATAATGATAATGATGATGTTGATGATAATGATGGTGATAATAACGAGACACTGCGAAGGGGCTGTTGCGTAAAGAAACTCACCAGGCATATGGCGAGAGTTCCCTTCCAGGGGGGGTCCCTTTCTCCTGGTCGTTCAGGAATAAGGGGTCCAACCCGTCCCTTTGCTTCACAAAATAAAACTCAAGGTAGCCCGCTAGGAGACTACCTTTCGTAATAATTCCTCACGGGCAGCTATATACCACACAACAATAAATTAGAAAATATTATATCACAAAATCATTACATATTAATACAAATTACTTCGAAACTAATTCAAATATAATTTGTTTTTAATACTTTATTTTTTTTTTACCAGTAGTACCGCACAAGGCGGCGGCGGAAATTTCAGAGTAGGAAACCTATAGGAAACGTTGGTTGTTGTAAATCACGGATGGCAGAGCGAATCCATTAATTAACCGAAAGGTGGTTGGAGTTATGCTTGCTGGAATGGTTGCAATAGTTGTAGTGGTTACCTCACCCACAATTGCTGGATGTAGTGTGATGTACTGCAATTGTAGTTGTAGTTGTAGTGTAGTTGTAGTTATGGTGTAATGTAATTAGTGTAGTGTAGCTGCAGTTATATAGTTGTAGATGTAGTTGTTTTGTAGTTGTAGTTGTTGTAGTTGTAGTTGTTGTAGTTGTAGTTGTTGTGTGGTTGTACTTGTTGTGTAGTGTAGTTGTAGTTATAGTAGTAGTAGTAGTTGTTGTAGTTGTTATTGTTGTTGTAGTAGTAGTAGTTGTTGTCGTAATTGTAGTTGTAGTTGTTGTAGTTGTAGTTCTAGTTGTTGTGTAGTTGTAGTTATAGTTATAATTGTAGTTATAGTTGTTGTTGCTGTTGTTGTTGTTATTGTTGTAGTTGTAGTTATAGTTATTATGTAGTTGTTGTAGTTGTAGTTGTTGTAGTTGTTGTGGTTGGTGTTGTTGTGGTTGGTGTTGTTGTTGTCGTTGTTATTGTTGTTGTTATTGTCGTCGAAGTTAGGGTAGTTAAGTTAGTGAAATTTGTTAAATTAATCAGCGTCTATTTTTTCGATATCTTCGCATCAAAAAAAGCTCAAAACCCTCAATTTTTTACATTTTTAACTTCGAAATGTACTTCGCGCCACAACGGCGTACACTTTTTCGACATCTCAACTTCCAAAAGTAGTCCGAAACCGCCAATTTTTAACACTTTTGACTTGGAAATATACTTCGCGCCACAACGGCGTGCACTTTTTCGACATCTCAACTTCCAAAAGTTGTCCGGACCTAAGGTGTTTTGTACCTTTTAACTTAGAAATGCGCTTCACACCACAATCGCGTACACTTCTTCTACATTACAACTTCCAAAAGTCGTCTAACGCTGAGGTGTTTTGCATATTTTAATTTGGAAATATACTTCGCGCCACAACGGCGCGTACTTTTTCGACATCTCAACTTCCAAAAGTAATCCGGACCTAGTGTGTTTTGCACATTTTAACTTGGAAATGTACTTCACGCCATAACGGCGTGTAATTTTTCATCACTCCTATAACCAGCTAGCTCCGCACCCGCCGCTTTAGCGAGCCTACTTTTCGACCCTCCTAAGCCGCAAATTATTTAAAAACACACAATATTTCGCGATTTTCCTACCTTTTCGCGTATTTATATTTTCTTTCTTCTAACTCTTTCTCTTCTCATCTTCTCTCTTCGAATCTTCCTCTTCTCTCTACCTCTCCCCTACTCTGCTTTTCATCTATCCATATTGTCGGAAATTTAACTTCTAAATTTCCTTTAATAATTATTAATTATAAAATATTTATATATTCATAATTATTATATATATATATTTCAACCAAAATTATCTTCAAATTATTTTTCGTATATTAATTAATATTTTTCTTAATTTTTATTAAACAAATAAATTATTAATAATATATTATTAACATTGATATTTTATTGATATTTAAATTATTATTTTTTTCTAAAAAAATATTATTCCCCAATAGCGCAAGCTAATGGAGACTGCAGCCCAGAACGCAGGTGCTCTCGGGAAAAACCCAAACTTTTGAACACTTGAAACTGTCAAGCCACGTAGGGGCCACCCAGCCACCCACCATAACCACTTCATTTCTTTGTGGTACTTTGATTAAGCCCGAATTATCCTAAACTGTCATTTACCTTTTGCGGTTGCGGCCTCTTGGTGACTGGCCCATGCATGCCCCTGCCTGGGGCTGGACCTTCGGAAGTTGCCGATTTTCCCAATGGCATGCTGAAATGGACCGAAGTTTTGCAACGAAACCAACAACTGCGCATCAACTTTGGATGCAACAAAAACACAGGCTGCAGCTGTCCGCGCACGACCAAGGTAGTCTACTGGCTCTCCGCGTTTCAGAGTCTCTCCTTGTTATTCTTCAACCACTGCTTCGAAGTCGTTCACATGGTTTGCATAGGTCTCAACGAAGTCCTTACCGCCTTGTATTGGGGCTGAGATACAAGTCTATTCAATATTCTTGCAAAGACGCAAACCACCCGCCAACATTCCAATGGCCAATCTAGATGCGAGGATTTGATCTCATTAAAAGGCTTTGGTCATTAGAAATTCTGAAAGGGCAGACTTTTCAAACCTGTTGATCGCATTTCCGCACCTGCCAAGGCCTCGGTGCCATAACCTCAGTGGCATGATGTTTCCAGCAGTGTGCTGAGCATCCCATGGCCGAGACACGTTCCAGAAAGGTAGGCCCAGGAGGTTGCATAGCAACTCAGTGACACAATGGTGTCTCCATTCAGGATGCAGCACCACGAGGAGGTGTGCCGTTTTGAAGGCACAGAGAAATAGCAATTCTTGATCAAGGAAACCAAGGAAACCAAACTTTGTATGTATGGGGTCGTTGTCTGATTTGAATATTTTGAATAGTTGCAAGTCCGCAACAGTCCATCAGCTCAAGGCACCGGTGATTGAAGCACCCTCTCCAAGGACAGTGGCCAAAGGAGTGCAGGACCAATCGGCAGCACCTGCCCCGTTTACCAATTGCATTGGAAAAATACAGACAAATTTACCAATGGGTCACTGTGTTATTTCAGAAATCTTGGGCACACCTCCTGGGCGTCGAGCACTGAATACAGCAGCCCGAAGTCGTCGGAAATCCTGCGTTTAGTAGCCATTCAAAATCTTAAAGATTCCAACTCGAAAATGGATCATGAATCAAGGAAAATGATACCTGAACCCTGGCCATCATTTCTGGGAGCGCAACGGAAAGACCTATGCCTCCTTACATCAATGTGGATTATCCTGTTGAAAAGGGTAGCTGGGACCTTGTTCTCCAGCAGTCCTGCTTGTGCTGCCCGATTGTTGATTGCAAACAATTCAGTTCCTTACTCTTTTTGGCGCATCTCAGCATCACACACATGAAGTCAACACAATGTGCGAGCAAGTCGCATGTGTGGAAAACCACGACTCCCCCAAGTAGAAGCGTAGCAAACAAATGGGAAGCTGTGAAAGTTCGCCATGCACATCGCTGGAGCAAATAACCTCAAACATGTTCGACAACAAAAACAATTGGAAGCTCGTCAAGACAGAAACACATGGGTAACAAAATGAGTGATTCTGACAACTTTGCTGCCAACCCGATGTTACAACCAAAACGCTTTGCTTCTCACGGCATCCGCGCCAAACATCGGAGATTCAGAAACGACGTGAAGGGAAAATGACAAGGCTTCAGATCGACTGGATGCTCCAAAGTGTTCCAAAGCCCAACGAAGCGATTCAGCCTCGCTAAGCGACAGTGCCACAACACAGTGGCGGCCCGCCTGCTCCAGTTGCAAAGCAACTAAGACAGGACGAACAATTGGAATCTCGGTGGTCAATCGGGAGTTGGGAGAAAAACGCAATCCAACTGTCGCCAACATCTCCAGCACAGAATTTTTCTTTGCAACGTTGGAGGCTGCCCCTGCAATGCCCATGAGGATCTCCGCTACAGAGGCAAAGGTGGGAAAGGCGAACAAACTGCCGAAGCCTTTGTCGCTGGAACTGTTAGATGCCAAGATTTGCAATTTCTCAAGCTCCCAAAAGCGGGTTTCTCCGATTCGAGGCCGATGGATGGGGCCATTTTCTTCGGATTCGATTTGATGTTCCTGTTGCTGTTGCTCTTCTTGTTCACGAACAATCTCGCCCGTGCAGGAATCTGATGCAGAGCTGGTACCTCAAAGCAACTCGTGAACATATAGCACATCTATGCACATCTGCATTGTAAACATGACAATGCTTCAAGGGTTCACCTGAGGTGAAATGCATCACACTCGTTACTAGTCTCACAATTTCATCTCATTTTGCCGTGTGCCATTCACCTGCACCAAGATACCCAACATCTGCACAGCACGCTTGACTGCTTGATCCACAGCTGCCCGAACCGAAAGGGTTTTGTTAAATGGCTGTGCGAGGTCCCGCAATGCATCTTCCAAGCTTTGTGATGAGGAACTGCGAATGCTGGTTGGCACGGATTCCAACAATGCATTGATTCCGTTACCTCCACTGTCATCCTTTTGGTCTTTTCGGCCTTGTAGCAACTCGCCAAGAGCTTCATCCTTCCACGCACTCAATAAATCTTGTCGCACCAGCTGTCGTGCTTGCAACTCCTCTTGCTCCAAGGATTTCAACAGCAAAGCCGATTGGATATCTCTCAGGGCTTCTGCCAGAGCTTCTGTTGAAGTCAGATTTTTCAAGTTCAAAGCTCGGTCGTCTTTCAACAAAACGCGCATGTAGAGAGCCACTTCTTCTGGCAGCAGCATCTCACAGCCTTGGCCCTTGGCTAAGCCACGCATTCGCCAGGCGCCTTGTTGCAACTCACGAATCGACATGTCTTTCCCCACCGTGATGGCAGCAACCTCAGCTGTACCAGTCTTGTGTGATACATGACAATAAACAAAATATTGCTGCAGGAGTCACTTCTATGTGTTAATAGCGGGAAAAGCGTCTCTTGAAATCCAAGCTCCCATGGATTCCCAAGGAACTCCCAAAGGTGGCTGCTGAATGTCGATTCCTGTCGTATGCGGCTGGTCGAAATAGCAGAAGCGCCTCTCCGGTCTGATGTTGGCATCTTCCAACGGCACTGCTTTTGTGGCACCTTTCCTTAGTGGCTCGGAGCTAGTCATAGTGACAATTTAGTTCAATCCAGATCCCACCCAAAATTGTCAAGCGATAGTTGTATGGCACATGGCACCAAGTTTCAACAAGATCATGGGCAAATCAGTTCCGCGAGCCAGGAAAATGCAGGCATCCTTTACGGAACTCAAGGGACTTTCCATCAAGAACTTGGCCACCTCCTCATTTTCCAAGCCGCACAGCAGAGCCCCAGTATCAATCAATGCACAAAAGGCAACAAGTCCACGCGACTGCCGCGTGGCGACGAAGTCCAACAAACTTCGAGGGGTCCAACCGGAAGCCAAACAATGCAACGACACCACCTGTGGAGACGTCAAAATTGCCATAGTTTGACCATCCGTATCATCAAAGTCCACGGGTGGCATAGTTGAGGGGAAGATGTTGGAAGGGGTGCCAGAGAAACCAAGACGGACCTTGAAGATGCTTGGAGATGCCAATTCCTGCCAACAGTCGCAGATGTGGGAAACTAGTTGGCGCAAAGGGACCTAAACTTCCGCAGCAAATTCCCAAAACACAAGTCATGTCAATATGAGGATGTCTTTGTCATCTTTGTCCTGTGCACAGGCCGAGAACTTCTTCACTTGTGTCGGCGTGGCTTTCGGAAAGATCTCCCGTCTCAAGTAAAAGAGATAAACCTCAGAACGTTGGCGCCACAGCGTCTTAAGGCTTCGGATGGTTGGCGCATCGGGCTGCACCAGGTCCAATGGCAACACCGCCGTGTCAGCATCGCACTTCGTCCACTCTTGGAAGCGACGAAACGCTTCACGCTGCAGTGGAGGAGTTGCCACATCTCTCAAGAGCTCTGCTTTCAACCTCGGCGAATCCAACTCGGCTACTGTGTTCTCAACCATTCAAGTGAACAAAACAACTTTCGAGCAAACTTCTAACTTGGGTCCTGAGCATCCTGCAGTAGAAGCATGGCCTTGACATCTGAAAACCGCATGCCCTCGTAGCCAAACGCTAGAATGGTCAGCCTGCAGTACGTGGACATGAGCCTCCACATAAGGGAATCCAAATTTAACCAAATTGTTGTTCCCTATGGGTGGCATGCACCCATGGCGCAGCGGAAGTCTCCCGGTGTCAAAATCTCATGGTACCAAATCGCCACACCGGTTATCAGCGCTACTGGGTTTGCACAAGACCCGAAATCATTTGTGCTGCCCGCAACTCCCTCAAAATCGGCCAAATTGGCTTCAGCTGAGATCTGGGCCCGATGGCAACGTCAGGATTGGCCTAGGAAAAGGGCAAAGCTGGTGCCAAAGTGTGACCATTTTATGCCTGGAATCTAAGCAGCTGGCGAATTCGGATGCCAACGACGGCGTCTCCAAGCCTGTCCAGCTTAGAGTGATGGGGTCAGTGATGGTCAAGAAAGAAATGTATACACAACCTTTTTGTGTTTCTATGATGTCGCCCCTTTATCGTCCAGGCCTGTGAATGGAACTGCCACTTGCAAACGAGTCCCGGTGGGTGGATAACCACGAGTCGTCAAATCCAGACGATCTTTGCGTCGCAGCAGGCCGTAGTGTACCCTGTTCACTTTCCCCAACACAAAGGGCAACAAATGCTTCAGCCATTCACGGCTCAAAGTCAACAGGTCCTCTGCATCTGCTGCCACTTCAGTCTTCCCTTGTAAGGCTCTCATGATTTCGCTTTGGCTCATCGACTTTGTGGCTGTATGGTTTTTCAGATATTCGTAGAGCCAAAGGCGTAACGGTTCTTCCAGGTGTTCGAAGTAGAAGTCTTCGATGGCAAGGATCAAATGAGGATTTTGCCGCAAAGCCAGTTTCCGCACACCCAAGCTGATGGCCTTTGTGCAAACGGCAAGTCTGGAGATATTGATGTAACTTCTGGGCCAACTCATCTCAAACATCACCTTCTCCAGGTTACAAACTGAATCACCTAGATTCAAACATACTTATGCATCTTATGCTCTTTTCTTGGTAGCTTCCCATATCGTTTTTCAATCACTTCCACAGATCGATGGCCTTTCGGCTTCGCACTTCGTCAAAACCCCTGGCCTCCTGACATGCTTTGGCTGCTGGGCTGTGGCAAGGGCTCTCCTTGTCTCTCACGAAGGGCTGCAGCAAATGACATGGAAGTTCCCAACGCTCCGGAGACAACTCCAAGGGCTGTCGCGGTCCAACCGGAAAGTTCCTCAAAACATTTGATCAGCCAAATACTTGTAACAAAAAGGGCGCAGAAACAATCCAACTGAATCAAATCAGGGCAGTGCAACACTATGAGAAACTAGCTTTCTGAGTACACAACCGATCGCCACAAGGCATTCTGTCGGGTAAACAACCTGCAAATTCTGATGCAGCCGGGAAGCAGTTCAGAGATCAGCGGATGAAGGATGAGGTCTACTTCCTGTCACTCACAGCAATGGCATGCATGGTTGATGCCGATGCATGATGACACATAGTAATGTAATTGCCACTGCTATCTTGCTGCTCATTCATCTTTAGCAATGACTTCAATTGTTGTTGCGGAAACATGCTATACTAAGAATTTTGGGCGAATATCTTCTTATTTCCTTTCCATTGGGGGACTTTCGGTTCTCACAGTGTGATAAACAAATCGGTTGTGAAACCAGGGCACGTCCAGGACGACAATTGCAGAGCGGAAGGTCAAAAGGATTCCGCGAAGGCAAACTGTCACAAAGTCCATTTCAGCCCTGGTGTCAGCAAAAACTGTGACACACTTCATCTGCAAATGTTGCGTCAGAAGACATGAGCTGACAATCAAAACCCAAGATGATCCGAGGTGCTGAGAAGAAAAGTCGGCAGCGCCAGGGTATTGTTTTTCCGTCACTTCGATGCACCTCGAAGCAATGAAATGGAGAGAGAGATCAAAAGAGCACCGAGGCCACCAATTGGAATGACAAGAGCAACAAGAAAAATAATGACCCATAATTGAAGAATGCACATGAGTCCTTCTTTCCAGGCCATTGGTTGGCTTTGATTTTGTCAGGCGACTTGGAGATGTCGTAGGTCCTATGGCCCGAAGAGTGCCCAGCAAGTTGGGAGAGCTTGTAGGTGGCTTCAACGAAGGACAGAATACAACCTGGAAATGTCAAAGGGTAAGCCCAGGTGAGGCAAATCAGCAGGTTGATATTTGGAGTTGAACATGGTTGAACTCTTGGTTATCTAAATTGCACATCAACAGTTCGGATCCAGTGGTGACACATCCGGCTCTCAAATTTGTTTCGAGCAACTCTTCACAGAGGAGGCTGTAGTGCAGACCTGACGGCTTTCCACAGTTACAGCCATCACAATGCGAAAAATGATCCGTTGTAATAAGTTCATCATGAAAAACGATCGCCAAGATTAGGTCAATCAAAACCTGATCAACTTGTCAAGATTCTCAATGATCAAATATTGGACACTTGAAACCGTGATGATCGTGATGTAAGTAAATCACCTTTTTCATTTTTCTGATTCCATACCATTGACATATAAATCCTTCAGTACCAAATTATCAGCAGTTCCTCCTTCCACCAGTCACTTGGCTGCATGAGTTGTTGTTCAAGTGTGTTTACACCCAATGTGCGAGTACTGATTCTGTGAATCATGGTTTATTATTAGCCAAAAATGGCAATTGCCTGACGAGTGTAACGGCTTCGGTTCATAGTACTGAGCTTTGATGTTAAGGATTGCTGATTACAATGATTGACAATGAAGTGTTGTGCATGGCCAATGTTTGACCAAATAGAACATGCCTGTTCATGGATAATAAGACCAATTACGCTTAATGTTCAATCGCGGTTGACCTTCAACCCATATGAAATGACTGAAAGCTGTGACCACTCTCGACGATGTCGACGATCAATGGATAACTATCAAATACGCATCCGCAAATTGACTCCTTGACGTGTAAACCAGCCAAAAAGGTGGCTGAAATGACTCTGAGATTAAACCATTGATTATACATGATCATACCGATACCATTATTATTGTGATACCTCCATTACTGTGGCTTCCACTTCTCTGCGCTGAGATGCTGCAGCACACTGTGTCACGGCCAGTCGGACCTGACCAGGGCGGTCTTGCGGTGCGCGACTTGGTCTTCTGGTAAGTCGTAACCAGAAAATCGAATCGGATGGAAAACTGACCTACGCCAAATGAGCGCATCAGAAGTTAGGTCTGATTGGATACTTGAGTTACCAAACGCAATTTTCGGTCTGATGCAGCTGTGCCAACCCTCACATGCGCGCTTCCTCTAGAATCAAAAGTAGTCCGGGCTGTGGAGAAGCGTTTTTTTAGTGTTCTTGGTTTGAAAATTGGAAAGCCCTCGTCCGCCTTCCGGAGCAAGAAGAAGGCAGATTTGCTGCTCGCATCAGAACGGTCGAAGCTGAAGTGGAAAACGGGACGGAAGAAGGCCTGGAAAAAACACCCAGCTGACGAGAGCTGTACATGCTAACCCGTGATGATCAAACTGCATAAGGTGTCGAACCATATCGAGCATGGTTGCCCGCGTGCGCACGAGCCCAAACAAAAGATGATCATTCTATACCACCAAAAAATCACAGGATCAAGATACTAAATGGCAAAATGACTTATAAACTGTAAGCAGGAAGGGTTCGTACATAGTTTGTTGGTGGTTGACCCCAGTAGGTCAATCACAGTGAACTTGATGGGCGAATGTCCTTATGATCCCAACTACCAGGATGAAGGCTTACAGCAGTGAGCGCACGAGTACCGTGAAACTCTACCGACATGAGGCAAGAGTAAGGACAGCAATTGTTTTGGGTACCCAAACTATTTGTACAAGTACCAGTACCCGTTGAAACATGCACCACTAAGTACACATTTCCGTGATTCTACACCGCATGTACTATGCACTGACGGGGGGGTCGGCGCTAACATCCACTGCTGGCCTGTCCAAAAAGGGCCCGCATGATGGCCAAACTTTGCGACAGGAGCGGATCAGGCACAACCTCCAGACACTGGACACACATCCGCTTTCTTCACATCATTCCGTGCTGTCATGGCACACCGACCATGCAAAACCTACACTGTCCCACACGCTGTACCACGAATGTTTCAACAACCCTCACCAACAAGGTTTCCACCATCACTTACCGGAAAGAATAGGTTCCCAAAAAGCATAGGATGACATTTGATCCACGGCGGTTTCCCCCATTGCCTGCAGGACCAATTCCTCCGCCAGCAACAAACTCAGCAGTGGCGCGATCACAGCGGATTTGCCTTCACCCATCAGCAGCTGCCGCACCAAAGGTTGCTCTGACCTGATCAGCATCCAGGATGCTCAAAATTTGGATTCGATGTTTTAGTATGTTCCAATCAATTTGGAAAGTGAACCCAGCCTTGCCTGGCAGCATCCACAAAGCGACGGACCAAATCCATCTGCGAAGACCGCAAATTTCCCTTGACAAAAAGCCACTCGAAGAGCAAAAAATGTGGATCCATGACCAGACCTGGCACTGCAATCGCCATGACGCATGACTCAAAAGAACACATGACACGGAACCTTTCTGACTTGGCCCAATCGCTTCGGAGAAAGCAAGTCTTGTGGTATGCGGATGCATTTTGCGTCTGTCGCTTTAGAATGCTTAAACGGAATCAGTTTGTGCCGCCAAACTCATGAAACATCTCAACGACATCATTGAAACCAACTTCGAACCTAAAACCGCACCCCAACTGCAAAGCCTGATCCATCTGCTTCTACGAACTCTTCACCACAGCCAAGCTCAGTGGCGAGTCGGGACGCGAGATTTTGCAAACTGCGCCATTCCCCACCTAGGATAGCTACCGACACCCAAAGTGGGAGAGAAGACGGCTAATCCTTCAAGATTTGGAATTGGATTCTCACTTCCTGATGTGCGCTCCAAACTCAGCTGAGTTTAATGCAAAGAACAACACTGCAACGTGACACGCCGCGCTTTGTGCGATCTCACCGTCAAGTCCCATCCCAACCCATCAATCGCAAGGCAAGCGGCTGCTCATCACATCAGGCAAGCGCCTGCGAGATCGGAAACCAAAACGTACCAAAACGACAACTGTAAAGGGTAAAAAAATGCCAAGGTGGTACACCTCACCGCAATAGTGGGCAAAAACCAATCGATTTCCGATAAATAACACACGAAGTCGCCAATTCTTGCTTAACCATTGTTCTTGGGCAACCTGGGCCGTTATCAATAGAAACCATCAACGATGCCGTTTAGAATTTCACCGCGTGACAAACCCAAATGATCAAATACCAACAATCATCATACAGAGACCAGTCCTCTCCTTCGCAATGTCTTACCTCAGTAAATGCAAACAATTATATCACTTAAATTTGTATGGCTGACAATAACGATCATGTGATCAACATATGATAAGACCATGTGTTAATAATTGAGTTTTGATAGACCAGCTACTGAAAAACACTACCATGTGATATCAGCATGAAGCAACTCATGTGCATCAACACATGTCGGAAAATGCTAACCCGCAAAAGCAAGGTGTTCCCCACGCAATTAGCCACCAATCAACCCGAGCGCAATAGAACATGACTAAATCATTCACAAGTTCTTATCAAGCATGAACCAATGATTATGATTTCAAGCAATTTTTTTAGGTCATTCATGACCCAACAACTCAACATTTCACACCAAAAAAAACATGAAATCTGGCACCAAGCCGTCGTGTCACCGGCACCTCAGCTGGGCAGCCAAGGCGAAGCCATGGGCTAAGGCGCGGCGTGCAGCGGTGGCGCGGGTGGCCAGTAACAAGACCGTCAGGGTGGCCTTCACCAAACCTGGACAATCCGAATTGCATTGGATGCGTATCCATATCCTGAATCGTGTCATAACGATGTATATCATTGCATTGTTATAGCCATGTCATGCGCTGGCATCCGGTAACTGTGATAGTGGTTGCCAGCCGTGGAGGGTGGCCGCCGAGGCACATTCGGGCTGCAGCACGTCCAAACATGCCTCTGGATCCAACGAAGACGGCAGAAACGATGCGAAGACTTGGCCGGCCTTTGCTAGTGAAACAGGTGTCAGCAATCATTTTTTATCAGATCATAAATCTACCAGGTGGTCAACCACTAAAACTAAAGACATGTTCGAAGGAAGTTTAGAAGTCAAACTTCCGACAATCTGGACAGATGAAAAGCAGAGCAGGGAAGAGGCAGAGAGAAGAGAAAGATTAGAAGAAAGAAGAGCAGAAGAGAAAGAGTAAGAAGAAAGAAGATGGAGATGCGCGAAAAGGTAGAAAAGTCGCGAAACACTGTGTTTTTCCAGTGATTTGGGGCTCCGGAGGGTCGAAAAGTAGGCTCGCTAAAGCGGCGGGTGCGGAGCCAGCTGGCCAGATGAGAGAGGAAAAATTGCACGCCGTTGTGGCGCGAAGCACATTTCCAAGTCAAA
>Ga0126342_10014312_pt1 | contig 14016 bp, 13 predicted proteins | sample Cyp1metagenome_FD_92528 | JGI IMG/M metagenome (GOLD analysis project Ga0126342, IMG submission 92528) | Coral microbial communities from Lord Howe Island, Old Settlement Bay, Australia - Cyphastrea 1 metagenome | ecosystem: Host-associated > Invertebrates > Cnidaria > Coral ...
ATGACGAGGATGACGAGGATGACGAGGATGACGAGGATGACGAGGATGACGAGGATGACGAGGATGATGAGGATGACGATGACGAGGATGACGAGGATGACGATGATGACGAGGATGACAACGATGACGATGATGACGATGATGGCGATGATGCCGATGATGACGATGATGCCGATGACTGTGACGATGATGCCGATGACCGATGACGATGACGATGACGATGACGATGGGGATGAGGATGAGGATGAGCATGAGGATGAGGATGATGAGGATGAGGATGAGGATGAGGATGAGGATGAGGATGATGATGATGATGATGATGATGATGTTGATGATGATGATGATGATGATGAGGAGGATAAGGATGAGGATGAGGATGAGGATGAGGATGAAGATGAGGATGAGGATGAGGAGGATGCTGATGATGATGATGATGATGATGATGATGATGATGTTGATGATGATGAGGAGGAGGAGGAGGAGGATGAGGATGAGGATGATGATGATGATGTTGTTGTTGATGATGATGATGATGATGTTAATGGTGATGATGATGATGATGATGATGAGGAGGAGGAGGAGGAGAAGGATGAGGATGAGGATGATGATGAGGATGATGATGATGATGATAATGATGTTGATGATGATGAGGAGGAGGATGAGGATGATGAGGATGATGATGATGATGATGATGAGGATGAGGATGATGATGATGATGATGATGGTGATGATGATGATGATGATGTTGATGATCATGATGATGATGGTGATGGTGATGGTGATGGTGATGATGATGATGATGATGATGATGGTGATGGTGATGGTGATGGTGATGGTGATGATGATGTCATACTAGCAACAATTTTGAATTTGGGGATGACTCTATTGGGGGGTCCTTTTGTTTCGTACCCGTTTTTGCCACACCCACAACTTCGTGTGGTCACATTTGGTGCATTTTATGCCTAGTTGCCCAACAAATTGAGATTTAAACAAAAAACAAACTATTCAATTTGCGTAGCCGAACAGCTGCTGAAGTGATTGCCAATACAATTTGCGTATTTGGGACTTACCCATGATATCCCATGGCAACAGATTGCCAACATGACAAGGACATGGCGATGCGCCAAGATGACGTTAGCCACGCCGGATGCTGCGAGGTGCCATGGCCTTCGGTGGCGACTGGGCTCCAGGCTGGTCCACCACCCAGCACCTCAGGTTCGAATTTGTCAAAATTCAAACAGAATTTGTCACAAGTTCACAAAATTTCACAAATCAAGTTGGCAAAGAACTCCGGAACTCCCTCCATGACTTTGGCGCATGAGTTTTGCTAAAGCGTCTCTTTTTTCAACTCCCAACCTGAACATAAGACTTTGAGAAAGCGTCTCCTTTCCGTAGCATTTGCAGTTGTTTTATACCTTCAAAACATCAACACTACGATACCAAGAAAGATCATTTGGTGGCTGTGCTCACATAATACAGCTTCGTGGAGTATCAAAGCAAAATCACAGTAGTATCATGGCCAGTCTATTAGTGCCATACGCATACGCATACAATCACATGCGCAAGAGTGTGCATCGCTATGCATTTACATGTCACATGTATTCACATGGATTGAGATATTGTGAATGTATGTACCGTACCCTATGCTTTTCAATCAGGTGTGTATGTTAAGGTTTACAAGTGTATATATACCTTGAACAAATACGCACAGTGTGAACATATTGGGTCAAAACATGTCAAAACATTGTTGTTGCACCACCTGTGGCTACCCTCTAGCTGTGGAGCTTCCACATCCAAGCCCCACACCGCCACGTCCAAGCCTCGGCCAGGCCTCAAGTCTAAAACACTGGGCGCACCACCAGAATTGCAAAAGACTTGGCAGACTTGGCCACAACATGAAGTTGAACCAAGTTGGCGAATGAGTTGGCGAATGAGTTGGCGAATGTGCATAATGTTGCAGAACTGCATTGTTACATCTTCGATTTGGATCTTCTTTGACAAGGATCAAAATGCACTGTGTGAAGCACGTTCTCACCCCATCTCGAAGAACGGGGCATCCAATCATTCATCCCTCTATCACCAGCTCACAACTGTTTTTTCTTCACTGGCAAAACGACACGCGTTTGCAGTTGTGCTCACCTGGCGCTACCAGGGTTCCAGGACATCTGAGCAGAAAAGTCAAAATCCAAGTGGATTCTCTTGGCACATTCTGCAGCTTGCGAAGCTATGGGAAGCTGCCAAAACTCACCAACTTCAAAATGGCGGATCCGCAACAATCACCGGACTTCTGCTTATTACGGCGCAGAATCGGATCTTGAATTCACCCACAACTAGCTCCTGAAGTCTTGAGAAAAACTTCTTTTCAACTTGGGTCATCACGATACTCTTGTCAGCACAAGGACAAGTACTTCCTGTGGAATAAATGATTTAAAATCAAGATTCGATTGGAGCTTGTTCTGTCCAAGACCCTCTTTGTGGTCACGACACTTTTGGGTGCGATCGAGGACTGTAGAAATGTCTGTATGCACAAATATCTTCTTCATGCACTAAAGAATATTTTGTTCGTTCTGGCATCGCGGGAACCCACTGTAGTCACCCCCAAATGGATATGATTTCCATGTCTTCCCATGTCTTCCCGCTCTCTTGTTTGGATGTTTGCATGTTTTTGAGTTCCGTGTTCATCCTATTGGGGGTCACTAGCAAACACGTTCAAACGCGTTCGTCTTGTGGCCGCCCTACACTTTGTCATCGACCTTTCCAGAGGCGCTTGACATTTTCTCGTCCGAAAGCAGCCACAAATCCACAAAAACTGGCAGGAAGAACCAAAGAACGCCAATCCTAGGCGCAATTTGTGATGCAGCAATAGCTTGGAGGTCTAACAAAACAAAAAATCACAAGTGCAGCACCATACAACCGTACAAGTGGTATTCACCTCACTTACAACGCTCAGATTTTCGCACTCGCAACTTACAACTCACAAGTCACTTACAACTCTTAGATCTCACTTACAACTCTCAAATTTAATCGCTTAGAGTACAACTCACACAGCTTGCGCACGCCCGGAATGCGAGGGGAAAGATAATGTGATGTGAGGTGGGGTGGGGTGCGGTGCAGTGGGGTGGGGCCGGGCAACAATGACGTTCAAATGCGCTTCCACACGCCTCTCTTCTCAACTATCTTTCTGCCAACTATCTTTCCATCCATGGATCACTGTTTCTATTTTTGCAAGATTGCACAGGCATCTATCAACTTATTCTTCCTGTTCGCAAACGTTGCTGAATGGTGCTTGAGAGAGTTACAAGCGATGCAGAGACGAGAGTTCCAAGCGATGCCGCGCCCCGTACGATTCATACATTAAACATCAGAAAAGAAAGAGAAAACCGTACACAAGAGGTTGCTTCGCTTGGCCCAGCAACACACACCAATAGTCATAGTGCGCAGCTGGCAGCAGCTTGACCAAAGGATCGAGGATCAAATCTGTGTGTCCAGACCTGAGGTGCACGTGAACACTGGAGTCACTGGAGGCTGTTCCCGCGGGAGGCAAGGGTCCTTAAGGTAGAAGTCTTTCACCAAGTGGCAGAATCGTGAATTGCTTCTCCAAATCCTGGTGGTGCTCCATGTGGCCTCAAGAGTCCCAAAGCAGCTGATTCAGCACCTTTGTCTCATCATGTCCAAGTCCAAGTACTGAGGTTGCATGAGGTTGCGGCGTTCATGGGAAAGCACCAGCATCCTTTGCAAGCCTGTGACCCACCAGTGCCTGAGGTGACATGTGACGAAGTTTTGGGTGGGACAGCAAATAAATCACAGCATGTGTCCAAATAAATGTGTCCAAAACAGCTGTCCAATTCGTTTGCAAGCCATGTGACAGCTCGTCTGGTGGGAAGTGCGTCCATCGGTGCGCGGATTGAAACAGGTGGCTCCACACCTCAAAAGATATTTCAGGGACAGAAGTGATGCTGTGAAAGTGACCTGAAGTGGAAAAAAATCTCCAATGCAGTGACTCATCTGCCAAGAAGCAAGTCCCCATACCCAAAAGAAGCGCAGGCCACGGGAATGCGGGCCCAGTCTGAGTACGAACCTGAAGCATCAGCCGCACAGAGACTATTAATGGATGGCAATTCTCACTGGCGACTGCCACAACACTGGTCTAGGTGTTGACCCACCGGGTTTTTTCTATCCCTGAATGCATGAGCCCACAAGCCGGCAGTGAGTACAGTTCCTCTCTGGCTCTTCCACGCCCAGCCACAATACCACAACTGCCAGTAAATGGGTGTGTGAGGCATATTCGAACCAGCTGATGCGGCATATGGCCGTGGGATCTTCATGATGGTACCGGAAGCCTCCGGCCAAGCCTGCACTTATTGGTCATGGATGGCTGCCATTGGGTTTTCATTCGGCATTCTGGTGCTGTGCCAGTGCCTCCAATGATGGGGAGGAACGGCGGTGCATAGTCCAGGATCAAATGAATGACGCCGGAGCTCAGGTCCTTGGAGACATTCGGCACAGCCATCTGAATCCACACTGACACATCTCAATCCCCGCATCTGACACGACACCACTGACACCACTGACATCACTGACACCACTGACACATCCACACCAAGGAGCCATGTACAGAAAGCTGAGGACGATCAGAAAGGCTCGGAGGCCTGCACCAAGACCAGGTTTGAATCCTTTGCGAGCTGAATATGCGTCCTATGAAATTCTGGGGCCGCTGCACACCTTCCCACCCTTTGCTACGCGCACAGAATGTCACAGCGCAGGAGGTCCTGTAGAAAGAGGCGACTTTCGAGTGAAGAGATCGTCTCCAAGACCTCCGAAGGCGAACCACAGGGAGAGTTGAAGAATCCTGGCACCGGAGGGTACACCACTCCAGAGTCACTGGCAGCATCTCACCATGGCAGGGTTGTAAAGAAGGCAATGGAAGCAACGATGGGAGGACGATGACAAGTCACCAAAAGAAAATGTAACATTGAAGACATTTTTCTCTACCAACAAAGAGGAACATGGTCTGAACCCTGCAAAACATTTCGTGGTCTGTCTTGGGAGTGCCACGGCATCATTCAGCAAACCTTGACCCTGCCCATTTCCACAGCAGAAAAGGTTAGCCCAGTCATGAATGCAAAGGCTGCCATCTTCACCACAGACCAGGGCACATCCTCCATCCTCAGAGCGGCTGCTAGAAACAATCCCAGAACTGAAATACATGATAATGTTAAGTATCATAATATTATGTAATGTAATGTCATGGCACGTAATGTAATGTAATGTCATGTCATGTCATGTACTATGAAATGGATATATGATATTATATAATATGCACCATATCTTGATGAAGTTGCTGCCACGCGTCGGTTCGTCCAAACGACTGAAGTAGAAATCATGAAAAATGCGCTTGTATTGCTCAACGTCGTATTCCTCCACTCCCAAACAACAAGGGCAAGCACTCAACGGGCCCCAACCACAAACATCATGAGAATTAGACACAGCCAGTTTGGAATTAGAACAATGCAGCATTTAACTGTTTTTGTTTACGTCCTCAGCGCAAGTCTGAGGGAAGGAATGAACATGCTTGTTCCTGCCAGAGTCAAAGATTCGGAACATGACATGATTCTGTATGACGTTCTGCAAATCTGGATCTGAAATGTCAACCGTCTCAACCTGCCTTTTGGTCGGATGAGATGGATGAGAAACCAGCCACCGCCTGACAACATCAAAAGGAAGCTGCACGATGTCGGTCACTGCTGAGACTTCCTCAACTTCTACCAATGTCTTGATCGAAAAAAAAACGGCCAGTATATTTAATAGATCTATCAAAACATACAGCAATATTTCGGCATATTGTGGCATCATCAGCGGCTTCGTCGCCTGTATTCCAAGTTATGACGGATCTCGAAGTCTCCAGATGCCAACGCACCAGGTTCCCAATGACAGCAAGGGTCCCCAAGCTCAACGCCATTGCTGAGACCATCCTAATGGGGATGCAGTGACGGTAGAGTCAGCTATGGGGCCATGGGTATGACCAAGTTGGAATCTCCTCTTGAGTGTCGATTCTTGTTTCTTCATAGGTGTGCCATGAGCATCCTTAAGTGAAGCAAACGCTTAGTGCCACCCTCAAGGAAACGTTGAACTGGGGAAATGTTCCCCTCTACCACCCAGGATCAAATAATCTACAGTAATACAATATCTGTTTGGCCAGGTAGATTGTTTATCCTCGCTAGTTCACGATGCCGTACCCTTGTCTCAAAGCAGGTCCTTGTCCGAATCCATGGTACAAAGGGCCTGCATGCCGTGAGTGTCTCGAGATGTCTCGAATCTACAAGCAATGTCACTGGATGTCACTGGATGTCACTGGATGTCACTGGGTTCCTATTGCAGTTCCAGGACAGTTGCTGGGTCTTCCGTCCCAAACTATCTTCGAGGAATGGATCTTGACACCTGTTCCCCTCTGAGTGGACGTCAACAGCTCATGTGCCCCATGATCGCACGTCGCAACTCTCACATCCTTGAAATTTCTCGGATTGCAGTGATTTCTAGGCTCCAGTATTGCTGATGATCCCGACACGGCCCGACACATCTACATGTGCTCACCTTTGCTCCATGGGATCTCTCTATGATGTTATCGTTCAAAGCTGACTTGCATATCTTGCATGAGTAGCAAAACACTTCTCACTTCTCATGTTCGAAGCATAGCACCCAACCATGAATTCCAAACAGCTACATATGCTACAGCTACATGCCCTGTCATTGCAAAAAATAAAACAAGAGCCCTCAGAGTGGTCGGCCCTTCCCAACGGATCCTTCCATGAAGCGTTGGTCATCAGCGCATGATAGCCGAACAATCCGATCTGATACATTTTGTCCTCTCAACGCCAAGGAAACCTGTGATGTTGAAAATTGTTGAAATATGAGACCAGAAAAAGAAGCAGAAGGATTCCCTACAGCAAGCAGAAAGTGTACATGAATAGATGTATGATTCGTTCAATATTTCAAGCAAACCATTCAAAGTACATGGTGCTGTTGTCTTCAAACATCTCAACCTCGCATGGATCTCCCACGGATTTCCTTGCCAAAGAGCCACGGCAGGTAGTTATTGGTGTCCGCCAAGTTCCAGGCAAACCACACGTGCCGCGCATTCGGGACCTTATTGACCAGCTCCCGGAACCTCATGGCCAACCGGCCCATCCCGCGCTACGGTATTGCTCTTGCAATCGTCATTCTGAGTCATTCTGGGTCTTGATGCTTCTTGATGCTTCTTGATGCTTCTTGATGCTCCACAAATGCACACCCAGAGACAAAGGGCGATCTCTGAAGGCGAAATATTCGCGAATCTCACGCTCCAAAATGAGCAGAAAAGAGCAAGTCAGTGACAGCGCAAAAAATCCTTGGCAAATCTGAAGTCTGCCACCAAAACAAGGTGAAACACGATGAAAACTCAGTACAGGTAGAGAAAGGAGTGGCCTCCCAGCTTGTTTTCTGTGTCTTATTCAATTCTTAATCTAGAGACGTGACAGAAATATACAAAAATCATCAAAAATCAATAGAAATGATGCAAAAATTCTAGAAGGATTGGCATATCTTCGGTGCGTTCAAAGCGGCCGATGACCCAGCGGCTTTGCCGCATGACATCGCTCGGCACTGGTCTGATGCTGCAACGAAGCAAACTGTCTGTCTGACAAAAAAAGGTTTTCTTGAAACTGTGCGGATTATCGGATTCTGATGGATTCTGGGTATGAAAATGTCAATGTCCAAAGTTTAGCTTCTCGATCTTGTGTGATCTTTGCTCGGTACCTGCCAAGATAGAGTTTTACATACATTGCCAGTGATCTAAATCAGCCTCCATGCCTCTCAATACAGAGTGACATACAATGACACACAGAACAACCTCTGCATGGTCTTCCCTAGCTTTGGTATTTTGGCTGAGGTTTGGCCAAGTTGTCCCACAGGACATGTCGTTTTTGGTACTTCGAATCGGCTGCAGCACATCAAGTCGAGACTCACGACACAAAAAGTGGTTCGGAAAGGCAAGATGTCTCCAGATGATCAAGTGAGGTTCTTTCCAAACCAATCTGACCTGCAAAAGCGGAAATTGCGGAAATGCTGCCGGTGCAGCTGCCACCCATATAGCACACTGCAGCTGGGTGTGTCGACGCATGAGCTGCAATCAAGCTGGAGGAAAAGCGATAGTTCGATAGCCTCGGCCCAGACAAACCCCTGACCTCATACCGACTCATACCAGTCTAAATCAGTCTAAGGAAAGTAGGACGGTGTTGGCTCCCAATAAGAGGGAATCATCGAATCATCTCATCCCCAAAAGGTGGGGCTGGCTAAGCTGAGATACGTCTATAATATAATATATTTATACATATACACACATATATACATCCAAGGGTTGATTCATTTAATATTTGGATAGAACTGGTTAAACATGACATGAACATGAAGTGAACATGACTGAACTACGGAACTCTATGGAACTCTAGGGAACCTATGGCATTGTGGTTCACTATCAGCAACTAGCCGCCGAGTCCAAGGTCCAACCCATATCTCAGCGTTAGACCCAGGGGTAACAAAGCGCAACCCGGAGGCCTGCCAGTTGCGTCAATTGAAAATCTGGCGCATGAAGAAATTCTGATCATGTTCTTTTAGACAAAAAAAAATGTGGCAAAATTATAAAAAGGTCAAACTTGGGGGGAGGTACGAAAGCTAGCAGGACGCTACTAATGTTGTACCGGAGACGGCTCAGCTGCAAGAGTACACTGATGACGATGATGGTGGGTGCGGATGATGATGACGATGACCATGACCATGACGATGATGTTGAGGAGGAGGAGGAGGACGACGACGACATGAAATATTGAATATTATGACAAACCCTGTACTTGCGCGCAACCTATGGTCCGCAGGGGGGTCCGGGACCAGGGGGGATTGAACCCGGGCATGCCAGGGGGGAAGGTATAGAACTGAAAGTTTCAGTGTGTTCAACGGTCCTGGTGCCTGCCTATTCCTTGCGAGCAACTTCAGCTAGCACAAGCTAGCTTTCTTGACAAAGAAACCTCGCCACACAACATGTCAAAAAGCCGCGCCTTCTGCAAGCATTGCGAGAACGCAGATTGTGAGCGCTTGGAAAAGGTGACCTCAAAGCGCGAAAGTTCAATTGGGAGCTGAGTCAGTCCAGCATCCTGTCTCTCCATGTCTCTCCATGTCTCTCCTGTCTCGAGGCGCCCACTCCATCAACGTACCTGAGGCCATGGGAAACGACGACTGCTTTATGCTTTTAATTTTTTTAAATGTTTTTCTTTAATGCTTTTCTTGCACAAATGGCCATTGTGGTCCACTCAGCTGAGCCAATTCAGCCCATTCCGCGCCAACTCCAGTTCTGCCAGGCCACTCAAGTTGGCTGGCACATACCCCCATAGCACAGGACGGGGCGATTCCACACCGCAAGTCAGTTTGAATCTTTAAATGAACTTCTTGTCAGGATTTTGCTTTTAAAGATGATGCAGGATGTGAGGTTTTGTTCAGCTGGGAAGTTGCATTTGGGCAACTGATGCAGTTTCAACCATCGTGGCTATATTAGGCAAACTCAGTCAACTCGGAGTCAACTAAAATCGATCGTTGGATCATTGATTCATAGTGAGGATTTTGGATGATCTTGGTGGGTCCACTTTTTGCTTCTCGATCCGAGTTGGAGATGCGCTTCAGGCTTGGAGGATGCTGGCATGGCTGTAGGTCACAGGGGCTCTCACAGGGGCTTTCGATGAGACTCGAGTGATTTGTCTCGGACCTTGTGGTTTTGAGCTCTTCTAAAGAAGCTTCATGGTGAACAGTATGGTACCTACCTCATTGAAAATGACTTCAAAACTTTGCCTATGTCTCAGAACTTAAATGTACCACAATTAAACAAACACTGATGGAAGATGGGCAGAATTGTTACACTCAATACATTTTGCTTGTCTTCAAATTTCTTCAACTTTCCCGTGGACCCCGAGCTGCTTCGAACCGGAGCATCTTTTTGGGATCTTTCGATCGAGGATCTTTCCGGCATCTGGCAACTTTGGCTGCGACGGCCGCGACTTCGATCGCCCGACAAAACTCAATTCAGTGCGTCAAACCGATGTAAATTACCAAAAAATGATGAAAAAAATCTGGGATGTATTTCGATTTCGATGTATCTCGATGTATCTTGATATCTTCACGCGTTGATGGGTTTGAGCTCTTCATTGGATGATCTCTAATTAGTATGCAGTATGCTAGTCAGTCTAAATCCAAGCAGGTCTTGGACCTTACAGGATGTTTGCCTCTTTGTCTTGCTAGTTTTGTACGCCTAAGAAGCTCTATCTTTGATATCTCAGCCCCTTTCAATTGGCAAGACAGAGGCAATCGCCGCGCACCAAGTACGGAGAAATGCGGCTGTCATTGACTTGGCTACTGCGAACTTGTCAGCATTGAGGACTGGAAAGGATGCACGTTTGCCAAGTGTTTTCAGAAGAAACTCTCATCCGTTTGGATTCAACTAAGCAGACCAGTTCCCCATAAAATGGGTCAGTGCCAAACGAGTTTCTGCGCGAGCCAAAAATCTCAGTGATCATGAAGACGCCAAATAGCAACGATACCAGCTGTTGACTGCCTTGAACCTCAGTGATCTCAGTGGAAAGCATTACCCAACAGCCGGAACAGCCGGAACAGCCGGAACAGCCGGACTGGCTCCATTTTCCGGGCTCACACTGTTCTCACAATGATGAGTTGACACCAGCACTTTGCTGCACCAAGAAACGGATGGAATGCCACGGCTCCCTTGTTGCCACAGTCTGATCCCCAGCAGCGAGCGTCGCGCACATTGTTGGTGTAGTCACTAATCGGCACCACCTGTGCAAGCAGTGCGCATCGGCAACGGCAATAAACAGCGGCCAGGCAGTGCATTCCGCGCATTCTTTCATGCCATGTCGGCGATGGCCAGCAAGGCGCTAAATCAAGTGAGCAGGACACTCCAAAGGCTTATTGAGCCAAGGTGCTCCCAACATCTTCAGGCACTCTTGCATGAACCTGTGCTGGTGTGCCCCAGGCAACACGAGGATTCCATTTGAACGACGTTTCTGGGGCCAACATGGTCATGATTCTGACAGAATGGCAAAATTTGGCAAAATTTGGCAACAGACATCAACAATGATTCAGATGATTCAGAATGACAATAGAAAATTGACACGGCACAGCGCTCCATGGCCTGTCTTCGCCCCATGCCCAGAAGGGAAGTGAACTCTGACAACGGGCATGCTGCGCTTTGTACGAGCCCATCGAAGACTTGGAGAAGACCTGCACACAGGTGACACATGTCTTCCAGCACCACACCAAAAGAATTCGACATTTACATTCAAACTTAACGTAACAAATTGCAACATATTGTAGCAGAATGAATTAATCATGTAACATATGTTGAATTCAAAATTAGGGGAACAAGGGAACTCGACATGCGTCCGACATGCATCTTTTGGGACAAGTGGAGGGTGCAAATAGGCCGCACTGCTTTGCATTGCTCTGCACTGCTCTGCCTCTACCGCTCCATACATAGCAGGCGCATGCACAGCACAGTTGAGGAAGAAAACATTCCTTTGTGCGGTGCTGTGCGGTGCTGTGCGGTGCTGTGGACTGTATCTGCACTGACTGGGCAGCTTTGTGGTTGAGTGTTCTTCAAGCCCTGGAAGGCATTTAACATCAAAATAATCAAACATGTCACATCATGTCACCACTGAGTAGATATGAACCTCATTCGATTCTGATGCTGTTGATGGGGTCCAAGCATGTGCAAGCTACATCGTATTCATGCATATTCCATCTTCTTGTACTCACTGTATTGCCTGATTCAAGGCTGGACAAACGTCGAAAACTTTGGCAGTTGCAGCGGCACTGGGATCGAGATCGACCTAAAGTCAACAAAAAAAATCACTTTGGGCTCCAAATTTGAGTCGGCCACCCTTGCCCCTCAATATGAGCCACATCACATTGTCCTTTCTTGGTGATGAGAAGCACCGTCATGAAACAGAATCAAAAAGCTCAATGCACTTGGAAGAGTTGGGACTTGCCAATGAAACAATGAAAAAACACCAAAGCTCTTTGGGAACAAACCTCACCAAGGTGACAGCTTCGCGCAAAGACATTGGTGTCTCATGCCCTTCGGATCCTGCGCGCCTAAAAAATCATATCGACCATGACAACAGTGACATACCGTGAAATTATATAAGACTTGGATATCATTCAGTAGAGCAAAAGATTGGATAAGATTGATATTTGTTACCATGCCGAGCTTGCCGAACTTTGAGGAGTTTCTTCCAATGACTCAATACCCCATCTTTGCAAAGGTGCTGTCCAGTGTGTGACTGGACGTGCCATCTCAATCGATCTGCAAAGAGAATAGCATCTGGATCCACCTACACACAGCCAAGGATGATGAGATCTTAAGCACTTGACGTAGCTTACTTACCTCTCAATTCTTTAAAGGACTTTTGATTTGCAACCTTGGCAAAACAAATCTACAGACTTGAATTGGGATTTGAGACTCCGTTCGGATTGGGGTCTCTCTTTGTGCAGTGGTCTAGTGACTCCAGAATCTTACCCGGTCTTTAGTTGTTGTGTTCGGCCTGCTTCGTTGCATCTGAAGTGTCTATCATCTTTACATGTCCCTCTACCTAGTGTTCCAGCACCAGATTGCTTGAACAAAGGGCATCTTTGCTTGAAGTAAATCTTGGGCGGGCTCTTGTCTCACAATGTCCAAACTTGCCAAAGTGCTGCGGATCATTTCGCCTGGGAGTGGTGCCTTTAAACAAACCACTCAACGGCTCAACGGGCTCAACGGATAGTTAGCCCCAGAACAGTGAGACAACATGAGACAACCAGGTCCTTTATCCGAAGCATTTGAATCTGCGGAACTTGTCGTCAGCTTTTGGAAAGGTGCCTTGGCAATGAAGTCGTAGTTGTACCAGATATTGCCATACAAGATGTCCATCCACGTCCTGAGTCGCAGTACAGAATCATGGATAAAGAATCTCAAGATTCTTGGCAGCTCGGAAAAGCGGCACTTCATCACTGAGTATCTCTGAGATTCTCTGAGTGCCCTGACTTCATAAAGACTTGAGAATTGGCCGCCCACCCATCCACAGATACTCCGGCGGTAGTGGAAGGGATCAACTTTGTCCTTGGAACAGGATTCAGATGCTACGTAGCCACTTGTCAAATGGCACTGGTTGGGAAGCCCCATGTTCAGAGGCACCAACTGAATCACCACAAATAATCCGCAAACTGCAAAATTATGGTAGACTTGAGGCCCAGGGGTTAGGGGCGAAAGCTAGTTTGGGAGCTTGGCATGAAAACACAAAGGGTACAGCGCAGCTGTGCAGCTTTTTCGTCAACGTGGACGAGCGGGTCTGAAGCTAGGGCATGTTGGTAAGGTGAACATCCAAACCTGCGTATTGAGGCGATGTATGTTGGAGGGGACGAGGATGAGAACATATATGATTGTGATGTACTGTTACACGAAGAGGACAAGGAAATTTAGCATAGCCAACATGATGACTAGTGATTGGGGAAGATTCAAAGGTCAAACTTCGGCATCGGAGTGGACCTTTGGAAGCGCGGGAAGAAGTAACGCAGTGAAAAGCCGAAGTTGAGGACGAGAGGTAGGTGTGCGTGCGCAACATGAAAATAAAGCTAGGCCAAGGTTCCATAGAGCGTAAAGTGTGAAAAGTGTAAAGTTGTGAGGGTGTAAGGTGAAAGTGTAAAGTGTAGAGTGTAGAGTGTGGAGTGTAAAATGTAGTGTAGAGTGTCAAGTGTAAAGTTCAGAGTGCGGAGTGTGAAATGTAGAGTGCACAGTGTCAAGTGTCAAGTGTGAAGTGTAAAGTGTAGTATGTGTGGACTGCAAAGTGTAAAGTGTGGAGTGTGGAGTGTAAAGTGTATATAGAGTGCGCAGTTTCATGTGTGCAGTGTGATGTGTAGAGTGTAGAGTTTGGAGTGTAAAGTGTAGTG
>Ga0126342_10014313_pt1 | contig 14016 bp, 10 predicted proteins | sample Cyp1metagenome_FD_92528 | JGI IMG/M metagenome (GOLD analysis project Ga0126342, IMG submission 92528) | Coral microbial communities from Lord Howe Island, Old Settlement Bay, Australia - Cyphastrea 1 metagenome | ecosystem: Host-associated > Invertebrates > Cnidaria > Coral ...
AATAGATGCTAATAGATGCTAATAGATGCTAATAGATGCTAATAGATGCTAATAGATGCTAATAGATGCTAATAGATGCTAATAGATGCTAATAGATGCTAATAGATGCTAATAGATGCTAATAGATGAAAATAGATGCTAATAGATGCTAATAGATGCTAATAGCTAGCATGACATAATATGACCACCAAGTACCCTAACTACGGCAAAAAATGTACCAACCACATGTCCAGCAGCTGACACACTATTCAATAGCGCAGCAATAATGGGCAGAAGCATGAATCATATCCAGCCTTTGCCCATGGCATTCTGCAGAGCTGCAGCGGTTTGGGCACTGATAAGTTCCAGCAAAGCTGAACTGTCAGAAACATGCTCCAACAACTGTGAGGAGCAGATGGGAAACCACGGAATCCAACCACCATTTCAACTTGCAAGTGCACCTAATCAGTGACCAAAAGGATTCAAAAGATAACGAAAGATAAACATCAGATTCTGAAGCTTGCTTTGATGCAGATCGCCTAGCCCCAACCATCCTTGTGAGGCGTTTGGCGCTTCATCAGGAACAAAATCGTGGCTAGTCTGTCACACTTTGCAAGGAAACGGTGGGTTTGACAGAGAGGTTGCTACTGGGGCATTCGCGAAAGTTGGATGGTGTTCGTCATGCTTTATACTTGAGTTGTTTTTTTAAAACAATTTTAACATCTAGAATGGGTTGGCTGCATTGAAACACCTGTATCCCATGCTCATCCTTGTCATCTCATGCGATGAAACACATCCTAGGTTTGACTTTGCATTGGTGTCTGACTTGGACAAAGCATCCAGAGACTTGAAGGAGTTCAAATGGCACGCCTGGTTTCGACGAGGTTACGCCGGTTACGCGCACGAAACATCACGAAACACATATGTCGCAATATGTCACGTGTGTATGTGTGTTGAAGTGTGTTGAATGGATTTTGGAATTCGCTTCTGACATCCATTTGTCAGTGCCGCCTGTAGAATCTTGCAGGCTTGTGCCATTTTGTGCCACATCCTTCCAGATCGCAGGTGCTCTGACTTTCGAGTCTGGGACTGGTTTGTACAGGTTGGACTGGTTCAATACCTCGCGACTCGAGAGCACTTTGTCCGTGAAAAACCGTAGCATGGAGCTCAGTGAGTTGGTGCGCTATGAGGGCCGGCTTTTTGCTTTCTGCATCTTGGCATGGCAGCAAGCAAGATACAAAGTCAAACAATTAGCTTTTTCTGGGAGACATCCAAAAATCGTCAAGAAACATCAAAAGACATAACGAAAGAGATCCAAAAGGGATCAAAAGGGGACAAATGAGCGTCGTGGGACTTACAGTAGGGTCTGTACCCCAGGAGAGGGTGCTTCGTCTATGTTCATACAGTGCATTACAGTGCATTACAGTGCATTACAGTGCATTACAGTGCACAGAAAATGACCATATGTTCTGTATGTTGCGCAGATCCGGTCAGCGGGCACATGCGGGCACCCTGAACCAGGCGATATTACGGGAGTGGTTTTTGAAGTGGATCCAGCTGGTTCGCAAGCTGTTCAGAGGCTAATTCTGTCGGACGGCAATGGCAGATCTGCCAAGCCTTTCAAATCAGAATGGGCGACCGTGAAGGACACATTATGACACATTCTCATTTTGCGCATTTTTGCGTTTAATTCCGATTGTAAACCATGTGATCCCATGGTCATCTATGCAATTCTGTGGGTGTGTATAATCATATGTCATAGAACACATTGTAACATCATTATGTCAGTCAGTAGTGATCCAATACGCAGTTGAGACATGTGAGCCGTTTCTGGTGCTCCGACACAGGACGGCTTCCTGATCGTTGGGAGCATGGGCCGTGAATGGGTCGGGGATGATGGACGCATCCAGCACTACAATCCACAATGGGTTAAGCAAATAGACCGGAACTGGCATGTTGAAAGCTTGGACTGGCGAAAGACCTTTGAAGCTATGCGGGCGACCGTTGGGGTTCGGAGTCCAGGCTACCTCTGGCACGAAGCCATCATTTGGGACTCATTGCTGAAACGCTGGATAGTTTTACCTCGAAAGGCCAGCTTGGAAGCGTATAGTCCGGTGGCTGATGAGACCCGCGGCACAAATCTACTCCTCTTGGCGACTGAAGATTTCTCCATCATAGACCAGCTACGCATAGGCCCGCTGGAGCCTGATTGGGGCTTTGCGGCTGTTCGGAAGGTGCCAGGTACTAACGACACTTTTGCCGCCCTCAAGGTTCTGGAAGTTGGCTCACGCACAGCCACGAAAATCTGTGTGTTTGATCTTAAAGGGAACATGCTACTAGAGCCAGCCTTCCAAGAAGTAGACGAACAGAAATTTGAAGGCCTGGAGTTCACAGATGAGCTGCAGTGACCATCAAGGCCACACAGATGGAAAGCGAATTGGAAAAGACGTGCCTTTCCTGCTTTACCTGTGCACGGTCATTTGGCGCCAAATATTACTTCATCAAACTTCAAAAAGGGTTCAATAAGATGGGTAAACATCGCCCTTTGACTTGACCCTTTATTAGGACTCATGAATTAAGAATCAGGCTCTAGTGCTCAAAGATGCTCAAAGTAGGTGTCGGGAGCTGACCCAAGATGCTCAGAAAGCTCCCTCTTGGAAGGAGCGGACCTGCCGTGGCGCCATTCACGTACTTGCTTGGATCCACGGAGGCTGGGTGAACAGAGCCAGTTCCGCAGCTGTTCTTATTGATCTTATTGGGGATGAACCTTCGACGTAATATGACGTACTTAGATGTACTTTGTAGTTTGAAAAAGTTCTTTTGATGTTCAAAAGTTCTGTCCTCAGCGGAACACCACAATTGTGCAATCAGCGCAGCATGCCTTTTTGTTTGCGCTAGTTCCGGCAGCGAAGGGCCACAGTCCATATCTCAGTTCTCAGATTGCCCCAAATGGGCCTTCTATTTGTCATGTTCCATCTTTTACCTCAGAGAAAAAGATGCATATGATTCAATATGATGGACATTTCACGATGGCATGAGAGGGAAACGGCATGATTTCACGCTTTGGAAAAGAGTCAGGACCAACACAAGATTGTTGTGCAAGTCTGTGGGAGCTTCTGGCTTCTCATGACAGAATGGCACTGCAAAAGATGGAAACAGGAGCGGCTAATAGGGAAAGTAGAGTCAGCGTGCTGGGTAAACAAGATTAAACTAGGTTGAAAAATGTTGAAAAAACCATGTCTGAGGTGGGAGCAAGCGAAGCAGCTGCGAGCAGAACTTTGAATGCATTCATACAAATTTCATACATATTCATTCACTTGTCAACCAGCAGCTTATTTTGTTGGACATGCTGGTGGCTTCTGCTGTTCCCTTCTTCCTTGGACTTCATGCTCTGGCATTCAAATCGCGGCAGCAGCTGCAGGATGCACTTCCGTCAGCATGGTGCCAAGAGGTTCGCCTTGCAATGCATTGCTGAAGTGGTGTGAAGGAAACACATAAGACCCACATCTCCTTTCAACATCTTCCAGCACCGCCTTGGGTCTCGATATGTGACCATCGATTTGGGCTCAAGCTGTGTTTCACAAAGTCAAGTTGCAAGAAGGCCATGCGATTTCTTTGAACGTAGTGCGCGTAGCTGATAACCAAATCGACTACAAACACCTATACTGCATAAAGCTAGGTTCCAAAGCAACAGAATGGCAGGAACCTTCCGTTTGTGTGGGCGCGCCCCTGTTTTTCTTCTGCGTGCGATTTCCGTATTATACACTTTGGAATTCAGAATAGTGAATAGTGTGGCATTTCACAAATTATTGACACATCTGACACTTTCTTCTCTGATGATTTGCTCACCTCAGATGAGTCCTTATAATTTGAGATACTCACACTCAGACTTCGCATATCTTAGCATACTTGTTTATATATAATATAATATCATCTTACTTGCTTTGCAAAGATGGCTGGTGCCTCGGCAGATGTTTCCGAAGACCAAGGCCATGCACTTGATTTCCCCAGCTCATGCAATCTCTTACACAATCATTGATATCATTTTTGCATATTTTTGTTTGTGCTTCGGTCCTCCTTTTTGAAATTGGCAGCATCCCGTCCTGTCATTGTGTCCTGCAGGGCCCGACACCGAGTGGTCCATTCTGTATCGAACGGGCCTCCTGTCCAACCTAAACTTGGTTGAGGTCCGGTTGTGAATGATTCTATATGATTCTGCGGATTTTGCGGTCAGGGCACTGTGCTGCTGACAGATCTGAAAGCCGAGATAGTCCGAGCGAATTGTCAGGCCCGGCGATGCCGATCTGTTTGCAGCAACTGGAGGAGGCCCAGCATGTTTTCTGGAAGTTGGCATGGCGTGTTAGTGACGTCGCTCTGTTGGAGAGTCCATCCAGTGCAGATATGCGCAGACCATTTCAAAATTGCAGGCTGTCCTCAGTTGCTCGTGATCCTTGCGACGAATTGCGGGATGGCCTGCTGGTTCCTCAGAATGTTCGCCAGGTCCCAACGCAGCCGTAGTGTGTGAGCGCACTCCAGGCCCGGAGGTCTCTCACAGCCCGTCATGGAGGCTGGCAACCGACATTTTTGGACCCTCGGTGTCACGGTGCTGGCTCTGCTCCCATTCACTCCCCTTGGCAGACAGGCCTTGTGGGCGGAAGACTTGGGAGACCATCGGGGGCAAGCTTGGAAGGACTGGGTAGTGGGCAGGCAGCGCTGGATGTAGTGGGCAGGCAGCGTATGTTGCGATGCTGCGGAAGTTTGCAGAGATTGGCTTGTGCATCACTTTGTGGCCGTCGGCGAAGTTTTGTGTTTCTTCGCCAGGAGTTGCTATTGGGTGGCATTACCCTGCAGCAGCGTGCAGGAACTCCCCAAGATGACTATGATTCTCGTCTCCAAAAGACATGGAACCTTGTCATGTGCCACCAAAATCATCAAAATCAATATATATAATCAATTGTTTTCGAACAAGTTGGAATCTGCTTGGCTGATCTCCGAGGCGAAACTTTGTGATCGAACATCCCCCTTTGACTCTGCCATCAGGCGATTTGAATCTATTTGATGCATTTTGATGCTATATTATGATGATTTATCATTTATCATTTGATCAAAATTGTCTTTGCCAATATGTTGCTTTGGTAACTATTTTCTGACCGCTGATTGACGCCCTGCGTCTTCCAGAGCAATGAGAGAAGTTGCAGCTTTTCTAGGCGTGATGTGCACAGAACACTTCCGCAAGAAGAGCTCTTCCGAGAGCGGCAGGGCAAGGGGCAATTGGCTTTGTTCAGGCTCGGGATACTTCTCGAGATCTGAGCCATTCTTTCGAATTTCGAGCCATTTTCACATTTAGCTCCCACCAGAGCTACGGCAACCGGGGTCCACTTTGGAGATGTGGCGGTCATGTTCAGGCTGCTGCGTGCACTAGCTATCCGGTTGGAGGATGTTGGATACTGCCCGAAACTTTGAGTGCGGTTTAGGGTTTGCAACGCCGCAGGGATGGTAAAGCTACTCTTTCGGATTGAATGAGCAACTAAGTGACCCATGTTGCACCAAGAGGATTGGTTCTTGAGGTCAAAGTCTGAACTTCGTCGTGGCAACCTTGATCGGGGTGGTTGCCTCAATGCATTCCCTCCTACATGGTCTGCTTGAATTCGCTCGATGCAGTGGAAATTGATAGAGTATGAATGGGCTCTCCATGCTGCTCCTTGTGACCAAAGTGCTACCTTGTGATTGTTGTGTGCACCTAGTCTCTGTCAGGTGTTTCCTGAAGACGAATCCGTGGTTTTCAATTGTTCACTGGCATTGCTTCTTCGGCACTCACTTGTGGCCACATGCCTGAGACTTTGAGGGAGGATGGGGTATGTATGTTTTGCAGGTCTATAAGGATTTAAACAGTTTGGTCAACGGGCCTTATCTTTGAGCCATAGCCTTCGCTGAAAGACAGTTGCGGGGATCAGCTAGACCATATATCAGCGGGTTGCTGTTTAAAACTGCACGAAGCAGGTGTTTCACCGAGACTCTAGGGCATTACATGGCATTACTTTTTCATACTTTGAGAAAAAGCCCTAGGCTCTAGGCTCAAGGAACGGCTTCTGGGATTGCAGTTTGGGAAGAAACTGTGCTAAGAGATCACCAAACCTTGGACCAGAAGCGATTCTGACGGGTGGCCAAAACTCGGCGGTTTCCAAGGACCTGTACCGGCCAAACTTTCCGAAGCTGGGAGTCGCTCGTGCTGAAGGTTAGAAAGGAAGATAGCGAGGCATTATGAGGCATTGCCTGATTGAGGGACTGGGAGCTGCCACAGGGAATTTGACGGAAGGTGGTCACTCAAATCCGAGAGCAGCGGATCAGTACAACATCCTGTAGCACAACTGGTAGTATGATCCATCATGCAAACGTCCAGGCCAGTGTTGCGTGTGGCTAGACTAGAGCCTTTCCTAGGTGCATGTAAGTCAACAACATTTCATCCCATTACATGATAGAACAGACCTGCTCTGGATGATGCTTGCCATTGAGGTCATCATTTGGCAATTCGATCGCATTGTGGAGGGATTCCTTCCCAAGGTTCATGAGGCACTGACAATGCACGGAGTCAATTCAGAATACTACGCCATTCAATGGTGGCTTGGCTGAAGCTAGAGGATTCTTTTGGATTCTTTTGGGCCTTCCGAAATCATGCTCCTGCAGGAGCCTTTGTTTTATTAGGCTGTCATCATTTGTCGTCCCTGTTTGAAAGGGAGGCTTCTGCTTGGCTTCTTCATGCTTCTTCGTATCTTTATTTTTCTTTATTATGTATCTAAATCTGGATTCTAGATTGTCTTTATTAATTAATCTTTTTGCTCCTGATTGCTGCAAGGTTTCTATCCTTATATGCAAGTGACCTCCCTCAGCCGGTTGTGCGGCGTATTTGGGACAGTGCCTTGACCAATGGGAAATCGGATATGTAATTGGGTTGTGCTGTATGTTGCTGTATGGTGCTGTGTCCTTTTGGGGCTTTGTAGTGAAGAGAGTGGTGCAACATCCGCAGTGGATCGCAGTGGCAGATGCTTTCAGGATTTTTGGTGGCTGGGTGGAGGATCATCGTGCAGATTGGTTTGGCATTGTTGTGCGATATCCAGGATGAGCTGGAACGAATAGACACGTGCCTCGACTTGAGATGCACAGAATGTCATAAAATCCAGGTGCGGCCACAGTGTGCTGGTAGGGCAGCGACGCAAATGGCGTTTCTCTGAAAAACCAGAAAGACTCCTTCAGGTGTGTTGCTCTGAGCTACTTGAAAAAGTTCGCCCAGAAACTTGACTCGCATCCGACCAAGACCATCTGCAAACGAGTAAGACTGGAAGTGCCGGCCGTATCTGGAGTTGTTGGCAGTCTGTCAGTCTATCGTAGTTTCATGTAGTTTCATTGACTCATAGTGCATCAAGATTTGAGCTATTTCCCAGAATCGGTTAAAGTTTTTTCCCCAGGAAACTTTCATAAATATTTGCCGGCAAAAACCACCGTTTCACGGTTTCACGCAGATTTCTTCCTAACCCAACCAAGTGACAGTTTGGTTATAACAGTTGGTTTTCTATAGTTCATTACTGTAGTCGCTATTAATCGTGTATCATCAATTTTGTGTCAGTGCATGCTATGGCCGATTTGACTCAGGACTCGCAAATACGACCCCGAGAAGCTGCTCAGAACGGCCTCGTCCTTCAAAGTGTCGCATCGGCTGCATCTTGGATGCATACGGCTTACCAATGCTCATCATGTCTTATCATTACCACTTGGATACTATTACATAATATATCATAATATATATATATATATATATATAAATTAAATATAATTAAATAAATAAATAAATATATATATATATATACATAGAAATACACATATAACACGCACACACACACACACAATATATATATATGCATATGAATACACATTGCAATAGATCTGTACATGCATTTATAATTAGCTATGCGACCCTTTGGCAATATACATTTCTCATCATTTCTCACCAAAAGTGTGACAGTATCTCAGATGCCAGAGCTTTGCAGAATGGAAGATTCGCCATTGGTCTCCACTACTGCAGGTTGTCTGCCCTTGAAGCGGCCTACAACTGGGAGGCAGGGAGGGTCGCTGCCAGTGATGATTTGATCCCAAGCCCGAGCCCAGCACACGTCACCAGGATGATGCTCAGCTGACCGTGGCTTGGACCCTCCAAATCCAACACTCCTTGTGAGGAAGAATGCAACAAATGCAACAAAGGTGAAACGAAACATTTTGAACCATAGCTGCCATAGCTGTAGCTAAACACAGCTCAACTAGGTCTTGCCAAAGTATGGAAAAGTACTTTGTCTCACGGCGGCTGTTTCCACAGTGGGAACATCAATCGGTGCAGCGTGCAGTGCCGCAAGCCCAAGTCGAGGTTGTCAAGGACCTGAGCACCCAACAAGTGCACTGGGCAGTGCAGGCCGTCCCTCGCGCACCTCCGACCTCTGTGCCACAAGCAGGCGGTCGGTGTGTTGCGATTTTTTCCAGCCGCTCTGAGGGGCAATGAATGCCTATGAATGGCTTCTCTGGATTCTGTCCATGCCTGTCAGATGGATTGACCATTTGCCAAAAGTAGTTGACACAAATTTTGTACCAGTAGTTGATAATTAATGTGGATCTATAGTGGTTTTTGTTGGTATTTCCATTATTTCCTCTTCGTTATGAGGCGGCACGCAACTAAATTCACCAATTCTGCATATTATGGTATCCTGCGGTAGTAAGGTAATAAATCTACCTCAAATTTGGATGCTGAAAGACTAGGCACAACTAGGCACAATCAAATTGGTCCACTTTGAGCATCCTTTTTGAATCAGTCTTGTCATTGACTTATTTGACTTGTGGTGGGTTGCGGTCAGCTTCTCTGGCAGGCGAGGAGCCAGCTGTGCCCATTCCCCGAGCTTTTTGCCGAGGCAAAGTGTTCTCCACCGTCGAATTTGTTGGCTTCAGACCTTGCTAATATAAATTACAACTATTATAACTATTGCAACCATTATAACACTTATAACCATTGAAACTATTATAACTTGTAACCTTGAGTAGTACCTTCGTTATTGTCGGCATGACCTTACGTTTGTTCAGGAAGTGCTGGAGATGCTTGGCGGCAGCAGATTTTCATTTTTCTAATCTGCAGTGCGCTGGTTGGAAGATGCCTCAAGTCAAATGTTGACGCCTGCAATTGATGCAAACGGTCGCTGTTCAGGCAGCTGTGCATGCGGACATGAGTCCGGCAGACGACCGCAATGAAGGCAACGTTCTGCCGTTGCTTGGTTGCAAGATGCCTCAGACGCCGTGGAGGTTTCCAGCCACTGAAAGAAGTGCTTCGTTCCGATGCCAATGTGGTCACAAGGTTCTTGGTGCGGAATTTGGACACAGGTGTCTCGGCCAAGATGTGGCAACTCGCCTGATGCCCGCACATCAAGTCCTGCCAAGGAGAAACTGGGATTCTCAAAAAGGCCTTTGTGCAGTACAAAAATGAGATCCATCGCTGCTCAACAGCAATGATGAAGGAGAAGAAGAAGAAGATGAAGAAGAAAATGATGATGATGATGATGATGATGATGGGGAAGAACAAGAAACAGAAGCAGAAGCCGAACATGATCCCCTGTTCATCATTCATCTGTGCTCACGGATGCTCCAAGTGTGTAAGCCGTAACTCCATTCATCTCCATTCGGCACCAAGGACAGGCCCAAGCCAGGGCAGGGCCAGTTGTGCGCAAAGCGTCGGACGGCTACTTCTGAGAACTGCAGTCACTGCATACGATTTCAACCTACGCAGTGTTGCAGAGTATATTTGGTTTGTTAAATTGGTTGGTTCAATAATTCTGGCGGAAAGCCTGGTTCAACAAACCAGCCTGATTCTGCCCTTGGAATCGATTGGGCCCTTGCCCAAGCCAAGGCAAGAGTCCCCCGCCTCACTTTCATCACGTGGTTCAATAGCAGTCTGAAGACATCTCCGAATCATCCAACTCTAGTGTCCACGAGCAAGTGGAGAAAAGCGCTCACAAACAAGCGGAGAGTCTTTTTCATTCTGTCCCATTTTCACTGCAATGTTCTGGCGAACTAAAGATAACCTTATCTTGCTGTTGGTAGGGGATAAACCCTGTGGGACTCGCGCAGCACTCCAAGCATTTCCCGAGTTTCTTATATGTTGCGGCAGTTCCAGCTTCATAAATCTCAGGCGTAATTCACAATTGCACCATGGCCCACTTCCGACTGAGCCAATGTGCCAAGCTCTTCCTTTGGCCTCTTTTTGGCCCTTGGCCACTTCTAGGCTACGGATGCACGATGGATGATACTGGCTCATATCATCGTTTGAGCACGGAGCTGTTTAGAGCGCCAAGAAAGGCTCTGACGCCAGAGGAGACTGCATTCCTCAAAGTTCCAAACAATGCTTCTGCACGGGCATCGCTGGAATTCATCACCAGCAAGCCGCATGTAGCTGGCACTGCGGGAGACCTGGAAATGGCAGAGTATGTGAAGACGACGTTTGAAAAGGTAGGTATCGCTGCAGTCCTAGACCCTCAAAAGGTTCTCTTGACCTACCCCGTGAGCAGTTCATTGGAACTTTTGGATGTCTCTGGCAAGATGGTTGCAAAGGCCTCTCTTGCAGAGGATACTTTGGATTCTGACCCTACAACGCACACATGGTGGAGGAACCACACCTTCAACGGATACTCACCTTCCGGAGAGGTCACTGCCCCAATCGTCTATGCGAATTATGGTCTGCCAGAAGACTTTGCAGCATTGGAAGAAGCCGGTGTTGAGGTCAAGGGCAGTATTGTTCTCATGCGCTATGGAGAATGCTTTCGAGGCCTCAAAGCCATGAATGCACAGAAAGCAGGAGCTCTTGCTTCTATCATTTACTCAGATCCGGAGGAGGATGGCTATGCCAAGGGTAGCGTTTACCCTTATGGGCCATGGCGCCCAAAAAGCAGCGTTCAACGTGGTTCAATCCAGTTCATTTCCCTTTGTGCGGGAGATCCAACTCGAGCATACAGCCCTCATGGCATGGATGTGGAGAAGCTATGTGGCTTCAGTTCCAAAGAACTTATCCCTCAAATTCCTGTCTTGCCAATCTCCTACGGGGATGCATTGGTCTTCCTGGAATCACTGGGAGGCAAAGAAGCTCCCAACAATTTTCGAGGGGCTCTCAACATCACCTACAGGTTTGGACCAACCAAAGGGCACTACAAGGTGAGGGTGAAGGTCGAGAACCGTTTCCAATCATCGCCTGTTTGGAATGTCATTGGTACAATTCCTGGTTCTTTGCCAGCTGATTTAGACCAACCAGTTGTTCTGGGGAATCACAGAGATGCTTGGGTCTATGGAGCTGCTGATCCAAACAGCGGCACAGCCCAACTGTTGGAAGTTGCAAGGGGTTTGGGTCAGCTCCTGCGCACTGGTTGGAAGCCACTGAGGACAGGGATTCAGATCAAACAGACCATATATATATATAATTATATATATATTATATGTATACAACATACACAGACAAAAACACACACATAATATATAGATTATATATATATATATATTAAATGTATATTTGACGGGATGATTGTAACATAATGATTGTAACATAATGATACATAATGTTGAAATACATGGTCACATTCGTCTTCTTTCAATCTAAAGATTTGTTTTTTGCAGTCAGCGGCTGTAGGAGCTTCCTATATTCACCACGGCGAGCAGTCACCAGGGTATATTTGTAAATTTGTGTTTCTAATTTGCAGCAGTTCTTTCTCTAGGACATGGCATGTTGGAATGATAGCCTACATCAGGACAATTTACCTATGCTCTTGGAGTGGGGAAGAGTATGGCCTCCTGGGTTCTACAGCATGGGGTGAGGTGCATGAGAGCATTTTGCGGCGGGCCTTGGCCTACGTCAATGTGGATACCGGAGTTTCTGGACCACACTTCCGAGCATCCGGTACGCCATCCCTAGCACAGCTGCTCGGAGACGTCCTTGGTCATGTCCAACATCCTGAATCCAAGAAGCCACTCTCAGAGCACTGGAGTGGCAAGTTGTATTCTCTGGGTTCAGGCTCGGATTATACCATTTTCATCGATCATTTGGGCATCCCATCGCTGGACATGGCGTTCTCACCCAGGGATGCACAGTATGGCGTGTATCATTCAGTTTATGATTCCTTCACGTGGATGGCAACAGAGGGAGACCCAGACTTCACTTATCATGTTGCCATGGCTCAGCTTTGGGGGCTGGTCTCATTGCGCTTGGCTGGCACTCATGCCTTACAAGCACCCTTGCCAATGAATCTGAGTATCCAAGCAGAGGCGATCGAGGCCTACATTGCTGAGATCAAGGAAAACATCACTTCACTGGACTTTCGGCGTCTTGATGAAGCAAGTAGCACCTTTAAGGCGGCTGCAGCAAAGACAATGGCTGAGGCTGCTCATTTGAGGCAGATGGGCCAGAAGGCCCCACATGAAGAAGTAACAGCTCTCAATGAACGAGTCGGTCTTGTAGAACGACAATTTCTTCTCTCTGAGGGCTTGCCCGGACGGAAGTGGTTCCGACACTGCTTGCAAGCGCCTGGGCTTTACACAGGCTATGCAGCCAAAACACTTCCAGGGATCTATGAGGCCATTCAGGCGAAGCATTGGGATCTGGCGCAATCACAGATACTCGCGACAGCGCTCCGCGTTGAAGCAGCCGCAGCTTACTTGGCACCATCTTCCTGGCAATCTCAGATCACGGTTACAGTGTAGCATATAGCGTAGTGACCTGTAGGATCCTGTAGGTGTCAAACCAGATGTCAGATTTGAATGTTGCTGGTGTGAAAAGACTGCGCTTCATCGCAAGCTGCAGATAGCTGCAGATAGCTGCAGTGTTGGAGGATGATTATGATGATTCGTCAATATTCGTCACCTGAACTCAAGAAGGGTCCAGTGGCAACTGCATAAGATGCTTGCACATGCTCGCACTACGTTGACATCACTTTCTAAGTTTCTCGAGGCATGGGGTGAAGCTGCTGACTCCCTCGTCGCAAGCGAGCTAGTAGGGAGCTGCAGAAAGCAGAAGTTGCTGTTTGAAGAACAACTGGTAGCGCATGGACGTCCCATTCAGCAGCCGCACCACAAATATCAAGGCCACGATCTACCAATTGGTCAAAGCTGCTGCCTCAGAGATGGGAGGCTGATTGCTGGAGGATGTTGCAAATGAAATGTGTAGAGGCGTCAAAGCTTCTGCTGCCAAGGCCAAAAGTGATAGAATCTTGGGCAAAGAGAAAGAGCTGTCAGCACCTCATGCAAATGAGACAAGGCATTAGTCATTAGCAGTACCATGTCCTGCCTATTTACCTAGCAGTGCATGTTGAGGCAAGTTGTTTTTCCTGACACTCACCTCAGAGTTTTGTCACGATTCATTCCTGCAAACCTAGGCAGAGAAGTGAGTGCATGGTGGCGCAAGTTGTCGGAACCTTTCTGTGACTTATTACCCAGCCTTACCCTGGCAGCTGCAAACCACAAGCCACAGTGGAACAACGGCTGCATCCAAGCCAAGGTTGGAGCTGCCAAGGCTTGCAGAGGGCTTGTGATGGCTTGTGGACCCTGCGTAACGCCCAGTCTGCAGAGTCAATTTGTTTCAAGGCGCGCCTTCGTGCAGATGTGGCAAGTGCCTGAGTGCAGGCGGTTGCAGTCAGAACCAATCAGAAATCAGGGCCACATTGACGACTCCTAGTAATTACATGTAATTGCAATCAATGCATGCAATTTGACAAGTGAATAAATTGGCACAGATATTTTGAATCTGAATGATTGCCGCTAAAGCCCCGCGCTCTAAGGAGGACCTGCTCCGAATCTCTAAGCAGGAGCTTCGGAAGGAGGCATGCTGCAGCATGCTGCATGCTATGTTTATGTGGATATTCACGTCGCTTCGCGACGGCAACCGCCCGCACCGCATCGTTGGGCAGCCGCTCGTAACTGCCAATGATGTCGGCCATTGAGACCAAAAACATCCGAAAGTACTGATTGTCGGAA